>Ga0209018_1001661_pt1 | contig 17472 bp, 17 predicted proteins | sample YNPBryBLVA2012_FD_185814 | JGI IMG/M metagenome (GOLD analysis project Ga0209018, IMG submission 185814) | Anoxygenic and chlorotrophic microbial mat microbial communities from Yellowstone National Park, USA - YNP Bryant BLVA 2012 (SPAdes)... ...
TGAATAATATTTGGTCTCAGAATTGAAAGGTCTCAGAAGAAAACTTTTAGAATTCATTTCTGCGACCTTTTATTTCTGAGACCAGCAATACATTTCTGTGGGAATGCAATTCTGTGGGAGCAATTTTTTCTCCCCACAGAACCGCCAGTTGGCTGTCCGTCCTTTGGTGGATTGAATTGAATAATATTTGGTCTCAGAATTGAAAGGTCTCAGAAGAAAACCTTTAGAAATCATTTCTGTGACCTTTTATTTCTGAGACCAGCAAAATATTTCTGTGGGACTGCAATTCTGTGGGATAAAATTCGCTTAGCCCGATTCTATAAACGCTTCGAATCAGTCATCAAAAATGGAGTTTCAGCATGAAAAACGCTGGCTATATTTTATTTGTTATGATAGCTCTTTTGGTTGCCATAGCATCCCCCAGTTATCCTCAAACCATCAATGCCCGATTCACCACGGCCGCCTATGCCTGGGAGCAGCAGGAGATCGATTCTTCAAAGGCGAATCACTTTCGATTCTACCACTTGGCGCAACTGTCCATTGGCAGATTGGGACTGCCCAATTTATCGTTTCATACCTATGTTCAATTCTCCAATGACTTTTCCGAGCAAGCCGTTGCCGATCCCCGGTGGTGGATTTACAACTGCTATTTTGATTTGAAAAACGTGGCCCATGCCATCGACATCGGTCTGGGGCGGCAACGAATTTATGCGGGCGTGGGCTATGGCACGGTGGATGGCCTACAACTGCAATATCGGCTGAAGGATTATTTCAAAATCAAATTCTACGTGGGAACGCTGGCGCCAACCGCCAAATCCACGGAGCTGCGGGATTTCAATTCCGACAATCTGACTTATGGGTTTCATCTGACCTCGAACAAATTGAAAAAAATACGCCTCGGATTGAGCTATGCTCGGCAGAGCGTGGAGCCGATCCAGTATCGCTCGTCAGGACTGTTCACGGGCTCGTTTCGATTGGAGCATCCCATTGCTGCCTGGCAAAAGGAACTGGTGGGACTGGATGTGAGCAGCCAGGTATCGTCAAAATTGCGGCTCAATGGCCGTCTGGATTTCAACGTGCTGGCGGAAAATGTGAAACGGGGGGAGTTTGGCGGTCGCTATCAAATCCATCGCAATTTGGAACTGGGGCTGGATTATATCTATCGCACGCCGTTCATCGATCAGAATTCCATCTTTTCAGTGTTCGAGATCAATCCCAATCAGGAACTGGCCCTTCAGGGGCGCTATCGCTGGAACGACTATCAATTTTTTCTGACGGCGGCTAATGTTATTTTAAAGGACGATACCAATTTGCGGCTGGGCCTGGGCTGTAGCTGGAAATCGCTCTATCTGGGCTATCACCGTCGAGCGGGCTACGGTGGCGATAGCGATGGTTTGACCTTCAATTTCAGCTATCCCGTGCTGCCGAATTTGAGCGTCACCCTCGGCTCCAATTTCGCTTCGTACCGATTTTCGGAATTCTCGAATAGCAGGGATCAGGCCATTGCAGGCGTGCTGGGAGTGGATTATACCCCCACCAAAAATCTGTCGCTGCAAGCCGAGGGGCAGGTATTGAACAACAAGATTTTCAGTCATGATGCCAGATTTTTCTTTAGAGGATCGTACGCTTTATTTCACAAGCTGTGATGATAATTTTTTCTAATGGATGAAACTACCCAATGGTTATGGATGAAATCACAAATGACAAAAAACAAATGACAAACAATCTTCAATCTTCAATGAGCCCAATTGTTTGGAATTGTGACATTGGGAATTGGGAATTATTTAAGATTTGAGGATTGGGATTTGAATTTTAAAAATCATCCGTTGGGTTGTTTCAATCCGTTGGAGAAAGTTTTTGCATCTTCAAAATAAATGCCCAACGGATGGATGAATCCAACGGATAAAAAGCATCCAAAAGAAAATCTGTTGGCTGCAGCTATCAGTTGGACGGAAAAATTATGCTCAGCGGATAAAATTCCAAATGACAAAAAACAAATGACAAACAGTCTTCAAGCTTCAATGACCCCAATTGTTTGGAATTTCGAGATTGGGAATTGGGAATTATTTGAGATTTGAGGATTGGGATTTGAATTTTAAAAATCATCTGTTGGGTTGTTTCAATCCGTTGGAGAAAGTTTTTGCATCTTCAAAATAAATGCCCAACGGATGGATGAATCCAACGGATAAAGCGCCTAAAAAAATATCCGTTGGGTTGTTTCTATCCATTGGAGAAAATTTCTTTATCAAGAATTCATCAAATCAAATCATGAATCTCTTGCAGGAGAGCGTAATGAACGGGAACATGAAACGGATCTTAATCAGCATCCTGATATTGAGCGTCATTTTGTTCATCAACGCTCAGCATCAACAAAAGGCAGCCAGCCCGATTAAATTCTCCCATCAACAGCATCTCAAAGATGGCGGGGTCGAGTGCGCCGATTGCCATGCCTCCATTGCCCAGAGCACCAAAGCCGAGGATCGCAATCTGCCAGGCCATGATGTGTGTCAAAAGTGCCACGATGTCGAGGACGAGAACAACTGCACGCTCTGCCACATGGATAAAGATAATCCGCAACCCTGGCCCACTCCAGAGCGGAAGGTTTATTTCAATCATCAACGCCATATCAAAATCGCTTGTAAGAAATGCCATGCGGGCGTGGAGCAAAGCGTGAGAACGGGCGATGGCCAATATCTTCCGTCACGCCAGCGTTGTAATTCGTGTCATAATGGCGTGGCAGTCACCATGGAATGTCTGGAATGCCATCCGATCACGACCCAATTTCGTCCCGATAATCATGTTCCCGCCTGGTCTCGTGAGCATGCCGTTCACGTGAGAGCCGGGGTCAGCGACTGCGCGCATTGTCACACCAATAATTATTGCCAGGAGTGTCACGAGTCCACGGATTTGATTTCGACCAGGATTTTGCCCGAAAATTTTTATACCAATTATTCGCCGCACCTGAGCGGCAAAGACACGCAGGTGTTGAAATCGGTGCATGGGCTAAATTATCGCTTTGTGCATCAGCTCGATGCGGCAGGAAAAGAAAAGGATTGCCAGATCTGCCATGAAACCTCCAGCTATTGCGCCCAGTGCCACAACTCAGGGACCAATGCCCAGATGCGACCTGCCTGGCATGGCGGCCCCGACTGGGGAGCGATTGCCTTAGGCGTTGGCACAGGCGGCGGCCGACATGCGGAATTGGCTCGTCGGGATATCGAGCGCTGTGCCGCCTGCCACGAGGTCCAGGGCGCTGATCCCGCCTGTCTGCAATGCCATACCGATTTCGATGGGATCAGAAATACCAATCCCAAAACGCACGGCTCTGGCTTCGCCAATCGCTTCGAGGAAGATTCAGATTTCCATCACGACGATGGGGCGGTCTGCTTTACCTGCCATACCAATACCAGGAAGGCGGGGGTGGGATTCTGTGGCTATTGTCATGGCCGAGAGAAGGATGACGACCGATAGCACAATTATAAAGCACGGTGCGTTTTTCTCATTACAGTCACAACAAGCTTCAAGCGCCATTCTATTCAAAAAGCATTTTCAAAATCAAGATGAACCGAATGCTTTAGTTCAAAAAGCTGGAGGAATATATCCTCTGGCTTTTTTGTTGAACAAATCCAGGATAAGGACGACACGATGGAGTCGGATGTTACCATTACCTGGTTTGGAGCGGGCGTTACTGGCATCTGGCAATTTTTCGCAGAAGTGTTGCCAAAGGCCTCACCTGCCGCACCATGTCATTCATCAAAAAAGGCTAAAAAAGCATTGACATAATAGGAAATTTATGTTATATTATCAACAAAAATGAAAACAAAGCTGCTGGCAAAACGAAAATGAAAAGATTCCTGCAATCATTTCGTGGCATAAGTCTCAAGCTGTTTATCCTGCTTTCTATCCTGCTGATTCTGGTCTTTGTCGTCATCGTTTACATCAATATCAATTATTATGCGCGACAGATCGAGCGCAATTTTCGCGATCATGCCATTCAGGCCAGCGATCTGATCAAGCGCTCCACTCGGATTAGTATGTTGAAAAATCAGCGAGATGATCTGGCAGTTATCATTTCAAACATCGGCCAGGAGCAATATATCGAAGGGATTCGCATCTACAACAAGAAAGGCCGTATTGAATTTTCAGATAACCCCTCGGAATTATATCAAACGGTGGATATCAATGACGAGCAGTGCATTTTTTGTCATGCCAGTAACGAAGCGAAAGGTACGATCGCCAAAGAAAATCGCTTTCGTGAGATTCGAACATCGAAGGGAGAACGGGTATTGGGCCTAATTAATCCCATTGAAAATGAGCCCGATTGCTACACGGCGGATTGCCATGCCCACAGCAAGGATGAAAAACTGCTGGGCTTGCTGGATATCAAAATGTCATTGTCGGCCGTGGATAAAAATGCCCAGGAGACCCGCACCAAAGCGTTGATTTTTTCAGGACTATTGGTGATGTTAACCACGGTGGCTTTTGGACGGGTGATCCGCAACCGAATTCAACAGCCCATCTCCAAATTGATCTTTGGCACCCGTCAGGTGGCCGATTTGAACCTTGATTACACCATTGATCTAAACCTCGATGATGAAATTGGCGACCTGGCACGCTCGTTTAATAAGATGACCAAAAAATTGAAGCAGGCGCAACAAGAATTGCAGGAGTGGTCCAATACGCTGGAGTACAAGGTAGCCGAAAAAACTCGGGAATTAGAAAAAGCCCAGAAGCAATTGATCCTGGCGGAGAAGATGGCCTCGATGGGTAAGCTGGCTGCTGTGGTTGCCCATGAGATCAACAATCCCATGTCAGGCATCCTGACTTACTCCAAATTGTGCATCAAAAACCTCCAAAATAACCCCACGCCTGAAATCATCGATGATACCATAGCCAATTTGAAAACGATTCGCGACGAGTCCAAACGCTGCGGTGATATTGTCAGAAATTTATTGTTGTTTTCTAAAAAATCCTTTGGCGAGCAATCGAACAATGACTTGAAACCAATACTGGATAAAAGCATTGAGCTGGTGCGGCATAGTATGGAAATGAAAGGCATGACGCTCATCAAGGATTTCACAGATGCTGATACGACTATCCGTTGCGATCCCGCCGCCCTCCAGCAAATGATGATTGCCCTGCTCATCAATGCTATCGAAGCTTCGCCAAACCAGGGCGGCGAACTAAAGGTGGCGCTGAAGCGCAATGATTCAGCAAAAATGGTTCAATTGGAAATCACCGACAACGGTGTGGGAATTCCTGAAGATGTTTTGCCGCACATCTTCGAGCCATTTTACTCGACTAAGGAATCGGACAAGAATACGGGGTTAGGGTTAGCCGTGGTTTATGGTATCGTGGAGCGCCATGGCGGTTCCATCGATGTCAAATCGAAGGTTAATGAGGGGACGACGTTCACGATCAATCTGCCAAATGGACTGGATTCATGAGTGGAGTGACGGAGTCATGGATTCATGATAGGATGGACGCCAGTGATCCATTACTCCATTACTCCATTACTCCCTCAGCCCAAAAATGATCGAGACAAGAAAAGCAGATGTGTAGTTTAATAATATGTCTGAACTGACCAATCTTCATGATATTTTCTTTAAGCGCATTTTTTCTGATCATGAAGCGGCGGCAGACTTCTCGCGTTATCAGGTGCCAGCGGACATTGCCAGCTTATTTGATTATGAAAGTTTTCGATTATAAAGGACAGTTTTGTTGACCAGGAATTGCGGGAACATTTTTCTGATATCCTTTTTCAAATTTACCTGCAGCATGGGGATAACGCTTTTGTCTATATACTGTTCGAGCATAAAAGCTATCCTGAACCCCTGATCTCGTACCAATTGTTGCGGTACATGGTTAGAGTCTGGAGCTAACGCACCGGCAGGGTGAAGAATTAGAACTTGTTTTCTCGATTGTCGTTTATCATGGTGAAGCGGAGTGGCGTGTCGGCCGAAAATTTCAGGATCTGCTGCGAGTGCCAACCCCGTTCAAAAATTATGGGCCCGATTTCCAGTATTTTCTGTGCGATCTTTCTCAATATGATGAAGCGGAGATTAAGGCAGCGATCTTGCTCAGGATCGGTTTGCTGGCGTTGAAATACATTTTTCATGAGGATTTAATCCAGCGCCTGCCCCGGATTCTGGCGCTATTTCATGAAATCTCGGCTCGCGATCGGGCACTGGAGTGTCTCGAAATCGTTTTGCGCTATTTGTTCGGTGCAAATAATAAAAGATTAAATACACAAGATATGAAGAAGTATAACCGCAACATTGCCTGAGGGGTATGTTGTTATATCAACGATTGCACAAGAATTTGAAGAAGGGAAAAAGCACGGGATTCAGCAAGGATGTCGACAGGGGATTTTAGATGCTATCGAAGCTGATCTGGAATTTGCTTTTGGAGTGGAAGGCTCGAAAGAGATGACAGAAAAAAATAGAAGATATTGATAAGCTATAGCTGATTCATCTTGCCTTAAAGACAGTTAAAATTATTGATGAATGGCGCCGAGTTTATCGATCCAGTTGACAAGCGATATTTTTCTTGAACAAAATTTTTCCTAAACCATGAAATTCTTGCCCCAAAAGTAAAGACTTTTTAGGACACGGAAATGGCAATGACACGGAAAAAAGCCATAAGAATTTCAATTCCGTGTCCTTTCCAATTTCGTGTACAAGATTTTTTCCTTTTGATTTTAGCTTGTTCAAATCAGGAGTTCAGAATGAACAACAGTGATATAAACATCTTAATTGTTGATGATGAATTTTCTGTTCGGGACTCGCTGTATAAGTGGTTTCGATCCGACGGCTTCAATGTGGATACTGCCGAAAATGCCGCGGCTGCACTGGAAAAGTTCAAGAGTAAAAACTGGGATATCGTTCTATTGGACATCAAGATGCCTGGTATGGACGGCATTGAATTCAATCGGCACATCCAGAGCTTGAATAAAAACATCATTGTGATCATCATTACGGCTTATGCTTCCGTCGATACTGCGGTGCAGTCAATCAAAGATGGCGCTTTTGAATATATCACCAAACCCATTGATCCCGATAACCTCACCCATGTCATTCGCAATGCCATCGAGAAACGTCGCCTTACCCGAGAGAATCTTGAGCTGCGCCAGAAGATCGAAGATTTAACCAGCCCCGATGATATTGTGGGAACATCGCCGCAGTTGCGCCAGGTCTTGAAGATGGTGGCGGCCGTGGCCAAAACCGATTCCACGGTTATGATCCGTGGCGAAAGCGGCACTGGCAAAGAACTCATTGCACGAGCCATCCACAGCAATAGCCTGCGGCGTTATGCCCCGATTATATCAATCAATTGCGGTGCATTGACCGACACCCTGCTGGAGAGCGAACTTTTTGGCCACGAAAAAGGATCTTTTACAGGCGCCGATCGCTTGCGAATCGGGAAATTAGAACGCGCCAATAACGGCACCGTCTTTTTTGATGAGATCGGCAATATTAGCATGAAAATGCAGATGGATTTATTGCGGGTACTAGAGACCAAGCATTTCACCAGAGTGGGAAGTGACAAACCGATTGCAGTGGATTTTCGTATCATCAGTGCCACAAATCGGGATTTGGAACGCGCCGTGGCCGAAGGACATTTTCGTGAAGATCTATACTTCCGTCTGAATGTCGTCACCATCGATATTCCCCCGCTGCGAGAGCGAAGAGAGGATATCCCCCTGCTGGCGCAGTATTTTTTCAATAAATATACCCAATCCATGACCAAGCCAATTAAAGAGATCTCTGCAGCGGCGATGAACCAGTTGATCAACTATGATTGGCCTGGCAATGTTCGAGAATTGCGAAATGTCATCGAGCGCGCCATCGTGGTGTGCGATGGAGAGGTGATCACACCGGAAGACCTTTCTTTCCCATTCAGCGCCCGCAGCAAACAAGCAATCGGCGATAGCCTGGAAGCAGTGGAGAAAAATCATATCGAACGGATTTTAAATCGGACCAATTGGCAAATTTCGCAGGCCGCTGAAATTCTGCAGATCGACCGCACGACTCTTTACCATAAAATCAAAAAATATAACCTGACCAAAACGATGTGATGACCAAACGCATTTACGTCATACCGATCGGTTTCAATGACCGATCGCTGTTTGATCCTCTGTGTCTTTCGCTTGCCCATCGCTTTGGTATGCCCGCCCAGATCGAGCACAAACCGATCAATATCCATCGGGCGTTCGATCCCTATCGCAATCAGTACAACTCTTCGGTGCTGCTGGCCCAATTGATCGAAGATCCGCCCCCTGATGCTGGAAGAATTTTAGGTGTCTGCAATTTCGATCTTTTCATTCCGATTTTGACCTATGTATTTGGTGAAGCGCAATTGGAGGGAATCGGTGCCATTGTTTCCATTTATCGTTTGAAAAATGAATTTTATGGTGGCCAATCCGATCACCATCTGCTCATGGAACGGTTACTGAAAGAGGCAACGCATGAGCTGGGCCACACCTACCATCTCTATCATTGCCATAACATGGGCTGTGTGATGAATAGTTCGGTCTACGTGGAAGACATTGATGAAAAGAGTGTGCGCTTCTGTCGAGAGTGCGAGCGAATGATTTTAAACCAGGCACAAAAGTAACCACTGCAAATGATAAAATGAATCCCAATAATGCAATGCGAAGCAGCAATTGCACTATTGGGATTTTGTATTCACGGCTGCGCCAGACCAATGGTTCTAAATTTTAAAAATAACCGCACCTCGGAAAACGCGAATTGTGCGAATTTTACAAATTTCAATAATTCCAGGGCTGGCATATTAGGGCAATTCGGAAAATTAGCGGAATTAGCGGTCAAAAATTATTTGCCCATTGAACCAGAATGTGCCGTTATAGGCATAAAAACTTCAGTGCGCGTCTCTTAAAACGAATAGCTAATTCCCAGGCTCGGCGCAATGATGTCCATTCCCTGGATCCCAGGATTGTTGCCCTTATCGCTGGCCGCGATGTCACGATCTTTGCCCATCAAATACTCAAAGCCAAAGTCGAGATTGATCTTGCCGAAGCAATAGCTGGCACCGATCGCCAGCGCATTGTAGCTGATGCTGGGGAAAATAATATTGGCCGTTTCATCGGGAGCAGGAGCAGGATCATTGTAATAGCCCGCGCGCAATGCCAGCGCATCGGTCAATTGATATTGCGCTCCGAATCGAATTTGCATCTTATCTTCCCAATTCAATTCCATGGTTCGAGCCGCCTCGTCCATAGCCGCCGCCCAGACTGCATTTTTGTATTCGGTCACGATCTTGTCCTGGGTATCCGACCACTGACTGAATTGGACATCCGCCGCTAAGGTCAACTTCTCGATTGGCTTCAAGGCAATGCCACCACCAATCCACATCGGCCAGGCCAGGTCCCGTTCGTAATCGGATTCGTAGGCATTGAAGGCCTGAAACGCCGTATTCTTGGCGGTACCTTCGAACGACACCGTATTCTTGGTGCGGAAAGAAATGCCCACCGCTAACATATCCACTGGCTTCACCAACAAGCCAAAGGTAGCTCCAAAGCCCAAACCTGAGCCCGATTCCTCGTATTGGTTATCCACCAGGCCGCCATCTGAGGGCGCGGCAGGATTGGTCGGCGCAAAATTATTGACGGCATTGACGGGGCGTTTCATATCCATCATGCCATAATAGATGTTCAAAGTGGCGCCCACCGAAATTTTATCATTCAGGCGATAGGCAACGGCGGGAGAGATGTTGAAGACGCCAATTTTGCTCATCCACTCGAACGATTTGCCAGCAAAGGCATTGGTGGCACCGCCGAATTGGGCTGGTCCGCTGAACGCCACCAGATCCATGCCATCCCATTCTGCTCCCAGGCCCGCAGGCACATAAGCGCCCAGGCCAACCGTCAATTTTTCGCCACCAAACAGCGGCAGATAACCCATAATGTTGGGGCTGATATAATGATTGGACAGGGTTTGCGCATCGATCCCGTAAGCCGATAATTTGTAGGTGCCAGTTGGAATTACGTCCGTCACGAACAGGGCAAGCTGAGCCCCTTTGAGCTGGGTAATGCCCGCAGGGTTCCAATAGATGGCGCTATAATCATTGGCCAGGCCCACGTACGCGCCACCCATGCCCAGCGATTTGGGCCCAATGCTATTGAGACTCAAACCATTGCCAAAGGCAATTGAAGCTGAAAATAGCACGATCACGGTGATTAGACTAACAATGCTTCTTCTCATACAACCCTCCTGTAAGTTTGAAAGAATGAGTTGATTTAGTTTTATTAAGTCAGATTAGCCATTGCGGGAGTGCAGTGCCTTTATGCACTGTAGCAGTGCATTCCACCAAGGCAATGCACTCCCCTCAGTGCTAATTCTGTTAATGAAAAAATCTACACCGCTATTATTCCGTCAACGCATCAGCCACCAGCGACGATAGAAATTGCACATTCATCCCCAGATTGTAGTGTTCGTTCAATTCTGAGAGCTGCGTATGGCAATTTTCACAAGCAGTGGCCAAGATGTTGGCATTGGTGGCCTTTACCTGCTCCGCTTTCACTTTGGCCGATTTCATGCGAAAATCGTGTTCGCCTATGGCGATCAGTCCACCACCGCCACCGCAACACCAGTTGTATTTGCGATTGGGCGTCAGTTCCACAAAGTCATCGGTCAAATGTGAGATGATGTATCGGGCTTCCTCGATCACGCCGCCATTGCGAGCCAGTTGGCAGGGATCGTGGTAGGTGAACTTTCCCTTGATTTTATTTTTATCCAGCTTGATTCGGCCTTCCCTGATGTAGCGGGCAATGGTCTCTACAAAGCTGGTGACCTTGAATGGCTGTTTGCCCATTTGATGCCGCAGTACGCGAAAAGCAGTACCACATTCACAGACGCTCACCTCTTTCACCCTGAGTCGGATCGCTTCGTCGATGATGCGCTGGGAAATTTCCTGAGTTTTCTTGGGATTTCCCACAAACGCGCCAAAGTTCACCGCTTCATAGTAGCTTAACGACCACTTTTCTTTGGCGGCGTTCATGATGGCGGCCGCGGGGATGATCGAGTGCTTGCCTGCCAGCGCGACATACAATACATTGGCATCCTGAATATCCAGGGGCACCACTTCATCGCCGCCGGCAGTGCGCCATTTCTCGATGATTTCAGCCTCTAAATTTCGCACCGCGGTGGCAAAATTTTGGCGTGTCGCTTCGTCCGCCTTGCCTTTTTGAATGGACATATCGGCCAGCATGGTCAGTATCTTGGGCTCGCGATCTGCACCGATGAGCATTAATTTGGCAATGGACATGATCATCTGGGTGTCGATGCCAAAGGGACAATAAACCATGCAGCGGCGGCAGCCCGTGCAACTGTAAGCCGCCTCGTAAATTCGGTTGACAGCTTCATCATCCAGCACCGTGCTGTCTCGCAGCGACGGCCAGATTTTTCCCTGCAATTTAAAATAACGATTGAACAATTTCCGAATGACCTCGGCCCGATGCACCGCCGTATATTTCAATTCGGGCATGGAAGCGTAGACATGGCAGGCCTCGATGCAAACGCCGCAATGGGAACAGACTTCCAGGTACATTCGCATGGCATTGTTCAGTTTCGAATCCATGAGGTTCAATAATTCTTTTCGCTTGGCTTGATCCATGGCTACCCCCTCCTGATTTTGTTGAGTGGAATGGTGAAAAAGGAGTGCATGATTTTGCTGAACGGGAAAAAGATCAAAAATAAGTTAGCAAATAAGACATGCAACACCAGAATAATGTAATGGGGGGAGCCAGTGATGGCCGAGGGAAGGGCTGGTTTGAATTTGACCATGCTCGACAGGTACTCCCGAAATTCAGTAACCGACAGGTCAAAGCCGTACTCGGACCAATGATAAGCCCAGTTCATGTGACCGCCAAACAGTACGGTGAATATCAACAGAATCAATAGAAAAAAATCTTCTGTCACTGAGATTTCCCGATAAGGGCTTTTGAAGCGTCGGAATAAAAAGAACACCAGGCAGATCGTCAACGTCAAGGCAATCAAGCCTTTTCCCAGGAAAATCTTATGGGGGATGACCTGCAACAGTTTAATATCCCAGATCAATTCCAGATGTCCGATGATGAGCAATAAAAAAGCCACATGATACAACATTAAAAATACCCATAGCAACGGCTTATGCTTGCCAATGGTTGGCAAAAAAAATGCATCGGCCAAAGAATACAGCCACGCGGGTTTCTTTTCTGGAAAAATTTGCAAGGTGGTGGTCTGCTTGGGCGCGACCATGAGCCGGATCAGTCGCACCAAAATTCCCAAGAAGAAAACCGCAAAGGCAAGATACACCATGGGCACCATGATGAAGTAATAGATTTTATCTATCACTTTTTTCCTCCTCGGTTACTATTTCAATCGTTTGACATAGATTTTAATGACCTTGTCGGCTTGTTCGGTTTTCAAAATCTGATTGCCGCTGGTAGCAGCCCAGGCGGGAAAATCGGATAGCGAGCCTGGGTCGGTGGTATGAACTTCGGCGACCTGTCCGACTTTCAGGTTATTGATCTCCTGACTCATTTTCACGATCGGCATGGGACAGGGGAGTCCTTTGAAATCTAAAACCTTATCCACTTGAATTGCATCTGACATTGTTGGTTCTCCTTAAAAAAATTAAAATGAACTGCGGTGCCATGATGCTCCGCAGCCAGTGATTTGAATTGTTGCATTATCAAAGATCATTTGGTTTAAATCGATGGCCTTATTCCATTGCCCATTTAATTTCGCTTTTGGGGCAAGAAGTTTTAGGCATTGAAAATTGATAATTGAAATTTATTTGTTATTTGGCCATTCGAAATTTGAGAGTTGCAGCTTGCTGCCCTGTGACTTAAATAAATAATTGGATCTTGCTGTCCTTGGCTTCGGCTAAAAAGGTAGCCACACCGCAGCTCTTTAAATTCGGATAGTCGATCATCTCATCCAATTTGAAGCCCATGAGGTCCATCGACATCTCACACACATAGATCTGGACGCCGAGTTGCCCACAGACTTCGAGCATCTGCTCGGCGGAGGTGATGTTTTTCTTTTTCATCAGCGACTTCATCATCGCGGTTCCCATGCCCGCCATGTTCATCTTCGAGAGTTTGAACTCTTTGCTACCTTTGGGCAGCATCCAGCCGAACATTTTGGACATAAAATTTTTGCCCTTGACGGTTTTCTTGGGGTCTCGCAAAGCTGCCGTGCCCCAGAAAGTAAAGAACATGACGACCTTCATTCCCATGGCCACGGATCCCAGGGCAATAATCAGAGCGGCTAATAATTTGTCCAGCTCGCCCGAAAAGACGATCATCGAGATTTTATCGCTGGCGCCAGGCTTCATTTGTGCTACTTTTTGTTGCAGCTCAGCTACCTGAGCTTCCAAGTTACTGGGCATGATCTTTTTTTCCTCCTAAGGTTAGTTACCAGATGGTTGTTGTTTCATCGTTTTATTAAAATGTTCATTCGAGCCTGTTATTGCGAGGAACGAAGTGGCGAAGCAATTCTTTCTGTTTCTGGAATCTTAAGGATGGCTTCGCTGGGGTATCGCTATCGCTCCGTTCATTGGAAAACGCAAAGCAAAAAAGTTTCATCCTGGCGACCTATTAGCTCTTGAGCCATTTTTCGACCGCCTGGTTAAGATGCTCGAGGTTCTCAAACATCAGCAGTTGCTTATCAATAGGAATGCTTTGCAGAATTTCGGCATGCATTTTGGTATGGTCTTCGATCATCGCGGCACTCAATTTTTTGCCTTTGTTGGTCAGCGATAGGTAGTACACCCGCCGATCCTGTTTGCCGCTTTCCCTTACGACCAATTTTTTTTCCACCAGGCTGTCGATAATACGGGTGATGCGACTGCTGGTTAACGTCATCAGTTGCGCCAATTGATTGACGGTGAGTTGTTCATTTTCATAAAGGAAGCGCATGCAGCGAAATTCAACGGTCGAGACGCCATATTTGGTTACATATTTGGTCTCTTTTTCCTGACAGTTGAAGAATAAGCGAGAGGTAATTTCTGCCAGCCTGGCATCCAAAGTTCTATTGTTTGCTTCTGACATAATTTTATAACTGAATTATTTGATATTGGCAAATATTGATAGTTGTCAGAATATAATAATAAAAAAAAACAATATCAACAAAAAAATTAAAATTTTTTCAGCGGAGTTGATAAAGCACCGATGAAGGCAAATCGAATTTTAAAAGTCTGTTGCGGCGATCTGTTTATTCCTATGTTACTTTTGTGATTGGCGAAGCACAATTGGAAGGAATTGGCGCTATCGTCTCTACCTGCCGTTTAAAGAATGAATTTTATGGTGGGATTCCAGATCATCACTTGCTAATGGAAGGATTATTAAAAGAGGCAACTCATGAACTGGGGCATACCTATGATCTCTATCATTGCCATAATGCAGGTTGCGTCATATTTATTTTGACAATATTGACGAAAAAGCTATTTTATTCTGTCGGGAACGTGCAGCTATCATACAGAGAAACTGAGAACTGGAATGAAAAATGTGATGAAAAAGCGGGATTAACTAGGAACAGCTACAAATTTTATGTAGCCAGTCAAAATATAATGGAAGATTCAGCATTCCTAAACTTTAAAAGTTTAGGAATGCTGAACTCCCATCATTTTTTAATAGGATGCATTTTAGATCATACTCATTTTTTTGCTGCCTCTGCCATTAAAATAAATACTCGAATCTCAGGAAATCAGAAAAAATTCCTTGACAATCTCATCCCATCTCTCTCGATCGATCGATTTTGCCATCCCATCTACGGGTATACCACCATCCTGATAAACCAGTCCAAGCTTCTCATCAGTTATTCGGTTTAACAAATTATCCTGTACCTGTTCCATCCATTTTTTAGCGAGTTCACCAGACAACAGATTTTTTAAATTTGCAGAAACCTGGGGTATGCGAACCTTCATTAACCAGCCGTTGCCGTAAGGGTCTTCATTGATCGCTTGCGGTGAAGTTAAAAGTGCTTCATTAATGTCAATAATTTCGCCATCTACCGGTGAAAGCATAGCTATCGATTTGGAATCCACAGCCACTGTCCAGGCTTTATCCCCCTGGATCAACGTCGAACCGATTTTGGGGACTTTGATTGCACTAATTTTTCCAACCAATTTCTGGGCAAAATCGTCCATTCCCACCTTCACGACATTGTCGCCCTCTGGCTTTGCCCAACTATGTCCTTGATGGTAGTATAGGGCATCAGGGAGGTGAAACCACTCTCTGATCACCGGGATAACTCTTTCTTCTACTTCACGGATCGGTCTATTCAACAATCTCCAGAAGGGTATAAATAACAGAAGAAAACCAATTACAAATATGTATTCAATCCCTTTGGTGGCAAAGATGTCTATATAGCGAAAAGTTTCCATAATTTGATCTCCTTAACTGTTACGTTCTATTTATATGCTTCATTTTTAAGCTGCGATATAGACGCGCTTTTTTCATAAACTTTGAGATATATTGCAAACGGTCGTAAATTGAACATTTTTTACTGTCATTGCGAGGCCCTTTTTGCCGAAGCAATCATTAATTTGCTTAACATCAGGGGATGGCTTCGCTCCGTTTCGCTCGCAATGACATAAAAGTTCAATTTATGCCCGTGCAAAGTATAATTGGTTGACTATTCATGCGATTTGCTAAGCACTGGCATTCGGCTGACAATCCATCGAAATACCCAAATTTCGGCAAATACAATCGAGAGAGTTATTACAATTTCCATCCACGAAGGAATATACCGTTCGCTGAATGGTAGATACCATTTATATGCGATAACGGAATAATTGAGCCGGTTGATGATAATTCCAACCAGGGAAATAATTGCAGCTATCTGGATGAGTATCAGTTTTCCTTGTCTGGCACCTTGCAGGAACAATAAGCAAGGAATAGCTACCATTCCAATAATCTCTATTAAGTACCAATTGCCCATTGGGGAATTTAACAGTGTCCAATGCTTACCATGAATTAATATCAGAACTTTTAAGAACAAATAAACAAACATGACCAAGGCACAGCCCTTGCCCAGGCCGATCATTATGCCATGATGAGAACTGCGATGTTCATAGTCCATCTTATCATGAAATACCCGATGGCTGATGCTGCCTTCGAAGATCACCATCGAAAGCCCGGCAAATATGCTGGAGACAAAGAAAAGCACCGGGATAAATTCAGTGTACCATAGCGGGTGAATTTTGCCCTTTGCCATCATAAATAATGCGCCCAGACCCGATTGATGCAGGGTGGAAAGCGTAATGCCAAATATTACCGCTCCTAAAACAAGTGAGTTCAGAATTTTCTTGATTTTTTCTAACCCCAGCCACTCGGCAATTACGGGAGAAAATTCAATAAAGGCAGCGATCATATAAAGTAAAAAGTGCCAGGCAACTAAGAACAGCACCGAATTTACTCCGAATTTATTCCCAAGTATTGGATTGGTTATGTTCCACCAGCGTCCCAGGTCTAGAAAAATTGCACCCGCATAAAAGACATAGGCCAGAAAGCCATTCAAGATTGTTGCCCTAATAATCGGATGATATTTTTCTGACCGTAGAATGTAGACGACAAAGGTGAGAACATAGGCACCGCCGGCAAAGGCAACGCCAACCATCACATCAAATCCAATCCAGATTCCCCAGGGGTATTCCTGAGAAAGATTGGTAGTAGCTCCCAATCCCTTTACCAAACGAAGTATAATGAGAATTGCGCCTAAAAGGATAATGGGAGCAGAAATTATATTGAAGGGAGTTAAAATCTTTTCTTTCGGTTTCAATTCATTGATAATAAAGCGTAAGATATTTTTAAAATTTTGTGTTTCATTTGCTATTACAGCCGCGTTCATTACTTGCCTCCTGTCATTATTATTTCACCCGCATAGCCGTTAGCATGGTTGAATTCTTCCACTTCTGGGGTACATTTAGAATCCAAAAAAGAACGATAAGTTTTCACCTCTTTTTGATTTATTTTCTCCTTGCGTTTTGTCAAAGTATTCACCCCCACTAAAAACGCCGGCCACAATAACAGGATAACAGGAACACTGTAAAGGAAAGGTGCACTTAATTTTGGGTATGCCCCTGTTTCAAGATCGGTCCTGAAGCCAATCTGATCAAAAGGAACTTTTGACAGATAAAGATAGGATGAGCCTCCTACCTCATGTTCACCGTAAATATGTTGGACGTATTGTCCGGGCCGCGTATAGATACGTCTATTAGCTTCAGCAATCAATTCTCTCCTGGTACCAAAGACCAGTGCCTCCACGGGACAGCTCTCCACACAAGCGGGCACCTCGCCCTTTTGAAGTCTCTCCCAGCAGAGGTTGCACTTCTGAATCTTAGGAGCAGCACTATGGTACTCAAACTTGGGGATGTCAAAAGGGCAAGAGACCATACATATTCGGCAGCCCATACAATTGGGATTCCAAACAATGGGTCCATCTTGTTTCTTTTCCATTGCCTTTA
>Ga0209018_1001664_pt1 | contig 17453 bp, 18 predicted proteins | sample YNPBryBLVA2012_FD_185814 | JGI IMG/M metagenome (GOLD analysis project Ga0209018, IMG submission 185814) | Anoxygenic and chlorotrophic microbial mat microbial communities from Yellowstone National Park, USA - YNP Bryant BLVA 2012 (SPAdes)... ...
TATGGACGTCCTTGACCGAGCAACGCATCCATTCAAGCTCGGGATTCGAGAATCCCTTCCTGCTAAGTGCTGCACGTACCTGATGGTCCGTAATTATGGTGCCATCCGCCCGCTCGGCAGGTTCGTCCAGCTCTATCTTGTAGTTCTTAATGGCAGCAGTCTTGACCTGTTCGGCAATTCGCTGCTTCACATCCCTAATCGTCTGCCCGATCTTGAGGAGGCCTCCATGCGCATTATCTCCAATGGAGTAGGCGTAAATATGAGGCCGAGCTTCCGGCTTCGGCGCGAGTATCTCTTCGATGGACTTACTCATCATCTTCGATGTCTGCCACTTCATCGGTAGCGTCGCCGGTGAGGTCCATAGGACGGACCACCTTCTCGATGAACGCAATCTCGCTTGCGGAAAGACCATACTTCGTGTAGAGGTCCTCGTCCGTCCATTGCTTCGTCCATGGCTGGATCGGTACAAAGCTATAGACCTTGCGAGTTGTATGCTGGGATTGCTTATGGAGCAGAATAAGGAGGCGCGTCAATCGGCATGACAGATAGGACAATGCGCTCTCAGCCTGGCTCTTCGATTTGAAGGGACCAATGCAGAGATAAGTCTCAGAGGAAATCGAGCCAGGCTCCCCTAAGAAAGGTGTACTGAGTATCTTATGCGGATAGGTATCCTTGTTGCCGGTCCCTGGTGCGGCCGCACCAACGAAAACCTTCCATTTGTCGATGAGTTGGGTACCCGACGTGATTGATTCCCTGCTGATATACCCCGTACCACCATTCTGATAGACCATTACATCGCCGGGTGATCTGGTAGCCTTGCCCTGGAAGAATGTGCGGAGGCCGAAGGGTTTGCTGGAACTGACCAACTGATCAAAGCGCTTTACTTCAGGTAGCAACAAAGAGCAGCGTTGCCCACTCTCAATTGCGGCGACCTTCTTGAGGATAGATAGTCCCTCATTGAATCGAACGAACACGTCCACGCCTTCTTCGAGTAGGGGGCGAGTAGCGATCGACGGAGCGTTGTCCTTAAAGTATGTGGTGACGCGACAAGGACCACGATTATCTCGATCCCAGAGGAAGTAACAGACGCCGCCCTTGAGACCTACCCCAGGGAATACGTCCGATGCGCTCAGATAGTCGTCAATTGAGCGCAGGCGATCGTCTGTGAGCATTGACTCTCTGAACTCATCCAGCCCCTTGCCGCCGGCAAACCAACGGGCAGGAATAACCATCGTCAAATAGCGCGGTTCCAGCGCCTTCGCTTGTTGCACAAACAGCTGGTAGATAAGCGCGGCGCTTGTGCCGTAGCCGCCATCGTCCAACTGGTATGGTGGGTTCCCGATGATCACGTCGAACTGCATACTGCCTCCAAACAACTCGGCCACGCGCGTCTTGATGTCGTCGGTGTGGATGAACGCGTAGGCATGGGTCTCGAGTCCCTCGCCACGATCCAAGGTCTTCTGGCTTGCTCTACAATGCGCGCACTTGCCATCAACCCACTGGTGCTCAGTACGCTGGAACCAAATGTTCCCGTCGTCACTAGCGAATGACTTTGCAACGGAATGCTCGCCGTTGGCGTGCTTGGAGCAGTACACGCTTCGGCGCGCTAACAGGCTTGTAAGGTTCGTGATGCCTATACCAAAAACCTGTCTAGTGAGGATGTGATCGACACGATCATCAAGGCTCGGAATCTCGTCCGCCAAGCCTTTGGTTAGGCGGCTGGTGATCTCACGCAGGAACACGCCGGACTTCGTAAATGGGTCTAGAAACCTGACAGAGCTATCCGCCCAGAGATTGGCGCCTTTATGGTTGGCTGCCCATGCTTCAGCGAGAGTATCCAGAATCCTATTGGCGAGTTCTGGGGGCGTGAATACATCGTCATTAGAGAGGTTCGCAATACAGGTCAAAACATCCGGATTGCGACCACGGAGCAAAAAACCTGCTTGAGTGCTCATTTGACTTCCTTCGGTTCATCATCGAGCATGGAGGCGAGCGAGCTCACCGTCATCGACGGGTAGGTATTTATCGGTGTAAAGATGTCATGCTTCCCAAGGTCAGCAAAGAGGCTATTCTTCTCATCAAAGGCAGCCCTCTGGGTAAGGGAGTCGAAACGGAAGTCACGCCGCTGGAACTTCCCCTTACCGAGATATCCCCACTCCGCGAAGCTAATGGGCTGGCCGTCACTGGTTAACATGGTCAGCGCATCCCCGTGTACGAGGTTCTGTGAGAGCACATAGAAGGCAGCGCGATACAGTTCATCCGATTCTTCCAGAACCAAGTAATCGGCGAGGATCTCTAGCATATTCGCACGGCATTCGGCGATGTTGTCTGGTAGCAGCTCAATACCGTAGATGCACATCAGTGCGAGCAACGCATAGTGTCGCTTCTCGAAGTCGGACCTGCCGAACTTGAGCTCTACGGCGGCAAGCTTTCAGTGTAGGACTTGGACGAGGAAGTTGCCACTCCCACAGGCAGGCTCCAGGAAGCGAGAGTCAATGCGCTCGGTCTCGTCCTTAACGAGGTCAAGCATGGCTTCGACCATCCAGGGGGGGGTAAATACTTCTCCATGATCAGCTACTCGCTGCTTTGACTTGATCAAGCCCATTGATGCCTGCTTAAGTCCTTTACCAATATGACTTCTTGATGAATGTGCACGGGACATATCGTACCTCAATAATCGGTGGCAAGCAAGGCGGACTCCGTCATGAACTTGCCGGTTTGTAGGTTGCGTTGAGAATCTTGATGGTTGAGCGCAGGATCTTTCGCCTGGAAGCGCTAGGCTCGAGCTGTAGGAGCCCATGAAGAAGGCCGACGATCCGAAGCCCCTCTGCAACTGCCTCGTCTTTGGCCTTCTTTGCCTCTGATGAGGCGGGCCTTGTCTTCCGATGCGCCGATGGGACGACGCGCTTGGCCTTGGCAGCCTCCGCAGCCTGGTGGATCGTCTTCTCGCCACGGCGGACTGCGTTGGCTTCCTCTGGGTCGGAAATTACGGTTCTGGCACGTTCCACCTTCCGGGCCGAAATTCCGATGGCGTCAGCAGTTATAACCGCTGTCTTGGGGACCATAGCCTCGTTAGCGCCAATCGGCGCTAACGGAGAGCGGAACCCTTCCTGAGGCCTGTCCACAAGCTCGATAAGGCGCAAGAGTTCGGCGTCCGAGAGGTTCCGGCGATCCTTCTGAGTGTGGATTGCGTAGGCCAGGGCTTCGGCCTCCGAGGTGAAGGTCTTCTCGTAAGCGGTGACCCGGAGGAGGCCAAGTTCCTCGGCGGCGCGGACACGGGTATAGCCGTCGATGAGGACGCGGGTACCGTCGGGCTTACGCCAAACATTGACCGGTTTGGAAGGATCGAAGCCGTTGACCGCCATGTCAGCCTTGATGGCCTCGAAGACCTCGGCCTTGATCGAGAAGAGCGAGGCGAAGGGCTCGGCCTTGGTGATCTGGTCGAGGTAGAGCTCGATGCCGACGGCCTTCTCCCTTGAGTTGTTGACGGCGGCCTTGTCGGGGCGGGTGGTCATGGTGAGCTTGGGCATGGCTAGAACCTCTCGGTGGTGCGTTCGACGCCGCAGTAGGCGGCGAGGGAGGCGATGGCGGCATGGAGCGGGGTCTTTGCCTGCGTAGGTGTGATGCGCTCCCCGGTATCGATCGAGCGGCGGATGAGGGCTGTGTCGGGGATGGCGACCGGCGCGATGATGTCCCCGAAGGAGCCTCGGAAGAGGGCTTCGTACTGGTTGCGGAGGGCATCGGGGTTATCGGTCCTCGCGGGTCGATGGAAATTGAAGAGGATGCACCATGCCGGGAGCTTGTCAGTTTCCCGCCGGAGCTGGGCTTCGTAGAAGAGGGCACCCTTGTAGTCGAACTGGGAGAAGGCGACGGGTGTAATGACGAGGTCGGCGGCGTTTAGGGCGTTGAGGACGATGTTGTCGTACGTGGGGGCTGTATCGATGAAGAGGAAGTCGTAGGGGAGATTGGCGGACGCGAGGATGCGCCGGAGCGTGCGGTCGCCGATGGCCCGGAACTTGACGAGGTCCAGCGACGAGGCAAGGAGGTCGATCCCCGGATAGACCGAGGGGATGATGTTCTCTGCTAGGCGCTCGGTGTGGAAGACGGAGGCCATGTTCTTGCGGTCGGCCTTCTCAGGAGAGTCGAGGTAGTAGGACGATGCGCTGTTCTGGATGTCGAGGTCGGCGACGAGGACGCGGTAGCCTGCGGCGGCGGCGTAATTGGCGACGAGGATGCAGAGGGAGGACTTGCCGGTGCCGCCCTTGATCGAGCTGAAGCAGATAACTCTCATGAGACCTCCGACTATTACTCCAAACCGAAGAATGCCCGCACCAGCGCGATGTCCTTCTTGATTCCCGGCTTGGCCGGATCTTCCGAGGGCTCGAGGTAAAGAAGCCATTCGGAGAGTGCGGCATAGGTTTCCGGTGTCTGGGGGATCATGACGGTCTTCATCGTGAATTGTCCCTTCACCGAAAAATCCCACCACTCGAGCTTGGGCTCAAAGTGGACGCCGGTCTTCTCACTGAGCGTGCCCCGTACATTGAGCGTCCGGAGGCCCTGAGTGACTCCGACGAGGAACGAGGTCGATTCCATCGAGAGACGATTGAGGAAGGTCCTGACATCGGCCGGGGCGAAGGGATTCTGCACGAAGGACACGAACCACTGCGCCGCGCAGTAGAAAGCTTCAAGCTGGAGCTTGAGAGGGAGATAGGTCCTGCCATCCTTGCTGATCGGGCTGTACTTGGTGGCGGCCAGCGGATCGATGGTGATCCCCTGGACGGTCAGGAAGATGCCCGAAGTCGAAACGTTGAGCCCGATGTCGAAATCCGTGGAGAGCCCATATTCGGCCGAGAGCTTCTCCAAGGAACTTACGAGAAGCTCTTGGTTGAAGTAGGCATGGTAGGGCTCCTTGAGAAGGTTGAGCACGTTCACCTTGTGCCCATTGGCCAGTGGGTAACTCTTGATGCCCTGGGCGAACGCGGTAGAGCCGATAGCGGCCAGGAGTACGAAGAGGGAGACGAGGCGTTTCATGATTCCTCCAATCGAGTCGTGATAGCGAAAGAGTACGCCCCATCCGTGACGGATCCGGTCACGGTTGACGCGCTTAAGCTACCAGTAGACTGGAGCCTTCGAGGAAAGTAGTGATTGTGAAGTTCCCCGTTGTCCTTTAGGGGAGCGGCATGCCCGCATCGTCCTCTGGGCACGGTGTTCGGCGATCTGTTCGCCTCGCGCTGGACCGACCTCTGGTCCCGCGTGTTGGACCTTCTATGCGGTCCGTCCTCTCAAGTCTTGAAGCGAAGGATGAATTCCTGAGTGGGCGAACTTGGCGTAGTCGCTAGCCGCGATTCTCCTAGGCAATGAGATCGCGGAGGCGCTCGTAGATTCTTACCATGGCGAGGGTATCGAGGCCGCAGTAGGTCTTGAGCGCGGAGGCGAGATGTACTTGCCGGTCAGGATTATCCGTGGCGATTAGTTCGGCCCAGGCGACCTGGGCATCCTCGCCATTGCCGACCTCCAGCCGATCGTAGCCGAGTTCCGGGCAGAGTACCGGCAAGACCCGCTTGATCGAGTTCGAGCCATTGAAGGCTGGGTCGAAGTAATACTTGCGGAAGATGTCGAGGAGATCGGCGAAGCGTCCCTGGAACTGTGTGAGCGCAGCTGCGTGTTCAGGGAGCCGTTCGGCGAGCTTCCCGATAACGCCTTTCTCGAACGGAGCGTTATAAGCCACGATGGAGCCCGAAGGTCCAATTTGGGAGAGCAGCGCCTCAGCGATCGTGGGCCGAGGATCGCTCGGATCTTCATGAAGGAAACCCGGAGCCTCCTCGAACGTACCGTCCTCGCGGAGCACATGGAGCGAGAACTGGAAGGGGATGCTTCCGTAGGGGCCAAGGCCTTCGAGCCAGGGAATTGCGGGGCCGTCCGTCTCGAAGTCGAGGAAGTGGATCGGGAAGGATAAGCGGGAGAACCAGGCGCGGATTCCTTCCACCTCGATCTCCTTCGTACCGGAGAGATACAACCGGAGAAAGCGCTCCCCCTGTGGACCGAGCTCGGTGCCGGGAGGCATGTCCTCGAGGGTAAGGACACCCTGTTCGATGAGAGCGTCGCGCCGTTCGGCGGCGAGGTGGGGGATGTCGAAGACCGAAGGTACCGGCAGTTTCCAAAGCTTGCTGTAGTAGTCCCAGAAGGGGCATTCGTAAGGCTTCGTGCAACGGGATCCAAGGTGGACCTCGGGCTCCTTCGAGTCATTGAGTACGGTCTTCATGGCGGCAAGGCTATCTGGCACCATGGGAACGTACTCCCTGACGGGATCCGTCAGGTCCGCGATGGAGAAAAGCTGAGAGAGGTCGGGATAGCGGCAATCGCTGTTGAGGTGCATGAGATAAGTCTTGCGGATCGTATGCCCAGAGCCTTCGTATACGTAGGTCTGCACCGCGAGATCGAGGACATGCTCGGGCTTGGAGCCGGTGTTCGACTTCACCTCGTAGATGTCGAATGAGCCGTCCTCATTCCTTGAAAGGACATCCGCGCGGGCTATGGTGTCGTCGTGAAGAAAACAGGGCTCAAAGAGGACGCGAGCCCCATCCGAAAGCGCCTTGGCTGTTTCGATGAGTGCCGCCCGCCAGTTGAGCGGATCCTCGGAGATAAGGATACCGTCGGGGAAGTACTCGCGTGCGAGTCGACCCACCTCGTGACCTTGGGCAAAGACGCGTTCCCGAGCCGGAGAAGGTGGAAGGAGAAGATCGCGCCGATGCGCTTCGAGCCAAAGGCGCTTGGGGCATTGCCGCCCGACGAGGTACTTCGATTTCGAGAGCGTAGTCATCGGGCGTCTCCATAGCGACCGAGCGTCGCGGCGAGCATTGCGCGGGCTTCCTCCCGGAAGTCCTTCGGCGAGAGGATCTCCGCCTCGGACCCGAAGCCGATCACCCAGCGGAGAAGGTCCTCGCGACCCGAGGTGTTGAGGGTCAACATGATCGAGCCGTCGATCTGTTCCTCGACGTGGCGCTCGCCACCGAATTGACGTTCCGTCGCGTACCGTGCGGCCTTGGGCGAGAAGAGGATCATGGCCGTGATCGGGTCGCCGAAAGTGAGATCGAAAGCCGAACCGAGGAGCGCTTCCGCGTCAAAGTCGCCTGGATACTCGAAGATCGTTTCCAGGAGCTCGATTGCCTCAATGCGGTCGATCGCGACAATGCGGATGCTGTCGTGCTTGGGGATACGGATGAAGAGATAAAGTCCGCCACGATGGTCGACAAGCTTCAAAGGATCCGCCTCATAGGACTTCACCTCACCCGTGGATGCGGCCCGGTAGCGGAGCATGCAAGAGCGGCGCCCCTTCACGGCATCGAAGATGGCGTCTAGGAGGTGTTCTTTGCCCGCATAGGACTTCACCGCGCTCGTCGAGGCCGCGCAGAGGGAATCGAGCTCGGCATCGGTTTCAGGACCGGAAAGTTGGGCGGGGAGAAGCGTTCGGAGTTTCGAGCGGAGAGAGGAAAGGTCCTCCTCGAGTTCGGAGCCGGCAAAGACGGCATCGCGATTCAGGAGGAAGTAGAGCAGCGTGGCTTCCTGCAAGGAGAGATCGAGCTTCGGTAGGCTGACGTTGGATAGGCGGGTTACGAAACGGTCCATGAGCTTGTAGGTCGTCACCCCGCCGAAATCCTCGCGGGAACGGATGATCGGAAAGCCGAGCTCGTTTTCGAGGGTATCGAGAAGGCGGAATACGCTGCGGCGACCGAGTTCGAGCTCGCGCTCGAGCGCTTCGATAGTGGTTCCTCCAGAGCCCGCCATCAGGTCGATAGCCTTGATGATCTTTATGAGATTCTTGTTGAACATATCGAGATGATAGGCTATAGCGCCGACCTCCGCAATCGTGATGAATACCCTAAAAAAGGAGAAAGCCCGACCCTGCCTGGATGGAAGGATCGGGCTCAATAGTGCGGCACAAGAGTGCCGAAACCTGGCACTCTTGGCGGCTAGTCGTCCTCGGGGAGCATGATGGTCAGGCAGGGAGAGCCGTAGTCGTCGGGACCGGCCACGGAGACAAGCTCGACGGGGACGGGTTCAGCACCAGGAGCCATCTGGAAGAGGACTGAGAAGGAGATATAGGAGTCGTCTTTCGATGAGCGAATGGCATGGCGCAGGACCATTAGGACATCCCAGAGCCGACCAGTGATTGACTGGCCTTCAGCGGTAAGGGCGAGAGCGGGCACGATGTAGTCGTAGTAGAGGTGGTCCGTTACGGCGACAGGCCACGTGAAGCCGGCCTCGTAAGCGAGCTCACTACAGTCCACGAGCACCCCATCCTTGAGCGCCTGCGCCCTGGTATAGACGTGGATGAGCTCGGACATCAGGCAACCTCCGCGTGGCGCTGAGTCATCGGCTTTATCTCCACGTGCTCGGCGACTAGGTGGAGGCGGAAGGAAGCGGTGGTATCGGAGGCCTCAAGATCCTGAGCGATACGGCCCACGATGCGGATCGAGGAGCCCTTATCGAGGAGTTCGTTGCATCGGAGCGCGAGGCGGCCGTAGGAGACCACGGGTACTGCCGGGGCTTGGTCTCCTGACGCGATGAAGAAAGAGCAACGGTCGAGGCCATTAGCCGTTGTCATAAAGACAGGGGCGTCGGAGAGCTCGCCTTCGAGAAGGACGGAATTGAGGTAGTTCATGATATCTCCTTAGGCTGACACCTTGATATAGAGCTGGTCGGTGCCCAGCGAGGCGTCCACGCCTGGCACAGGCTCCGTCTGCTTGAACACGAGCCGCTTGAGCTCGGTCTTGCTAAGATTCTTCTTGATGACGACGGCCTCGGGCGCGTGGGCCTCGCACCAGGCCAGGGCGGCCTCGCGGTCGGTTATCTCGAGCCGGTCAGGCTGACGGCGTAGGCTCGCCGAGCCGGAGGGCAGGGAGAGCGTGCGCGAGCGGTGCTGGCAGGCGAGCTCGGCCTCCACGTAGGGGCGGAGCAGGCCCGAGAGGTAGGCTACAGAGTCCGTGTCCGGAGCCTGGGCCTTCGCAAGCCATGCGTCGATGCGATTGTGGAGCTCGATGGCGAGCTCGGCCCGGCGGGCCATGCGGCCCTCGAGGGAGAGGATACGGCCGATGGCCCAATCGGCCTTGGCCGCCGAATCAACCACGAAGCTGGTGGAGGGGGCGGAGCCGGGCTCGATAGGAATCGGGAACGGGAAGTCCGGGTAGAGGACTTCCTGAGGATCGGGAAGATCGAGCGTCGCGGGCTCGGTCCTGACGGAGTCCATGACGGCTGCTTGCATGAGAGCTTCCTTGTGAAGATAGGGATCGTGAGGTGTGGCCGGGATCACGCCTGCCCTTCGTATAAAAGACGCGTCTCGGCCTTATCTACTAGTAGAGGCTCAGAGCGGAGGTATGCAGAGCAGGAGTAGCTGAAAGAGAACGCATGTTCGACAGCCGGGGCCACGGCTCACTTAAGTATCCATCAAGCATCGATTGAGAACGTTTATACGACTGGCCGGCGCGATCAAGGCGGACATAGGAAGTAAAGCTGAATGCGGATGGGAGCAGTACCGGCTTGGCCGATAGATGGCCTGGAAGGCCCTATGGAGGCCGTAGCGAGTACGCTCTGCAGGCTCCCTGTGAAACTGCTTGGTCAATGCCCCTGTGGGTATTCAGAAAGGCTGGCGTGCGAATGGCCACCTGGCCGATCGTCGCGAGCCCACGGGGCAAGCTGTCCTGCGAGAAGTGCATCACGTGCGATGAAGCACTGAGCGCAGGCTGTTGCGAGGGGATTTATAAAAGTTCTTACGTATTGGCTTGGTATAGCTAATATAGATATGTTTCTGTGTGAGTCTAGACATCCTTTGGATACTATGGAGTTTGGGGTCTTCGCAGTCGAACCTCAAGAACTTGGGCACCTAATCTGGCAAAAATTTGCATGCAAGTACACGATTAGTAGACGCGAGTACGATCTTCGCGATTTATGCGCTGATCAGGCGACTTTTCGCTGATTCTTCACCGCGATCTGCATGCCTTATTCAAGACCCACGGGTGCTAATTGGCCATGCTCGACCATAGACCAGTAGCCATTCCTTGAAATTACAAGATGGTCTAAAACCGGAATGCCTAACAGCTCACCGCCCTGCCTGAGTCTCCTCGTGAGTTCAATGTCGGGCTCAGAGGGCTCGGTTCTGCCTGATGGATGCAGGTGGGCCACGATGATGGCGGCACTGCGATCCTTGATCGCCTCGATGAACAGGTCCCGAGGATGGACGATTGCCCTGTCGAGGCTGCCGATGGAAATGATGCGGACCGAAACCACCTCATGCGCCGCTAATAGCGAGATCATGAAGAAGTGTTCGACAGGTTTGTTTCGATAACGGGAAAGAGCTTTGAAGGCATCAGCCGGCGACTTGATCGCATACGTCGCCTGTTTTCGTTCGCTCACGATCTGATAGGTACTCATAAAGTTCCTCCGAAGAAAGGGTTTCCCTACCAGTAGAATCAACATCCTTGAAAAGGAACTGGATGAGCGTTGAGAACGTTTATATGGCAAACGAAAACGCCCTCGGGCAGTCCGAGGGCGTTGTGCAGGCCTACCGAATCCTAGGCGACGCGCCGACCATTGGTGTTGATGTGGAGCTCGTCCGACGTGATGACCTCCTCGTCGTCGGCGCGAACATTCGTGTCCTCGGCGACCACGCGCCGTAGGTACTCGTCGAGTCGGCCCGATTCCTCGGGGCCATAGAGCTCTACGACGTGGACTTCGACCCCCTGATCGAGCCAGCTATTGATCTGCGTGACGAAGCCAAGGTAGGCCTCCTCACCCTTCTTGCTCAGGCTGCCAGAGAACCGGAGATCGTAGTCCGGGTCGCTGGCGAATGCGGAGAACTCTCGGACACTGAGGCCGCGAAGCCGTGTCCTGATGAGGGCCGAATCGCCCTGGTGGGTGCGGACGGCGTTCTCCAGGTAGCGGAGCTTGAAGAACATGGCGTCGGTGTCGACTCCATCGAGACCATCGAGGAGATGACTGAACTTGGACAGATTGCGGCCGACGCGGATGTAGTCGCGGTATTCCTCGCCCATTCCGAGCCAGGTCTTCGCGAAATCGCCGAAGGACGTGAAGTGGAAACCGTAGGCGGGATTCTGCCAGTACACGCGGAAGTAGGACTCGTTCGAGAGCCGGAACAGCAGGAGCGCGATGGTACGTCGCATCGGGGCGTTCTTGGCGAGACCGAGCCTGATGCGCTCGACCATTTCGGGAGCATTGTAGAGCTTCCAGAGAGACTCGTCGATCTCCAACGGCTTTCGGGGATTATAGGGGACATGACCGAGCTCCTTGAGGTTCACCTCGACAACCTGTTCCCGGTGCTCCTTGAGTGCTTCGATGGCCCGATCTACCTGGTCTTCGGTGGCGTGGGTGATGAGCTTCACGCGGCCGTTCCTGGCGAGGATGCGGGCGCATGCTAGTTCTTTGGAGGAATACTCCCTGCTCCTCCGACCCTGCTCCGAATTGGCCTTCGGGGCAGTGGAAGACGCCTTCTTGGTTGTGGCCTCGGCCTTCTGGTTCCTGGCCTCTTTGATGCGAGCGACGAACTCGCGATAAGAGAGGCCGCTGAAGAGGCGAAGCGCTGATTCGTGACCGAGGAGCGATACCGCGGAATCGAAGAGGGAGAGCTTGGTGAGATGTCCAGAAGCGAGGACCTCGAGCTTCATGCCGGGGACATCCCCAATGCCCTTCAGGATAGTGTTGTGATGTTCGCGGAATCCGCGTCCGCAACTCTGATAGAGACGAGCGCGCGGACCAGGGATGCCGATCAGTTCCTCGGCGTGTATAAAGAAATCCGCCGCGGTTTCGCAGTAGTAGAGGTCCGTGAAGCGCTTCTCGCTCACGATGATGTCGATGAGGATCATCGCGCCGAGCTCGTAGATGCCGTTGCGCTTCAGCATGCGACGGATCGTCTTGACGATCTGATGGAAGTCGAACGAGACGAGCATCTGGAGGTCTCGCGCTTCCCCCGCCACATGGAGTGTATCGCTCAATGCGCCGACGATGGCGTCGAGCGCGGCCCTCTGCTCGGGCTGGTAGTTCCAAGGCTTGTCGTCGCCGGACCACGAGAAGTGATCGACGAGAATTTGGTGGAGACTGTACCCCTTGCCATTCTGCGCTGCCGGTGTCGAACCGGAGATGCTAGTTGCGGCCGCGTCGGTCGTGGTGGTTGTGGTGGACTGCTCGAGAAGGTTCTGATCCATAATGGACCTCCCTAGGAAAGATTCGTGCGCGTAACCCAACGGATTACAGGCAAGAACTTATTCCGGAGAGGCGTGAGAGTCGAACGCGGGTTACCGGGTGCTTCCCGGTAACTCGATGTATTTCTTTACCTAGTCAGCGCTTTCGAGTAAATCGGACAGTAGCTTGCCAACGTCGGGATTCAGCTTCTTCATCTTGGATTCAATCCAGGTAATAACTTTGTCTTCGAAGAAAGCACCGAGCAACTCGCTTAGATCATCGCGGTATCCTGAGGGGCGAACGGATTTCTTGTAGCGCTTCCGTATCTCGATAAGGAACCTGGAGATCTCCTTCTCGAGCGGCTCGATATGGATCTTTGTGATACCTTCATAGATCTCTTTCCCACGGACCAAGAACGTCTTTCTAATAGCCGCCTCAAAGATCGGACGCCGCCTGAGTTCGCCCCTTGCGTTCGGCGGCGACTTCCAGTGAATCTTGAAGAGGTGGAGGTAGTACCCGAGAACAACGAAGTTAACTAAAGAGAGGATGTCTCCAAGCCAGTTGACCTTCACCGGCACGGCAAGGTCCAAATGGCCGGTTCTCATGATGGACTCGAAAAGCTCCTTATTGTTCTCACTCAGGAAAGCTTCTTCGACAAGTAGGTTGAATAGCACTTCCTTCGGGAAGGAAATGACCTTGAGCTGCTGACCAGGTTCCCAGTCGTCGAGGTAGGCGTCATCGAGACTGAGCGTCGGATCATCGGGGAAAAGAGAGTCGTCTTCGCTGGAAACCTCATGCGGAAGTTCACGTTCATCCGCCACGTCAGAGTATTCAGCGAGTGTACGGACGCAGGCGAGGGTGTTGGAAAGGGCATCGAGGAGATGCTCGCCCGTTTCCCTGCTGATTCCCTGGCCTTGCGGTTCTTCCCGGGTTGTTAGTATCTTGGCGATTATCTCGTCTTCGAACTGCCGAGCCATGGCTACTCGCCGTTTCTTGTCCCGGTTATCGATGAGCTGCCGTAGATAGTGCAAACACTCTTCGCAAAGGATTGACTGAGAACGTTTGTCAGAGGTCTGATGCGGCATAGAACCCACCCTTCCATGATTCTTCATCGATCACGGATAGTCTGGTCCGATGCTGAAAACAGGCAATAACTCATTAGCCATATCGCGTTGTGGCTAATAGTTGTTGTCTTAAAATGAATTGTGCTTGTCTGCAACAGCAGATATCAAGCACCTCCGCTGCGCGACAGGATGTAGTCTTCGAGCTCCTTCCGGGAAAAGAGCAGTTTGCCATCAACCTTGTGCCGGGGAATGGACTTCTTGTGGTACAGGGTGGAAGCCGATAGCTTCGTGAATGCCGCAGCTTCATCGATATCGAGGATCTCGGAGAATACGGGCTGCGCCGCTGGTTGACTTGGCGAAAGTTCGTGCTCGCTTACTGCCTTCTGCTCTCTCTCAATCTCAGCCTGCTGCTCGAGCTTCTTGATGGTCAGAACGACTCGTCTTTCAAGGGCGGCGATCTCATCGATGTACAGTTGATATACTTCCGGGTCGGGACTCTCGCCCGATTGATCCAGCTTGCGGAACAGTACGTTAGCTTCATCCTTAAGAACGGTGAGGCCCTCAAGTGCCATCAACCAATGTCCTACCTTGGTCGATGGCTTTGCGGCTTTCTCCGCGGTACGTTCAGTCTTATCAACCAATATGCGTGGATCCTTAAGGGCCGCGTCACTACCGAATGCCGCGGTTATCTTCTGGAAGACCATAACCTTCTGCTCGGCACCCATAGCCTCGTACTGGCGAATGCGGCGTTCTTCGTCGGTCTCGATGTGGTCCTTCATCACAGCTTCCTTCCCACGAGGCTATTGTACTGCATCCTTGCCGGCTTCGGAGCGCTGTTCCTTCGGCTTGGTCACGCTCAGCGCCTCCCGCGCCTTGTCGAGCATCTCGTCGGTGTCGTGGTCGGAGTAGCCCGCGAAGGCCTGGGGACTCCGGTGTCGGGTGATGCGGGCGGCGTCGCGGGGTCCGATGGCTTCGGCGAGGCGTGTCGCCGCTCCGTGCCGGCCTGAGTGGAGGACGAGGCGGCGGGCCTGCTGGCTGCCAGGCTTAGGCGGTCGTCCCTCGCGGGAGGCTTCGCTGTCGTCCTCTATGCCGATTAGTGCGAGGGTGCGGTGGAAGCCGCGGCGCAGGGTCACCTCGGCGGCGGGTACGCCTCGCTTAGCGTTGAAGATGACGAAGTCCTCCGCTCCTGCGCGGCCAAGGCTTAGTGCCACTTCGCGGAGCTTCTTGAGGAGCGTCTCGAGCTCCCTGGCCATGGGGACGATGCCGTAGCTCTCGCGCTTGGGCGCCTTGAGGCCGTCGGCGTCGGTGAAGTTCTCCTCTATGGAGATGAGCTTCTTCTCGAAGTCGACGCTGCTCCAGCGGAGTGCACGGATTTCGCCCCGGCGCATGGCGGCGAGCTCGGAGAGAAGGACGACGGCCTTCATGCGCACGTCGATCGGGGCGGTGCCCTCGTGCTTGTTGTCCTTGCCCTTGAGCCGGGTTCGAGGCGTCACGCTGTCCACAGAGGGGAGGGCGACGATCCTGGCCACCTCGGCGCGGCTCAGGATGCCCCGCTTCTTGTGATGCTCCTTGGGGCGGACGATGGCGGCCATGGTGAAGCTCTCGTCGATAAGATTTCGCTTCTGCGCCCAGGACAAGGGCGTGCGGATAGCGGCCATCGCGTCGACGATGACATTGGCTGACACCTTCTCGCGCTTGAGGTGGTGCATCCACTGTTCGATGAGGTAAAGGCTCGCCTCGCGGAGAGTCGTCTTCTTGAAAAGCTGATAGGTCGCGGCGTGCTTGGCGATGTAGCGGGATTGGCAGAGCACGTAGTAGTTCGAGAGTGGCTTCTCGGCGTCCTCCCGGTCGCGAAGGTAGTCCGAGGCCCCCGGCGTCCAGAACCAGGTGAAGAAGGCGGCGAGATCCATATTCCGAAGGCGCTCGGCAGCTTCGAAGCCGTCTTGATTCTGAGCGGCCTTGGCGCTGGCGAGCTTCTCGAGGGGGAGCTGGGCGAGCATCTTCCCCGCGGCGACAAGGGCTTTGGTCTCCTCAACCTCACCCGTGGAGCGGTCGGCGAGGACGACAGCCCTACCCTTCTCGAAGAAACGAGCATAGAAGAGTTCACCCTTGGGGAGCGTGCGTTTGTAGAGCTTGAAGGTGAAGCGGTCGGCGGCGAGTGGTGATTGCTTGGCCATACAAAAACCCCCGGTCAGTCGCACTGTTAAGTTACAGCGCACTTTCCAGGGGTCATTGTATAGCTAATTTCTTTTGGAGGATAGGGGATTCGAACCCCTGACCTATAGATTGCGAACCTATCGCTCTACCAACTGAGCTAATCCCCCAGCACGTGCTATCGATGTGAATTGTACCGGAACTCAAAGCTCTAGTGCAAGACCTTCCCGAGCGACTTCGATTTGCAAGCGCGTGCGGCCCCTGATGGCCGAGCGGTACTTTTCTGCCAGGGCATCCAGTTGTTCGTCCGTTCGAAGGGGGTCGTGATGGAAGAGGAGGAGCTTCTTCACTCCTGCCTTGTGGGCGGAGTTGATGGCGTGTTCGAAGGTACTGTGCCCCCATCCGACCTTGGAGGCCTTGTACTCTTCCAGGGTGTACTGAGTGTCATGGACCAATAGATCCGCACCCTGGATAAAACGTAAAAATTTTTCTGTTTCTTCTTTTGCGGCCAATTCCCCCTCCTCGGCTGCCACGGGGTCGTACTCCGGATGAGATGGATCGGTGGGAAACACGTTTCGGAAGGGTTCCGTGTCGTAAGCGGTGCAGAGGACCTTCCCCTTGTACTCGAACCGGTAGCCCAGGCAGAGGATCGGGTGGTTTAGGTATTTGGTGGTAACGAACACCTCCTCCCCCAGGAGGAAGGAGGTTTCCCGAAGCTGGTGGTAACGAATCGTGGCCGCCAATTCTTCCTGACGGACAGGGAAATACCGGTATCGCAACTGGTCTCCGATAATCTTGTCCAGGGTGTCTTCCTCGTAGGTCACAGGGCCATACACGTTGATGTTGGAACTTTTAATGTAGATGGGTGTAAAGAAGGGAAATCCCATGATATGGTCCCAATGGGTGTGAGAAATCAGGATGTCTGTCTGAATGGGGCCCTTGGGGAAGTCGTTCTTCATCAGGTAGTCGCCCAGGGGCCGAATGCCCGAACCCGCATCGATGATGATCAGTTGCTCTCGTTCCCCGAAGCGCAATTCCAGACAGGTGGTATTTCCCCCGTACTTCACGGTGCTGGGCCCGGGACAGGGGATGGATCCCCGTACGCCCCAGAATCGAAGGAGTATTCCCTTTGGCATTCCCTATTCCTCTGTAGCTATCTTCAAGAAAATTTGCGCTTTCTCGATCTCCAGGACCACATCTTCCGAGATGTCGTCCAGCATTTCCCATTGGATCTTCAGGGCGCTCAACACCTCATCAGGGATGGAATCGGGGTGCCGGTTGCCTGAAAACCCGATTTCATTCACATTGGCATAGTAGTTGGCAATCCCCACGGTGAACAGGATGTCTTTGTAGGGACCGACATACTCCATGAGGGAGTGGTGGAATCGAATGGTGTCCAGTATTCCTCCCCCCAGCTTCCACTGTTGACCGATAAGAAGGCCGATTTCCCGGTGATCGTACCCGATGATGGCTTTCTCCGCTTCGTGGAGGGAACAATGATCACGGTCGGACTTGGTAAGGGCCTGAATGTAGAGATCGGTGAGGGTGTTGTTCAGGGGGATCTTTCCCATATCGTGGAGGAGGCCCGCGATGAAGTATTCTTCCAGCTCCTTGGGATCGATTTTCCTCGCTTTGGCGATCAGCTTGGAGGTCACCCCTACGCAGAGAGAATGTCTCCAGAACCCTTGCATGTCGAGGGCCTGATTGTCTGCCTTGGGACTGAGGGACTGCATCACGGCGGTGCTGAGGGCGAGATTCTTCACCGTGTTGATCCCTAGCATGATGATCGCCCGAGCCAGGGAGGTTACCTGGTTGGAAAGACCGTAGTAGGCAGAATTGATCAGCTTCAGAACTCTTCCCATCAACACGGGATCCACGCTGATCACCCGGTTCAGATCGATGGGAGAGGTGTTGGGGTTGTTGCAGATTTCGAGAATCTTGGTGACCGTAACAGGAAGAGCAGGGATCTTTTCGATGTAGCGCTTTACATGCAGCAGGTTCTTTTCTTCGTTCGTCATCCCTGAGGCTCCTTGTTATGATTGT
>Ga0209018_1001665_pt1 | contig 17452 bp, 16 predicted proteins | sample YNPBryBLVA2012_FD_185814 | JGI IMG/M metagenome (GOLD analysis project Ga0209018, IMG submission 185814) | Anoxygenic and chlorotrophic microbial mat microbial communities from Yellowstone National Park, USA - YNP Bryant BLVA 2012 (SPAdes)... ...
ACAGCATGATACAAGCGGGCAGGGGGAATCGAACCCCCATCAACAGTTTGGAAGACTGTAGTTTTACCACTAAACTATGCCCGCATCGGTACTCTAGTATAGGCAATATGGTACAAATTGGCACGATGGCACAGACCTACGAGCAGACCAGTCTGGACTGGCAGACTCACCTTCTACAACAACGCCTCCAGGAATGGTGGGAGTTTACCATCGCCCGTTTGAATCCCAATCTGCCCAATTTAGAGGGTATTGGTGTACCGCCATTGTATATTCAATTGTTGCTGTGGCTGGGCTTGGTGGGGATGGGAGTATTCCTGGGATTGCGCCTGACCCGCTGGTTGCACAATCGCCGCTGGAACCAATGGCGATGGTATTCACCCAGGAGTAGGCACGCACCAGTAACCCATCAAAATTCCTGGCTAGAGGAAGCCCAACGGTGGCATGGGAAAGGCAATTATACAGAAGCAGTGCGTTGTCTATACTTTAGCCTGTTGGAATATCTGCAAATCCGCCGGGGGATTACCCCTTTGGCAAGTCGCACGGATGGGGAATATCGCCGTTTAACCCAGCACCTTGCCCCCCAGGAAAGCTATGATCTGCTCTGGCGGGTGCATGAACGGATTTGTTTTCGGCAGGACACGGTATCCCAGGAACAATGGCAAACCTATTGGCAGGCGTATCAACGGGTGGTGAACGATTGACCTTCCCCCTGACGGCGGTGGTGGGGCAGGAGCGGTTGAAGCTCGCCCTGCTGTTGGCGGCGGTGGATATGGGAATTGGCGGGGTGTTGTTGGCAGGAGCGAAGGGTACGGCGAAATCGGTGTTGGCACGGGGGATTCATGCCCTACTGCCGCCCATTGAAGTCGTGCAGGGTTCCCCCTACCAGGATGACCCCCAACACCCGGAGGAATGGTGCTGGCACCCGGACACCGTGGTTACTCAGATTACCAACCCGCCATTTGTGCAAATTCCCTTGGGGGTGACGGAAGACCGGTTGGTGGGGGCAGTGGATGTGGCGGCTTCTCTGCAACAGGGGGAGGCGGTATTTCAACCGGGTTTATTAGCCCAGGCGCACCGGGGCGTGTTGTATGTGGATGAATTGAATTTACTAGATGATAACATTGTCAATATATTGTTAACGGTTTTGAGTGAAGGGGTCAACCGGGTCGAGCGGGAAGGGGTGAGCGTGGTGCATCCCTGTCGTCCCTTGTTGATTGCCACCTACAACCCGGAGGAGGGGGCGGTGCGGAGTCATTTGCAAGACCGGTTTGCCATCCAACTGGCGGCGGTGCCCTTGGCGGAATTGGCGGAACGGGCGGAGGCGACCCAGCGGGCGGTGCGCTATGGGGATCACCCCCAGGCGGTCTGGGCGGAGCAGGAAGAGGAAATGGCGGCATTGCGCACCCAAATCCTGCTGGCACGGGAATGGTTACCCACAGTGCAGATCACGGCGGCACAGGTGCAGTATTTGGTGGAGGAATGCCTACGGGCGGGAGTACAGGGACATCGGGGGGAGTTGTTTGCCACTCGGATTGCCCAAGCCCATGCGGCTTTTTGGGGACGGAATCAGGTCACCGCCGAGGACTTACGGGTGGGGGTAGAACTGGCGATCATCCCCCGGGCAACGACTGTCCCGCCAACAGAGCCACCGCCTCCACCGCCCCCGCCCCAGGATTCCCAAACGGAGGAACCCCCGGAAGAACAACCGGCGGAACCGCCATCGGAGCAGGACAACAGCCTCCCGGAGGAATTTGTCTTTGACCCGGAGGGGGTAATTCTCGACCCGGAATTGCTGTATTTTGCCCAAAAATGCCAGCCCCGCACCCGTGCCGGTACCCGCAACCAGAGCATTAACCAGCAGAGGGGTCGGTATGTGAAACCGATTTTACCCCAGGGCAATCACCCCCGGATTGCGGTGGATGCGACCCTGCGGGCGGCGGCTCCCCATCAAAAAAAACGCCGTCAGGCTCAACCGGGGAAAAAGGTGGTGGTCACGGGGGAAGATGTGCGGGCAAAACGGCTGGTGCGTAAGGCGGGGGCGTTAATCGTTTTTGTGGTGGATGCCTCGGGTTCGATGGCGCTGAATCGGATGCAGGCGGCAAAAGGGGCAGTGTTGCGGTTATTGACCGAGGCGTACCAAAACCGGGACATGGTGGCATTGATTCCCTTCCGGGGGGAACAGGCGGAGGTGTTACTGCCGCCCACCCGTTCGATTGAAGCCGCCCGTCGTCGTCTGGATCAACTGCCCTGTGGGGGTGGCTCGCCCCTGGCGCACGGGTTAACCCAAGCGGTACGGGTGGGGATGAATGCCCGTCAAGGGGGGGACATTGGTCAGGTGATTGTGGTGGCGATTACGGATGGGCGGGGCAATGTCCCTTTAGCTCGCTCCCTGGGACAACCCCCTGACCCTGGAGTGGATATTAAAACCGAACTGCTGGAACTTGCCGGTAAAATGCGTTTGTTGGATTTCCGTTTGCTGGTAATTGATACGGAAAATAAGTTTGTTTCCACGGGATTTGCGAAAGAATTGGCGCAAAAAGCAGGAGGAAATTATTACCATTTGCCCCGTGCCAACGAACGCACCCTCGCCCAAGTCACCCAAAATGTCCTGCGGGAGGTGCGGCAAAATTAAACCCCGTTTGTAATTTATACTCAATTCATACTTAAGGGCATCTCTAAAAATAGGTTGCAGGGGCGTTGTCCCCGTCTTTAGTTCTGGGGAATTTCGGTTGGCTAATCCCATTGTCAAAGCCATACCCAGGATGAACCCCAAAATTGATCGAAACGATAGATACCAGCCAGCGGTCTCAGGGAATTACCCAGGCGGCATCCTGCCGACTGCTGGGGGAAAAGCCCCGCACTTGTGCGATATAATCAGATGCAAATGGACACAACTTTAGAAGTTCTTTAGATGCTAATTCTGTCTGCGGAACAAGTGGAGCCGATTGGGGCGGCTTACCCACAAGCCATGCGGATTCAATACCAATGTAAGGTTTTTGAGCGGTTGTGTTCCTTTGGCGTCCACCAGCGCCAGCAGGCAATTAAAGAATGCCAAAAGTATTTAGATTCCCATACCCGTGGTTGCTTGGTTGTGGAAGACCCGTCGAGTTATACCCTTTGGACTTATGTGCCGGATGCCGAACTCTAAGCATGATCCCGGCTGAAGGCGAGGCTTAATAAGTTATTACTAAGTTCTTAAAAGTTTAGCAATATGTACTTATATTTTACTTAACTTTAGCGAAACATTTTGGCTTGGTTCTAGGCTATCCCCCTCAACTGCGTAATCGTACGGAAAGAAGGGGGGGAATTTTTTGCCATGATGGGTGTTATATTGCACACTATGTCTGGCTGACATAATGGGAAAATGAAGCACGCCACCCTGGACTTGGAGCGGATGCCGTTGCAATTCAGTGCCCTTTCCCACCCTGGGGTTGTCCGGCAATACAACGAGGATGCCTACCATGTGGATGCCCAAGGGCGATTTTTTATCGTGGCGGATGGCATGGGTGGCTATTCCGGGGGGGAGCGAGCCAGCCAGTTGGCGGTGGGGGTGATGGCGCTTTACCTGGAGACCTACTGGGGGCAGACCCAGGCGTTGGCGGAAGTCATGCAACAGGCGGTACTGCGGGCGAATGAGCATTTGCTGGCGGAGCAGGTAGCCAACCCGGTGATCAAGGACATGGGAACCACGGTGGTGATGCTCTGTCGGGGGGAGGGGTCGCAGGGGTGGTTTTGCCATGTGGGGGATTCCCGTTTGTACCGTCTGCGGGGGAATCATTTGGAGCAACTCACCCGAGACCATACCTGGGTGGCGCAGGCGATTGAAGCGGGGGGGTTGTCGCCGATGCAAGCCCGTTCCCATCCCTGGCGGCATTTGCTCACCCAATGTTTGGGGCGGGATGACCTGGAGCCGGTGACCGTGCATCCCCTCACCCTGGAACCGGGGGATTGTTATTTGCTCTGTAGCGATGGGTTGACGGAGGAGGTGTTGGACTGGCAGATTGCCGCCACCCTGCGGTTGATGCGTTCCCCGGAGTGGACGGTGCAAACCCTGGTGGATGCGGCGTGTAAGCGGGGGGGGCGGGACAATATCACGGCGGTGGTGGTGCAGGTGCCCTGGGAGCAAAAACCTACGGATACCTAGGCTCCTACGCTATGGTAGAGCTAGCGAGGAGGAGAACCTATGGCAGAGCAGGTGCGGGCGTGGCTGCAACCAGCGGCGGATTTTTTTGCTGGCTTGAATTTTCCAGAACCGGTTGTCCACTGGGGGCATCCTTTGATGATGGGCATTGTGTTGGTGTTTATGGGGAGTTTTGCGGCGCTGACGGGCTGGTGGGGGCGGTTGGCAACGGACCCGGAGGTAGCACAAACCGCCTGGGGGGAGCATCGGAAATTAGTCCCCTGGCTGTACCTTTTTTTGGCTTTGGGCTACAGCGGTGGTCTGCTTTCCTTGGTGATGCAGGGGCAGGAGATTTTCCAGAGTCCCCATTTTGTGACTGGGACGGTGGTGCTGGCGGGGTTGACGGTGAATGCCCTGTTGTCCTTGGGGATGCAGGGGCAGGCATGGACCCGTACCCTCCACGCCTATGTGGGCAGTGCGACCCTGGCGGTGGCGGTGGTGCATATGGCTCTGGGGGTGAAATTGGGTTTGTCGTTTTAGGAGTGGGTCAGGCATGAAGCGCCGCTGGGGTCGGTGGGTTCTCGTTTTACTCTTATTTATCCTGAGCTTCACCTGGGCACAGCCCGCCCTGGCACTGACGGAACCGGAACGGCTGGTGGTGGAGGTGTGGCACATTGTCAATCGGGCTTATGTGGACCCCACGTTCAACGGGCACAATTGGCAGGAGGTGCGGCAGGCGGCACTGCATCCACCCCCGGAGACGATGGAGCAGGCGCAAACGGTAATTCAGGAGATGCTCAGCCAGTTGGATGACCCCTTCACCCGGGTCCTGCCCCAGAGCCAATACCGGAATCTGCAAACCACTACGGCGGGGGAATTGACCGGGGTGGGTCTGCAAATTGTCTTGGATACGGAACGGCGGGTGCCCCTGGTGGTAGCGCCCATTGCGGGTTCACCGGCGGCGCAGGCGGGGGTGCAGAGCCAGGATCGGATTTTAGCAATTGATGGGGAGTCCACCCTGGGGATGGGGATGGATGCGGCGGCCAGTCGGATGCGGGGTCTGCCGGGCACCCAGGTGGTGTTGACCCTGGAGCGGGGGGAACGGCGGTGGCCAGTGACCATTACCCGCCAGCGGGTGACCCTACCGTCTTTAACTTGGGACCTGCGCCCGGGGGGGGTCGGCTACATCCAACTCAGCCAGTTTAGTGCCGGGTCGGCGGCGGAGATGGCGAAGGCGATCCAAGCCCTGGAAGCCCAGGGGGTGCGGGGGTATGTGCTGGATTTACGCAATAATCCGGGGGGTCTGTTTCAGGCGGGTTTGGAAATCGCCCAGGAATGGCTCGACCAGGGCACGGTGGTCTATACGGTGAACCGGGATGGACTGGAAACGGATTTTACCGCCGGGGGCAAAGCCCTGACGGACAAACCCCTGGTGGTGTTGGTGAATCATGGTACCGCCAGCGCCAGTGAAATCCTGGCCGGAGCCTTGCAGGACCATCGGCGGGCGACCCTGGTGGGGGAAACTACCTTTGGGAAAGGCTTGATTCAGTCTGTGTTTAAGCTCAGCAATGGGGATGGGTTGGCCGTGTCCGTGGCCCGCTACGAAACCCCCCTCCACCATGACATTCACCGGCGGGGGATTGTGCCGGATCAACTGGTTTCATCCCAGTTGGAAGCAACGGCAAACGACCCCCAATACGAGGCGGCGGTGGCCTGGCTGGCCAAAAATTTCGTCCCAACCGTAGCGGCGGGGGGGTAAACCTCTATGCTGGAGGGGGAGGTAGTCTATGACTGAGAACCGCACCATTCGGGTGGGCTTGCTGGGGCTGGGAACGGTGGGGGCGGGGGTGGCCCAAATTCTCCTTGACCCCAAGGGACGGCATCCCCTGTTGAGTGAATTGACCCTGCATCGGGTGGGGGTGCGCTCTCTGCACAAACCCCGGGCGTTGCATCTCCCCCCCGGACTGCTGACCACGGATTTGACCGCCCTGGTGCAGGACCCGGAGATTGACCTGGTGGTGGAGGTCTTGGGGGGCTTGGAACCCGCCCGCAGTTTGATGTTGCAGGCCATTGCCCAGGGGAAACACGTGGTTACGGCCAACAAGGCGGTGGTGGCCCGCTACGGGGCGGAGCTATTTCAGGCGGCGCAAGACCAGGGGGTGTATGTGCTGATGGAGGGGGCGGTGGGGGGCGGCATTCCCATCATCCATCCCCTCAAGCAAGCCCTGGGGGCGAACCGGCTGTCCCGGGTGCTGGGGATTGTCAACGGCACCACCAATTTTATCCTCACCCAGATGGCCCAGGGGCGGGGGGATTTTGCCACGGCCTTGGCCACAGCCCAGTCCCTGGGTTACGCAGAAAGTGACCCCAGTGCGGATGTGGATGGGGAAGATGCCGCCGATAAAATTGCCATCCTGGCGACTTTGGCCTTTGGGGTGCGGGTGAGTCGGGAGCAGGTCTATTGCGAAGGGATTGGCGGGATTCAGCCGGTGGATTTGCGCTACGCCGAACGCCTTGGGTTTCAGGTGAAATTGCTGGCCCTGGCGCAACGGCAGGGGGAAGCCCTGGACATCCGGGTTCATCCGACATTAATTAGCCACGACCATCCCCTCGCCAGTGTGCAGGGGGTGCAAAATGCCATCGTACTGGGGGGGGAACCTCTGGGGGAAGTCATGTTCCAGGGGCCAGGAGCCGGGGCGGGACCGACCGCCAGTGCCGTGGTGGGGGATGTGGTGAATGTGGTGGCGACCCTCCGGGCCAATTCCGGCTACCATCCCCTTTTGGGGGCACCGGTGGCCACGGCGATTCCCCAACTGGCGATGGATGAGGTGCAAACCCGCTTTTATACCCGCATCCTGACCCAGGACCAGCCGGGGGTGATCGGTCAGCTGGGCACCTGCTATGGTCGCCACGGGGTGAGTTTAGAATCCATCGTCCAGATCAGCACTCAGGAACAGTTGGCGGAAATTGTGGTCGTGACCCACCAGGTGCGGGAGGGGAATTTCTGGCTGGCGCTGGAGGAAATTCGGCAATTCCCGGCGGTGGCGGCGATTCCTACGGTTCTGCGGGTGTGGTCGTGAAGGACCCCCAACTGCTGGCGATTGAGCAATCCGTGCGAGCGGCGGTAGCGTTACGCCAGGGGGATGCGGTGGCTTTATTGGCGGTATTGCGCCTCCTGGAGTCTCTCCATCGGGAGATTGAGACCGGTGCCTTTGCCGCCGCCTTACCCCAGACTCGCCGAGAGTTGTACGACCTCCTGCTGGACATCGAAACCCAGGGGGGCTGGCCCTACATTTACCGCCGCAGTCTGGAGAGTTTCCTGACCTATCTCCGCAAAACCGAGGCCAACGCCGGTCACGATGCCCCCGCTTGAGGAATTTTTTGCCGAAATTGCCCCTTCCCAGTACCCGTTTTAGCAAAAATAACGGTACACTGATGCCATACTCCTGATGTCTGTTCGCCTGCCCACCCATCATCACCCAAGGGAGAATGGTCATGTTGCCGGAACAACAGCAGAAAATTTTGGTGTACTTCATTGAAGAAGCCAAAGAGCATCTCCAAACCTTAGAACAGGGGTTGATGAATTTGCAGACCAACTCCCAGGATCAGGAGATGGTGAATGAAATGTTCCGGGCCGCCCACTCCATCAAGGGGGGAGCCGCCATGTTGGGGTATGACAGCATTCGCCGCACGGCACACCGGCTGGAGGACTGCCTGAAGGTGGTGAAAGAACAACCGGGCACGGCCATTGACCAGGAGTCGGAAGATTTATTTTTGCGGGGATTTGAAACCCTGGAATCCTTGGTCAACCATCTGGAGCAGGGGAATCTCACGGAGGACTTCGGTCAAACGGCGTTTCAACAGGCGGAGCCGATTTTCGCCCTCCTCCAACAGCGGCTCACCGGGGAAATGGTGGCCGGAGAGAGCAAACCCCTCGTCCCGGCGAATTTCTCCGCCCAGGTGTTGCAGGTGTTGCGGCAGATGCTGGAACTGATCAAGCAGGGGGCGACCCCGGAACGTACCCAGCAGGTGGCGGCTCTGTGTGGTCGGTTGGGGACTTTCGCTCCCGGCGTAGCGACTTGGCAGACCCTCACCCAGACGGCCCAAAAAGCGGTGACCAATCCCCGGGTACCCCTGGCGAAGCTGGCGGGGCCGTTGCTCAATGAACTCAAGCAGGCCAGCGAATTGATCCAGCAGGGCAAGGCGCAGATGGTCGTCCCCAGTGCCACCCTCTGTAGTTTGGCGGGGGTGGATGCGGCCAGCGTTGCCCCGACCGTGGCGGCTCCGGCGGCCCCCAAACAAATTACCATTCCGGTGGAACCCCGGGAGGCGGCCAAGCTCTTGATTGCCAACTTTGAGCCTGCCCAGTTGGCCGCCCTGGCCAAATTGTTGGTGCAAGCGCTGAAACGCCCCGCCTGATGTGCCGCAAAATTCTGATTGTGGACGATGAACCCCACATTCGGTTGTTGTTAGAACAGACCCTCGAAGACTTGGCGGATGAGGCGGACATCGAACTCCTGACCGCCAGCAACGGCCTGGAGGCTTTAGACATTATCCAAAATGAACGGCCCAATTTAGTGTTTTTGGACGTGATGATGCCCAAGATGAACGGCTTTGAGGTCTGTCAACGGGTGAAAAAAGAACTCCTGCTCGAGGGGGTCTATATCATCATGCTCACCGCCAAAGGGCAGGAATTTGACAAGGTGCGGGGGCAGGAGGTGGGTGCCGACCTGTACATGACCAAACCCTTTGACCCGGACCAAGTGGTCAAACGCTCATTGGAGGTGCTGGGGTGCTGACCTGGGGCGAACGTACCTATCTGATGGGGATTCTCAACGTCACCCCGGATAGTTTCAGTGATGGTGGGCAGTACTTTGACCTGGATTTAGCGGTACAGCAGGGCAAAAAATTAGTGGCTGAAGGGGCGGATATATTGGATATTGGCGGCCAATCCACCCGTCCGGGAGCCAGTATTATTCCCCTGGAGGAGGAATTGCGGCGGGTGATCCCTGTGATTCAGGCTCTAGCTACCGAGGTCAGCGTACCGATTTCCGTGGATACCACCCGGGCGGTCGTGGCCGCTGAAGCCATCGCTGTGGGGGCGACTTGGGTCAATGACGTTTCCGGGGGTACGGATGACCCGGAACTCTTGCCGGTGGTCGCCCAGGCTGGGGTCACGGTGGTTCTCATGCACCGGCGGGGCAATCCCCAAACCATGCAATCTTTGACTGACTATGGGGATTTAATCGGGGAAATTTATGAATTTCTTGCCCAACAACGGGACAAAGCCCAACAATTAGGCATTGAAAAAATTGTCCTTGACCCCGGCATTGGTTTTGCCAAAAATACCGAACAAAATTTAATTTTACTGCGGAACTTATGCCGATTTCGGGACTTAAATTGCCCGCTTTTGGTGGGGCCTTCCCGGAAAAGTTTTATCGGTCAGATTCTCCACCAACCCGACCCCCAACAACGGGTATGGGGTACTGCCGCCGCCAGTTGTGCCGCCATTGCCCAGGGAGTAGATATTCTGCGGGTTCATGACGTTGCCCAAATCAAACAAGTGGTTCAGGTTGCCGATGCCCTTTGGCGCAGTCATGGGGTCACATCCTAATATCCTCATTTTGACCACGGGGTGCCTGTCCTTGGCGCACGGAACTGGGGCACGTTTGCTCAGTCACTTTGCCACCTATCCCCCCGCCCACCTGTGGAATGTGTTTGCCGGTTTTCAGGGGGAACCCGCCCTTCCCCAGCATCTGTGGGTGCGGCGATACGATACGGATTGGCGGTCAGAATTACGCCGTTGGCGACGCAAATTACTGCAAATTCATTTACCTCACCAGGCGAAAGATATGCGGGAAATTCGGTCGTACTTAAACCGCAAAAAGTGGTATCCCGATTTAATTTACGCCACCTGTTTGTGTCGAGATGACTTAGAAATTTTGGCTGAAATTTTACGGCAATATCATTATAAACTTCCAGTCATTCAACACTTTTTGGATTGGCATCCCGACGATGCTCGCATGATCCCCTTATTACAACAATTGAATCCCCATTTAAGCCAAGTGTGGGCATTAACAGACGTGATGCAATCCGACATCAGTGAAATTTTAGACCGTCCGGTGCCGGTGGTGAGCGTCTTTCACTGCGATCTGCCAACCATTTATAAACAAAACCATCCCCCCTATAATGCCCATTTTCGAGCGGTGATCACCGGCAACTGTGGTTATACGGAAATCTTAGATGACCTCGCGCAAGCATGGCGTGTTTTAGCTCAGGAATTTGCTGATTTACAACCCATTCATTGGTACGCCCATCCCCGCTCCTGGCAATGTTTGCAGGAACGCCATTATGAACTCCCCCCCGAAATTGACTACCGGGGTTTTATCCCGCCAGAGGCATTAATGACACAACTCAGTGGTTATGATTTAGCACTGATTCCCTTTAACCGTTGCGACCAACCCGAATCCTGGTATGCCCGCTATTCTAGCCCTTCCCGCCTGACGGAATTAGCCAGCGTTGGTTTACCCCTTTGCCTATTAGCCGGAGCAGGAACCGCCGCCGCCCAATATATGGTGAATCATGATTTGGGCGTAGTAGTGAACCCCAGCCATCACCCCAAGTTAATTAATACCCTCAAGTTACTAATTGACAACCCGGAATTACGGCAAACATTGGGGCAAAAAAGCCGTCGGTTTGCGGAGGCACATTTCAATGTTTCAGAACACCGCCAATTCCTCTATGAAACCTTCGCCCAACTCTGCCAACGCCCTACTGAAATTTAGCCTGTTTACGCAACAGTTCCTCTAGGGTCAGTTGGAAATCAGCTTTACCATCGAATACCGTACCCACTTCCTGTTTGTAGAACGTTACCTCTGCCAAATGATAATGCTCATCCGTGAGGGGAATGTAACCCACGTTGGGCACAATTTTGGCGGCATTTTCTAGGTAAAATCCCACAAAGTCCTTAAGCACTTCTTTCTCTTGCGCTTTGGCGGCATTCACATAAATAAATAGGGGGCGGGTCAAGGGACGATATTTGTTCAACAACACATTTTGCAATGTGGGTGTCACCGGACCATCCCCATTGTCAATGGGAACCGCTTTCATCTTGTCCCGATTCTTCTCAAAGTAAGCAACACCAAAATACCCAAGTGCATTCGGGTCTTGGATAATTCCCTGGGCGAGCGTATCGTCATCTTCACTAAAAACCACATCTTTCCGGCTGGCATCCACCTTGCCCACAATGGCTTCCGTGAAATAATCAAACGTACCTGAATCCTCACCGGGGCTGAATAAATTCAGGGGACGGTCAGGGAAACTTGGGCGTACTTGGTTCCACTTTTTGATTTTCCCTTGCGCCGCCGGTTCCCAAATTTTTCGCAATTCTTCCACCGTCAATTTGTCCACCCAATCATTGTCCTTATTAACCGCTACGGTGAGCGCATCAAATGCAACTGGTAATTCAATATAACGGACATCATTTCTGTTACACAAAGCCATCTCTTGTCGATTAATCGGACGGGAGGCATTGGCAATATCCACCTTCCCTTCACAAAACTTACGGAACCCCCCGGTTGTCCCAGAAAATTCCACAGTTAATTCCTCCAAAAGCTTCGGTTGGGTTTTCTTAAATTCCTCTGCCACCGCCTTGCTAATTGGATAAACCGTACTCGAACCGTCAATGGCAATACTCGCAGGCTTAGGGGCACCGCCAAAATTACATCCCCAGAGCAGAACCGGGATGCTCAGCATCAGCAATACAAATCTTAACCCCCGACTCCAGCGTTCCATCCCCACCCACCTCCGTAATTAGACAGACAAAAGCATTACCAATTAATCCTGAAGTTTACCCTGATTTTTTGTGCAATGAAAACCCTAACGATTACAGAAATAACCTACCGGAGCAACCCTGTCAAGTAGGAATCCAGGAGAAAATCGAGATAAAGGGAAACCTTCCATTTTTCTTAACCCAATCCCCCAGGAGATTGATTATAATTAGAGCGAACCTAAAAAATCGGCCTTAAAAACGATGGATGAAGTTTTAGAAAAAATTCGTCAACAGTTTAACTACAGTCCCTATCCCCGTTACCCTTTAGAGAAGTCCCCCAAGGATGACCGAGAATTTTTATGGATTCATAATGTCACCACGCCTTACTATCTGCGGTACCGGCAACGTCCTCCCCAGGATTTAGTGATTTTGGATGCGGGGTGCGGTTCCGGGTACAAAGCCTTAGCCCTTGCCCTTGCCAATCCGGGGGCTAAAATTGTCGGGATTGACTTTTCTCCTAATTCGGTGGATTTAGCTACCAAAAGATTCGAGTTTCATGGTCTATCCAACTATGAATTTCATGTCCTCCCGATTGACCAGGTGGGTGAATTAGGCTTAACGTTTGATTACATTAACTGCGATGAAGTTTTATATCTAATGCCTGACCCGGTAGCCACATTAGCGACTTTTAAGCAGGTCTTAAAACCCCTGGGGATTCTCCGAGTTAATGTGCATAATCAATACCAGCGGGAGATGTATTTCAAAGTCCAGGAATTCTTTGGGCTGTTGGGTTTAATGCAGGATAATCCCGAGGAATTTGAATTAAAAACCGTTCAAGAGATCATGGGGCAACTCAACGATAGATGTGAACTAAAGCGGATAACATGGAGTAAAAAATATGAGGGCGAATTAAATGATCATATCAGCGAATTTATTTTGGCGAATTGCCTGCTCCAGGGGGACAAGGGATTTACCATTCCCCAGATATTTGGGTGTTTGGAGGAGGCTGGTTTAGAGTTTATTGAAATGGTGGCCTGGCCAAAATGGCGTATCAAATCCCTGTTCAAAGACCCTGAGAACCTACCCACCGTGTTAACTTTGGCACTGGCAGAAGCGACACCGATGGAGGTATTACACCTGGTGAATTTGTTGCATCCAGGGGAGCGACTTTTGGATTTGTGGTGTGGTCATCCCAATGCCGAACCAACGGTTGTTTCCCAAGGTCAGGCGATGGTTTCTCTGCATCCCCAATTAAGAAACGAAACGGTGCAACAAGCGTGGCAAGCCCATTTGCAGGGAGGGCGGCCTTTAATCCTGTCAGATTACTTGAAATTCCCTGTCCAGGGCGCATTACAGATTGAGAAAGTGGAAATTGATGCGATTGCCCTGGGGGCTTTGTGGCCTTTGTTTGAGGGCACCCAATCTTTTGAAAGTCTTTTGCAACGTTGGTTACAACTCTATCCCCGGGATTTACTCACCTTGGAACCGGTGCCTGTTGAAACTGCTCGTACCATGTTAAGGGAATTACTATTATTTTTAGAACAATCCCTTTATGTGCTACTAACGGTTGAGTAAGGCATGGCTGACAATGGGAATAACAGCAATAGTAACCTTATAAAAATTAGGGAGCAATTTGACTTTGGCCCCTATCCCTGTTTCCCCTTGGAGCAATCCCCCCAGCATGAAACAGAATCTTTATTTATTCACAATCTGACCACCCCTTACTATTTGAAATATAAGCGACTCCCACCCCAAGATAATTTAATTATTTTGGATGCGGGATGTGGTTCGGGTTACGGTGCCTTAACCCTGGCGTTGGCGAACCCTAATGCCCGGATTGTGGGGATTGATTTATCTGAAAAATCTATCGAACTGGCCCGTCATCGTCTGCATTATCATGGGATAAAAAACTATGAATTTCATGTATTACCCATCGAGGAAATTGGTTGTTTGAACTATCAATTTGACTACATTAATTGCGATGAAGTCATCTATTTATCGGATGACCCCAAAGTAACGTTACAAAAGCTGGCTCAAGCCTTAAAACCCCAGGGAATTATGCGGGTGAATTTTCACGACCAGTACCAGCGTGCTGAGCAATATCGGGGTCAGGAATTTTTTGAGTGGCTCGGCTTAAAAAAAAATAACCCTGAAGACCAAGCCATTCACACCGTGCGCCTGATCATGGAACAGTTGCAGGATGAAGTTACTCTCAAAAAAAACTGTTGGCAACCCGCCTTAGGTAATCGTTTAGACCGATGGGGTCAGGAATATATTTTAATGAATTACCTCTTTCAATGTGATAAAGGATTTACGCCCCTGGATGTGAGTCACTATTTAGAGTATGCCGGTTTGGAATTGATTGAAATGGTCTATTGGCGCAAGTGGCGATTAACGGAATTATTTACTGACCCGGAGAATGTACCGGCGCTCATTGGGGCTGTTGAGGCGATTGCTACCCCTTGGGAGCGGTATTATCTCAGGGATTTAATTCATCCTCACGAGCGGCTCATTGATTTTTGGTGCGGCTATCCCACCGCCCCACAAGCAACGATATTAACAGCGGAATCTCTGATTTATTTGCACCCCCAACTCTGTACCGATCTGGTCAAAACCGCTTGGCGGAGTACCTTGGAACAGGGACAGGCTTTTCCGATTTCTCATTTCTTGAAAACTCCAGCACAAAGTTGTTTTTTTCAAGCGGAAGTAAGCCTCGATTTTGTGACCGCAAGTGTGCTATGTCCTTTACTGGAAATGCCTATGAGATTCTCTCAAATCAAAGATAGATGGTTGCACTTATACCCCCAGGATTGGTTAACGTCAAACCCTACGGATGTGCAAGCAATTACCATCAAATTGCAAGAGATATTATTGATGTTAGAAAAATATCTTTATGTACTGATTGTATCTGATTCATCTGATTCCTAGGAGCCACTATAGCAATCCCAAACCATTACGCAACAGAAATTTTCCAGAACCAAAGACGACCCCTATTCTATTTTCATTTACGATTGCTATAGCATCTGTTTACAATCCTGTTGCAGGCTGTTCACCAATGAAAGCATACCAAGCATCTTAGAGCCGGTGGGTTGACAGCCGTATCCCGGAACCACTGCAAAGGCTGACTGCGCCGCTTAAATCAAGATGTCAATTGTGGCACGCCCGGTGGTTTTCAGCCAGTTCTGGGCTTCGATGTAGTTGTTGGGGGCGAGGCGAATCGCCTGTTGCCAATACTGGGCGGCTTGGTCGAATAATTGCTCAGCCCGTTCCAAATCGTTGGCGGCCTTGGCTTGCTCCGCCTGGTAATGGTAAATCACCGCCACATTATTCAACGCCTGGGGCATCCGGGGGTTCAAGTCCAGGGCTTGCTGGTAATAATCCAGGGCTTTCTCGTGATCCCCGTTGCTGGTATGAATCAGGGCAATGTTGTACAAAATAAAGCTCCGGTCGTAGGTGTCATCCTCTAGGGCCAGGGCTTCTTCGTAGTTTTGCAGAGCCTCGGCGTATTCCCCTTCCGCCTGGGCGTTCATGCCATCCCGGTAGTAAACAAAGGCCGCTTTTTGTTTGGGGGTGGCAGGCAGTACCTTCAGCAAAATATCCGCCAGAACTGTAAAGGTTTTGTCAATGAAATTGTCGTTGCGCTGGGAGCGGGGCATGGCTATTCCCCTGAAGTGACATGGACAGTTTTTACCCATTTTAACCGTTTTGGCCGCACAGCTACCCGCACCATCATGGCCGCCATCACGGGTAACCAATGGGTCATGTAGAGCATGGCCCGCAGGGAAGCCCCCAGGAGTTGCCAAGGGGAGCGGGGTTCCAGCCGGGACAGCCCCCGCCAGGTAGAACCGCAGAACAAGAGCAACATCACGCTGGTCAAGGGCCAGAGTAGGGGGGGGTGTTTGCCCCAGATTGCCCACAGACTATCGGGGATGCTGGCCGCCGGGAGCAGGTATTGGCTCACACAAGTTACCCCCGTATCAAAGCGTTTCCAAGCCCCCCAGGGACAGAACAGCCAGGGTCGCCAATAGTCTAAATACCGTTGATAGCCCCCTTCTGCCCAACGGTTGCGCTGGTGCCACAGGGCCCGGAAATTGGTCACCCCCTCTTCCAGGACGCTGGGGGTAAAGAGAAATTCAATATCCCAGGCATCCAAGTGCAGGCGAAAGGTTAAATCCAGGTCGTCGGTGAGGGTGGCCTCATTCCAGCCCCCCACTCGGTTCAGGGCGGTGCGGCGGACAAATTGCCCATTTCCCCGCAGTTCGGCGATCCCCCCCAGGCGGCGGCGTTGCTGTTGCAAAAAGGCATCCAGGATCATTTCCACCCGTTGCCCGGCTAACCACCAATTGCGAGGGCCGGGGGCAATGGCCTTGCGTACCTGGACGGCCCCTACCTGGGGTTGCTGAAACAGGGGCACAATCCAGTGCAATAGGTCTGGGGACACCTGGGCATCTGCATCAAACACCCCCACAATCTCCCCTTGGCTGAGGCGCAAACCTTCGTTCAGGGCACCGGATTTGCCCCCCCCTGCCCCGGCCGACCGGTGTAAGACCCGCAGTTGGGGATAATGGGGGCGGAGTTGATCCAAAATTTGCCCGGTGGCATCCGTACTGGCATCGTCAATCACCCACAGGTCGTAGCAGGGGTAATCCAGTTGACACAGGGAGCGCACCAGCCGTTCAATCACCGCTTCTTCGTTTTTGGCCGCCACCAGCAGGGTCACGGAGGGGAGCGGGGTGTCTCCCGTCAGGGCGGGGGGCGTTTCCGGGATGGCTTTCCCCCAGAGCAACCGCAGTACCTGCCAGCCCACCACGCTGGTTAACGCCCATACCACCCAGGTTCCCCAGGAAACCCAATGCAGTGCCAGGGTGCCCCCCCAAATCAGGGACAGTACCACTGCGGCTTTGCGGCGCCGTCCTTGCCCGTAGGCGTTAAAATCCTGGGGGGTGGGGTCGTAAAATTCGGGTTGCTCCCAAATCTGCTCGGCGGCCATAGGCATTCCTACACGTTTGCCCCCACTATACTATGGGAACACGGCACTCCGCACGGCAACTATGCTGGGTCAAATTTTGGATCACCGTTATCAAATCCTGCAACAGTTGGGGTCGGGGGGCTTCAGCCGCACCTACCTCGCCCGGGATACCCGCCGGCCGGGGCAACCCCCCTGTGTGGTGAAACACCTGGTGCATCGAGCCGATGACCCGGAACATTTCGCCCTGGTGCGCCAACTCTTTCGCCAGGAAGGGGAAATTTTAGAACGCCTGGGGGAACACGACCAAATTCCCCGGCTGTTGGCCTATTTTGAGCAGGGGGAAGAATTTTTCCTGGTGCAGGAATATATTGAGGGAACTGCCCTGGAGGAGGAACTGGCGCAACCGCCGGTGTGGAATGAAACCCAGGTGGTGAATTTCCTCAAGGATGTCCTGACCATTCTCACCTTCGTTCATAGCCAAAAGGTGATCCACCGGGATATTAAACCCAGCAATCTGATGCGGCGTTACAGTGACCAAAAAATTGTCCTGCTGGATTTTGGGGCGGTCAAACGCATTGCCACCGGGGATACT
>Ga0209018_1001666_pt1 | contig 17426 bp, 21 predicted proteins | sample YNPBryBLVA2012_FD_185814 | JGI IMG/M metagenome (GOLD analysis project Ga0209018, IMG submission 185814) | Anoxygenic and chlorotrophic microbial mat microbial communities from Yellowstone National Park, USA - YNP Bryant BLVA 2012 (SPAdes)... ...
ATCACAAACGGGCTGTTCATGGCCAGCCTGTGCCTGATCGTTTGGCTCTTCGAGTCGGTCCTGGACGCCGAGGCCTCGTGGCGCCCGGTCTGGAAGGGAGCGCTGGCTTTCGGGCTCCTGATGAACATCCACAGCTACGACGCGCTGCTCGTGACGCTGGTGCTATTGGCTCTTCTGGCCTGCCAGGTCGTTCGGAAGCGGGTGTCGTTGGCGTGGGTGGGTCGCGTCGCCACGATGGGCCTCGGCGCCGTCCCAGCCGCGGTGTGGTTCTGGCACGTTCTGCAGAACGACCCCGTGTTCCAGGCCCGCGCCGCAACCGAAACCTACTCCCCCAACTTCCGGCAGGTGGCCGCGGGTCTGATCCTCCTGGTTCTGCTGACGGCCGTCAGCGTGTTCGCGCCCAAGGCCACGTACGGCGAGCCCAGACGGAGGATCGCGATGGGATGCGGCATCGGCGTCGGGGTGCTCCTCTGGATCGGCGCCGCCACCCACCAGGATGGCTACTGGATCCAGAGCCTCGGAGCCTGGCTGGTGCTGTATGCCGTGGCCGTCGCCGTGGCGGCCGGCCTCTCCACGCCCAACCCCACGAAGAATCTTTTCCTCGCCTGGGCTTGCGTGAGCCTGGTGGCGATCTACTTCCCGGCGCTCTTCCAACGCAAGCTGGCCATGGGGCTGCAGATTCCCTGGGCCGTGCTGGGCGCGCTCGGTTTGGCGCTGGTGATCGAAGGCGTCGAGCGCAACATGAGGAACCTGGCGACGGTGGTCGGGCTGGTGCTGGTCGGAGCGACCTCCGGCCTCTGGCTGCAGCGCGAGCTGCTGTACCTGCGTTGGAACGTCTCGAACACCACGATGCACGCCCCCTACCTCAGCGCGGACGCCGCCCGGATCGTGGACTACCTGTCGAACGTGCCGGGCCGCAAGGTGGTTCTGGCCATGCCGGGGGTCGCCGCGCCGCTCGAGTCGCCCGACCGGTTCGCCTCACCCATCGTGCCGGATCTCAATCCCATCCTCACGGGCATGGCCGGGTGCGTCACCTACGCCGGCCACTGGAGCGAGACGCCACGCTACCTCGAGCGGCGGGGCCGCCTCACGGCCGCCTTCCTCGCCACGGCGCCACCCAGCGTGCTGCGGGACGTGCTCGCGGAGACGGGCGCCCAGTACGTCGTCGCCCCCGTGCCCGAGGCGTTCCGCGTGTTGCCGGCCCCCCTGCGGGAATTGTCCGGCTTGGGCGAGGTGGTCGTCAACGGGACTCAGTTCCGGCTGATCCGGATTGCCGGGTCGTCTGAGCGATCGTAGACGGGCTCGGAGCCGCGCCGGTGCCGACCGCCACGATCTTCGGCCCTCCTCTGTAGTAGCTCCGGCCAAGAACGTCGCGGCGCACCAGCTCGCCGTCGCGGTAAACCAGCCGATAGGTCAGCAACGAATGACCCTTGCCGCCCTTCTCCAAGACTTTCTGCGTTCCCGCCGGCAGGGTCGGATCCTTGACCGTCTTGACGCCGGGATCCCACGACTTGTGCCCCTCGGTGACGATCCGAACCTTCAGGCCGGGAACCTTCCGCCCTAGGACGCGCACTCGCAGCACCCCCTGGCCGACCTCGAGCGAGAAGCCGATCGGCGTCTGCGTGGAGTTCTCCAGAACGAGGTCTTGGGAGCCGTAGTTGACGGTGGCGTCCCGCCCGATCGGCACGTAGGGCACGGGCAGGCTATGGTTCGAACGGCGCACGATCTTCAGGTCGGCCAGCAGCGCGGCGTTGTAGAGCGTGGTGCTCACCTGGCAGATCCCACCGCCGACGCCCGTGTCGTGCCGGCCGTTCACGTACACCCCGGCCTCCCTGAACCCATTCTCGATCGTCCGCTTGCCGACCGTCTGGTTGAAGGAGAACCGATCGCCCGGAAGCAGCACCAGCCCGTCGATCTTCTCGGCGGCGGCGCGGATGTTCGTGTTCCGAGGCTTGTTGCTCCTGGGGAAGCGGGTGGAGAACTCGGCGGCCACTTCGGCGATCTGCTCCAGAGCCTCGTCCGGAACGTGCTTGGGGGCTTCCGCCACCGGAAGCTCGACGTCGCTGCGGCCATCGCGGACGGAGGTGAGAATCGTCTCCGCGAGGGCATCTTCGCTCAAGGTCCTGCCGGGCACCTCCGGGCGACGGACCAGGCTGCCATCGCGCAGGAACACTCGGGCGGGCCTGGTCTTCGGCAACCTCTTCTCTGCCTCGCGCTTCAGCCAGCCGACGTCCGCGACGAACTCCAGAACCGGCTGGAACACCCGGCGTTCCGGCTCCTGCCCGGGAATCCAACGCGCCGCCGCATCCCAGAAGTCCTGAAGCGGCAGCTGCGCGACGGAGGCGTCGTCATCCAGCCGCATCAGCCTGGAGAGCCGGCTCTCCGCGACGAGCGAGCCGCCCGGCAGGAGAAGCCGCACCGTCCGCAGCTTCTCCGTTTCCCACCAGACGCGCACCCGCCTGCGGGCTTCGTCCGGGGTCAGCTCGCCGACCGGCACGGTTCCCACGAAGGTGTTGGGCGCCACGCGCTCTTGGAAACGCGATGCCGTGAGAACGATCCCGCCCGCGGCCGTGGCGGCCAGAACGACCAATGCCCAGAACCAACGCCTCCATCCTAGAAACACGGGCAACGGTCTCCTTTCACCACAAGCTATTATGGCGCGGGGGCCCTTCGCCGGCTTCGGACCTCGACAGTGAGCGGTACACTGGGGTCATGAGGAAGCTGGTTTGGCTCAACGGCGAGCTCTGCGCACTGGAAGAGGCGAAAACCTCGGTCGCCGACCACGCCCACCTTTACGGGGACGGCATCTTCGAGGGCATCCGCATCTACGACGGCAAGGTCTTCAAGCTGGACGAGCACCTCGACCGGCTCTACCACGGCATCCGCATGCTGGGATACCAGATGCCGCAGACTCAGGAAGAGTTGCGCGGCATCATCCTGGACGTCTGCGCCAAGGCCGCAATTCCCAGCGGCTACATCCGCCTGAACGTCACCCGCGGCACCGGGCTCGGGCTCGACCCGAAGCACATCGACCCCCGCTGCAACGTCATGGTGATGGTTTCCACCCTGGCCCTCTATCCGCCCGAGGCGTACGCGAACGGGCTGGACGTGATCACGACGTCGGTCCGCGTGATCCCTGCCGACAGCCTCGACCCGAGGCTCAAGTGCATCGGACGCTACGCCTCGAACATCCTCGCCAAGATGGAGGCGAACGCCCGCGGCGCGGGCGAGGGCCTGATGCTCAACCACCAGGGGCACATCGCCGAGTGCACGGGCGACAACCTGTTCGTCGTGCAGGGTCGCCGCATCAGGACGCCCCACCCGGCGTGCGGCATCCTGAAGGGCATCACGCGCGACACGGTGATGTCCCTCGCTCGGGCCAAGGGCTTCGAGGTGACGGAGGACATCCTGACTCCGTTCGACGTGTTCTCGGCCGACGAGGCGTTCCTCACCGGAACTGCCGCCGAGGTGATCCCCATGGTGTCGCTGGACGGCAAGCCGATCGGCACCGGCAGGCCCGGGCCGGTCACCCAGGAACTGATGGCCGCCTACAAGGCGGAAACGGGCAAGGGAACGGCGTTCTGAGCAGGGTCTGCGCGAGGTGCGGGCGCCCCGCCCGCTGGTCGGTCACCTTCGAGGAGGCCTCGGCGAGGTGGCTCTGCGACGGTTGCCTCGAGGTCGAGACGGGCTTTCGCGCTCTCCGCAGGCCGCTGTCGCAGATGGCGCGCCCGGCCCCCGAGAGCGACCGGTGCCCCGCGTGCGGCACGAGGTGGCTCCTGGTGGAGGCGACCGCCCTGGTCGGGTGCCCGGTCTGCTACGAGGTGTTCGGGAGCGCGATTCGGTCCCGCTTCGGATGCGACTGACCGTTGCCCCTCAGAGCGCCGCGCGGGGCAGCTCAACCGACGGAACCCGCGCCTCGAGGGCCAGAATCCGGTACAGCCGCTCGGCCACGGCCTCGTAGGAGAAGCGCTCCTCCAGCGCCCGCCGAGCGTTGGCGCCCATCGCCGAGAGCCGTTCCGGCTCGTTGCGCAGGCGGAGGATGGTCTCGGCAAGGCCCGAGGCGGACGCCGGTGGCACCACCTCGCCGCAGTCCTCCTCCCGGATGACGCGGGCCACCTCGCAGCGCTCGTCCATCATCGCGAGCGTCGGCCTCCCGGCCGAAAGGATGGAGTAGAACTTGCTGGGCACGCACAGGCCGACCATGCCCTGCTCCAGCGTCACCAGGCACACGTCGGCGGCGGCGAGCAGGTCCACGTACTCCTCCGCGGGCAGGAACTGCTCGACGGTCACGTTGTCGATGCGCTCGTTGCGCACCCTCTCCCGCACGTGCTGCTCCTTGACGCCGTTGCCCACCAGCAGGAAGCGAACGTCGGGGGCCTTGTCCCTCAGCTCCTTGGCGGCGTCCAGCACGGCGTCGAAGTCGTGGTACCTGGCGAAGTTCCCCGAGTTCACCACCAGGAAACCGCCCTCGGGGGCGAACCGGCGCCGAACGGCGTTGTCGCGCGGGCGCGGCGAGATGGCCTCAGGGTTGGCCCCGATCTCCAGAACGTGGACCGAGTCCGGCTCCAGGCCGTACTGCTCCACCAGGTGGTCCCGCATGCAGCGCCCGATCGCCACCACCCGGGCCGCGCCCTTCAGCCAAGCCCGCTGGAGGACCTTCGCGATCCGGACGAACCGGTTTTGGGCAGGCGCCACCTGCAACGCCACGGCCCGATCGGGCTCGAGATCGTAGATCACGTACAGATAAGGGATGCCGAACACCTTGCGGAGAAACCACGCCGCGAGCGGGAGCGAGGGGGGCGCGGTGGAGACGAGCACGCAGTCGTACGGATGGCGGAGGATCAGCCGGAGCATCACCTTGAGCGCGAACCACAGGTTCACCACCATCCGCTCGCGCGTGCGGCTGCGCTCCACCGGCCGGATGCGGAGCCGCCGGATCTGGATCCCGTTCCAGTCCTCGAAGGGCGGGTACGACTCCTCCCCTCCACGATAGGAGTTGCCAGACGTCCAGACGTCCACCCGAACCCCGTGCCGATCGTGGAGCAGGCGGGCGAGGTCGCTGAGCACCATTCCGGTGCCTCCCATCATGTCCGGGAAGAAGAACTCGTTGAGGATGCAAACGCGCATGGGTCTGTTTCCACCCTCTCGCGTCTCGACGCTTTTCGGCGCCTCTCGCACCTGTGAGTTCCTACCCATGCTCAGCTGATCCAACGGCAAGAACCGTGCCAAACCACGCCGGTTCGGGGGCCGCACTTCCGTAATCGGCCCAGTATACACGGCGCCGAACCGGCCCTAGAGCGCCGCAGGATCGTCAGGGAGAGGAACGCCGGCCAGGATCGAGGTCCATCCGGGTAGTCGCACCCTGCCGGACAGGTTGCTCCACGCCACTCGCCGCATTCGTCCGTCCTTGGCCCGGATGGCCCACACGCGGTCGCGGAAGTCGGGGTTGTCGGCCCACTCGCGGATCATGGCCGCGCGGGTCGCGGGATCCGGAAACAGGCGCTCCATCGGGCGCTCCATCTCGAGCAGGTCGGCGAAGGTGTAGCCCGTGGCCCGCTCCGCGGCGTCGTTCCATAGAGCGAGGCGTCCGTTCTCGTCCATCGCGACCAGCATCACGGGGACGTGGTGCACGAGCGTGCGCAGGCTGGCCTCCAGCTCCGTCAGGCGGTCGTGCGACTGCCGCAGCTGCTGCACCTCGGAGAGGTCCACGAACGAGGCGACCACGCTGAGCAGCTGCCCCGATGCGCTCCACACCGGGTCCGCAGCCATCCAGACCGGCTTGACGCGGCCGTTCAGGCCATAGATCCTGTACTCACGCCCATCAGCCCGCTCCCCCCGCAGCGCCCGGAACACCGGCCAGTCCTGCGGCTCCACCTTGGCGCCGGTCGCGGGGTCGATCACCACGAAGTCCACCAGCCGCCGAACGTCCTCGCCGATCGGCACCGGCTCCGGAGCCCAAAGGTCCTCGAACGCGCGGTTGGCGAGGCGGAAGTCGCCTGCCGGACCGAACACCGCGATCCCGACCGGAAGAATGTCGAACAGACCGCCCATCACCTTCTGGTCGTGCTCGCTCCGCTCGATCTCGTGCGCCAGCGCGGCCTTCAGCCGGTTGCGCTCGCTGACGTCGATGAAGCCGAACAGGACCCAGTCCTGCCCTTCCGGGTCGGTGGTGGCGTCGGCGTCGAACTGCGCCTCGAACACGGAGCCGTCCGCGCACCGGACCCGGCACGGCTGGCCCACCACCGACCCGCCGTCTCCAACGAAGCGCAGCGTCCGGTGGATCGTCTCGCTCGCGTCGGGCCCGTAGAGGAAGCTCCCGATCGGCCTCTGCAGAACCTCCTCGAGCTCGTAGCCGAGGCGCTGCAGCCACCGGCGGTTGGCGTCCCGAACCGTGCCCTCGGGATCCGTCGCCACGATCAGCGCCGGAATCCTTTCGAACATATGGCGGTGCCTCTGGACCAGCCGCCTCAGCTCCGCCTGAACAACCCGCTCCGTGGCGATGGTCCCCAACAGCGCGTCCCGCTCCGAGCGGAGCACCGCCTCGACCTCGGAGGCCCTCTCGCGCTGCACCACCGAAACCGCCTCCGTGCGGCTGCCGACGTTCAGCTTGAGGCGGATGCGGGACCAGTGCGTGTTGACCGTCGCGATCTGGATGCCCAGCTCGCGGGCGATCTCCTTGTCCGTCTTTCCTTCCGCGGCCAGCTCCAGGATCGCCGACTCGCGCTGGGAAAGCCGCTTCCGATCGGCGGAATCCGCCAAGGGGTGTCGCATTACATTTACATTACATCGCCAGGGCGCCGCTCGTCAAGCCAGGTTCGGCCCAAAGCGAAAGGGGTGCCCTCGGGGGCACCCCGCGCGGAGGAGACGCAGCCAGGAGCCTACTGCTGCGGCCCTCGGCCGTTGAAGTAGGAATCCAGAACGGAGACGTCCGTGGAGGGCACCCGGAGCTTGCGCTTCGAGATCGTCTTCACGTGTCCGTCCAGCCAAGAGACGATGGTCAGCTCCTTGTCGAACCGCGGGTAGATCTGGCCCCAGGCGGTGGCGCTAGTCTCGGGTCCGGTCCAGCGGCTCGGCGGCTCGATGCGGGCGTACCCGATCGGGTTCTTGATGACCGTCCCGGAGGTCGGGTGGAAGCGGTCCTTCATCGTGGCCTCGGCGAACGCCACCGTCCCCGCCACGTCGTCGAACCCGGAAAGCCCCTTGCCCACGTAGTGGAACGGCGTCGGGTTCGTGCCGTTCGGGTCGGGGTACGGGTTCATCGTGTTGAGGTAGCGGTAGTTGTAGCCGTAGCTGGGGTTGGCCCCGAGCACGTAGTAATAGAACTCGTTCTTCGGGTCGAACCTGGATCTTCCCTGCGAATCCTGGACGGCCGGGTCGTCGGCCGTGTCCTTCGGGCACAGGAAGATCCTCTCGCTCTTGGTGTAGGGCATCAAGAGGAGCGGCCAGTAGTAGAAGCCAAAGGTGGACGGCAGCCTGAGGTTGTTGGCGTCGTAGTAGTAGAGCGGCGCCGTGACCTCGTCGCTGTCCGCAAGATACATGACCCATGCGGTGCCGATCTGGCGGACGTTGCTGATGCTCGCGGTCTTCTTGGCGGCGTCTTTGGCCTGCGAGAAGACGGGGAATAGGATCGCGGCCAAGATCGCGATGATCGCGATCACGACCAGGAGCTCGATCAACGTGAAGGCGTTGCGGGTGCGGCTTTCCATGGTCGAATCCATGTAACCCCATTCGTTACGCGCAATGCAAATCCCTGTGTAAACTTGCTCCCGGAACCGCAAGCGAGCCTACATGCCCACGCCGGTGTAGTGCCGCAGGCCTCGGCTCCAAAGCACCTTGGCCGCTACGGCGCACAGAGCGATCCACCCGATCTGCGCCCACAGGATCCCCGGCACGGCCGAATCCGGCACCCTGCCGACCAGAATCTCCGTCGGCGCCCCCGACGTGAAGTAGAAGGGGAAGAAGTGCGTCAGCCGCCGGGCCCACTCCGGCAGCAGCGACACCGGAAACACCTGGCCGCTCAGAAAGAGCATCGGGAAGTAGTAGAGCTCGAAGATCGACGACGCCTCCTGCACGAACAGCGCCAGCATCGACATCGCCACCACGAAGAAGAAGCTCACGAGGTGCCCGAGCACGAGGCTCGCCCAGAACCCCCAGCCGAGGTTCAGGCTCACGTTCTGCAAGAACCCGCGGTAGGCCCACAGCAACAAGAGGAAGAACGGCAGGAACAGCACCGGCCGGAGGAGCCTCCAGCTGAGGTTGCGGAAGAAGGTGAATTCGATGAACCCGACCGGCCGAACCAGGAACGTCGAGAACTGCCCCTCGCGGATCTCCGTCGCCAGCTCCCACATGATGTGGCTGGTCACGAACGAGGCGATCATCAGCATCGAGAGGTAGTAGACGACGAAGTCTCCCGCCGAGAAGCCCTGGATGTAACCGCCCTTCGCCGCGCTCGCCCACACCAGGGGCATCGTCACCGCCGTGACCACGTCGGTGGTGATCCAGATCAGGCCGCTCGCCCGGTAGGCGATCCCGTCCTGGAAGTAGATCGCGAACACAGCCCACCACCTGCGCAGCCGCCTCAGGACCGCGCTCGTGGGCCGCGCTAGGGTGACGGACATCTCGGCACCTCCCAAACGATTCGGGCCGACGGGAAAGGCGCCCTCCCCGCCGGCCCGACTGCTCACGATCCCGGCATCAGCTCTCGCGGAGAGGCATCCCAAGCTCCTTCAGAAGGAACCGGGCCTCGTCGTCCGTCTTGGCGCTGGTGCACACGACGATGTCCATCCCGCGCACGCGGTCGAACGTGTCGTACGGAATCTCCGGGAACACCAGCTGCTCCTTCAGGCCGACGGCGTAGTTGCCGCGCCCGTCGAAGCTGTTGGGGTTCAGGCCCTGGAAGTCGCGGATCCTCGGGAACACGACGGTGCAGAGCTTGTCGAAGAACGCGTACATCTGGTTGCCGCGCAGCGTGACCATGCAACCGATCTTCATGCCCTTGCGCAGGCGGAAGTTCGAGATCGCCTTCTTCGCGACCGTGGCGACCGGCTTCTGGCCGGCGATCAGCTGCATGTCCCGCATCGAGTTCTCCAGATGCTTGGGATCCTTGTCGCCGGTGCCCGTGCCCATGTTGATCACGATCTTCGTGATCTTGGGAGCCTGCATCACCGAGGAGTAGCCGAACTTCTCCATCAGCTTGGGAAGCACGGTCTCCTTGTAGATCTTCTTCAGGCGAGGCTCGGGGAGCTTGACCTGCGGGCCTGCGGAGGCTGCCGGAGCGGCGGCCTGGCCCTTCTCCTTCTTCGCATCCTTCTTGGGTGCGGGCTGTGGCGGCTTCTTCTGCTGCTGTTCCTTCTTCGCCATCGGATCACTCCTTCTCCATCACGGGCGCGTCCGGAATCCGCTCCCCGCTCTTCTTGGCGTAGCGGACGAGCTTGCCGTCCTGGAGCCTGCGCCCGACGCGGGTCGGCTCCTTGGTCTTCGGATCGAGCACCATCACGTTGCTGATGTGGATGGGCACGGGAATCCGCAGGCGCGCCGACTTCTCGCCCTGGAAGCGCGCCTTCTTGTGCTTGACCGCGGCGTTGAGCGGAAGCGGGCGGTCCGGGTCCTCCTCGTTCGGCTGCAGAACGATGACCTTCTGCTTGTCGGGCAGCACCTGGGCCACGAAGCCCTCCTGCCCCTTGTCCTTGCCGGAGATGATCCGGACGAAGTCGCCCTTGCGAACCTTGAGCTTCACGCGCTGCTGCTTCTGTCGAATCTCTTGCTTCGTCATCACAGAACCTCCGGCGCCAGAGACACGATCTTCATGAAGTTCCGGTCGCGCAGCTCGCGCGCCACGGGGCCGAAGATGCGGGTTCCGCGCGGCTCGTTGTTCTGCGGGTTGATGATCACGCAGGCGTTGTCATCGAACCGCAGGGTGCTGCCGTCGCGGCGCCGGATCATGCGGTTGGTCCGCACGATCACCGCCTTCACGACATCGCCCTTTTTGATGGGCATGTTCGGCGTGGCGGCCTTCACCGAAGCCACGATGACGTCGCCGACGCGACCGTACCGGGGCTGCGACCCCTTCAGCACGCGGATGCACATCACCTGGCGCGCGCCGGAGTTGTCCGCTACCTTGAGCCTCGTAAACTGCTGGATCATTGCCTCTTCCTGAATCGTGGGGCGGGCCGCCGGAGGGCCCGCGCCGAAACCGTCACTTCACCTTTTCGATGATGCGCGTCACCCGCCAGCGCTTCTCCTTGCTCAGCGGCCGCGTCTCCATGATCTCCACGAGGTCGCCGACGTCGCAGGACAGCTCGTCGTGCGCCTTGAAGCGCTGCGAGCGGATCATCACCTTCTTGTAGAGCGGGTGCTGGACCTGCCGGGACACCTGCACGACGACCGTCTTCTGCATCTTGTTGGAGACGACGGTGCCCTGCCGCACCTTGCGGCGCCCGCGCTGCTCGGCCTGGGGCTGCTGCTCGCTCACTGGGCCCCTCCGCGCTTCTTCTCGTTGATGATCGTCAGCAGACGCGCGATGTTGTGCCGCATCACCTTGATGCTGGCCGTGTCCGACGTCTGCCGGAACACCAGGTCCCGCCGGGCCTTGTGCAGGTTCGCCCGCTGCTGGCGGACCATCTCCTCCAGCTCCGGCACCGACTTCTCACGAAGATCCTTCGCTTTCAAATCCTTCATCGACTCTCCGCCTCCATCAGGCCGCCGGGGTCGCCGGCTTGGGGTTCCTCATCGCCTCTTTCAACGCGTCCGACTCGGCCCTGGTCATGAACTTGCACTTGATCGGCAGCTTGTGCATGGCGAGGCGCATGGCCTCCTTGGCCACATCCTCCGCAACGCCGTCCATCTCGAACATCACCCTTCCGGGCTTCACCACGGCCACCCATCCCTCGACGGGACCCTTGCCCTTGCCCATTCGGGTCTCGAGCGGCTTCTTGGTGATGGGCTTGTCCGGGAAGATCCGGATCCAGACCTTTCCGCCGCGGCGGATGTACCGCGTCATGGCGATACGGGCGGCCTCGATCTGTCGGCTGGTGATCCAAGCCGCCTCGAGCGCGACCAAGCCGTAGTCGCCGAAGGACACGAAGTTGCCGCGGGTGGCCTTGCCCTTCATGCGGCCACGGTGCTGCTTGCGGTACTTGACTCTCTTAGGCAGTAGCATCGCTGTCTCCTTGGCTGGCGCCGTCGTCGGAGGCCCGGCCTGCCGGCTGCTGGCGCCGCTCGGGCAACACCTCGCCCTTGTAGATCCACACCTTCACGCCGATCGTCCCGTAGAGGGTGCGCGCCACGGCGAGGCCGTAGTCGATGTCGGCCCGCAGGGTGTGCAGGGGCACCTTGCCCTGCTTGTCGCCCTCCGAGCGGGCGATCTCGGCGCCGTTCAGTCGGCCGGACACCAGAATCTTGATGCCGCGGGCCCCGGAACGCAGCGAGCGCGTCATGGCCTGGCGCATGGCCCGCCGGTGCGACACGCGCTTCTCCAGCTGGGCCGCGATGTTCTCCGCGACCAGCTGCGCGTCGAGGTCGGGGTTGCGGACCTCGGTCACATTGACGTGCACCTGCGCCGTGCGGTCGTGCCGCATCGCGAGCCTCTGCAGCTGGTTCGTGAGATCCTCGATCCCCTTGCCGCCGCGGCCGATGATCGCTCCGGGCCGAGACGTGACCACGTTGACCTTGATCCGGTTGGCGGCCCGCTCGATCTCCACGCGGGAGACGATGCCCAAGCCGGAGCGGCTCTTCACGAGGTCGCGGATCTGCTGGTCCTGGACAAGGTTGTGCTTGTAGCTCTTCTTGTCCGTGAACCACTGGCTGTCCCAACCACGGATCACACCGATCCTGAACCCGACTGGATGAATCTTCTGTCCCAAACTACGCGTCTCCCTTCTCAGCCTCGCCCTGGGGCTCGACAGACTCGCTCACGACGTTCTCCTGGACCTCCGCGGGCTCGGTCGGAGCCGCGGCGGCCTTGGACTTCTTGCCGCCCTTCCTCTCCGGCGCGGCGAAGGTCGGCCTCGGCTTCGGCTTGGTCCCCTTGGCGGGGGCCTGCTTCGGCCTGGCGTCCTCCTCCACCACCACCGTGATGTGGCTGGTCTTCTTGAGGATGCGGTTGGCGCGGCCCATGGCGCGGGCTTGGATCCTCTTCAGGCGCGGTCCCTCGTCCACCATGATCGTGGCGATCCTCAGGGACTCGGCGCTCAGCCCGTGGTTCTCCTCGGCGTTGGCCACCGCGCTCATCAACACCTTCCTCAGCAGCCTGGCGCTCTTGCTCGGGTGGTACCGGAGCAGCCCGGCGGCGTGCAGCGCGCTCTTGCCCCGGATCTCGTGCGCGATGATGCGGACCTTCCGAGGCTGGACGCGCAGGTATTTGGCTACAGCTCTCACTTCCATCGTTTCAGCCGTTTCCTCGTTCGACGTGCTGGTGCTCCGCCGAGCCAAGGGAGCGCTCTAGGATACCCGATCCAGGACGCCCCGATCCCGAGCCGAACCTCTCAGCGGATGCGAACCCCCCGCTCGGGAAGCTGCCCGCCGTGGCCTCGGTACGTCCTCGTCGGGACGAACTCGCCCAGCTTGTGGCCGATCATGTTCTCCGTCACGAACACGGGCACGTGCTTCCTCCCGTCGTGCACGGCGAAGGTGTGGCCGACCATGTCCGGGATGATCGTCGACCTGCGCGACCAGGTCTTGATCAGCCTCTTCTCCCCGGACTGGTTCAGCCGGACGACCTTCTCCATGAGGTGGTCGTCGACGAAAAACCCCTTCTTGAGACTCCTTGCCATACGTTTGCCTCGATGCGCTCAGGCGGCGATCAGCCGTTCCTCCTTCGGACGATGAACTTGTTCGTGCGCTTGTTCCGGCGGGTCTTGGTGCCGAGCGCCTTGTTGCCCCAGCGGTCCACCGGACCCTTCTTGCGGCCGACGGGCGACTTGGCCTCGCCTCCGCCGTGGGGATGGTCCCGGGGCGACTTCACGACGCCGCGCACGTGCGGCTTCCGGCCCAGCGAGCGGTTCTTGCCCGCCTTGCCGATCTGCTCGTTCTCGTGGTCCGAGTTCCCGACCTCGCCCACCGTGGCGCGGCAGGTGTTGTGCACCATGCGCATCTCGCCGCTCGGAAGGCGCAGCGTCACGTAGTTGCCCTCCTTCGCCATCACCTGGGCCGCCACGCCCGCCGCACGGACCATCTGCCCGCCGCGGCCCGGCTGGAGCTCGATGTTGTGAACCAGCGTGCCGAGGGGGATGCTCTTCAGAGGCAGGCAGTTGCCCGGCAGGATGTCGGCGCCCTCTCCGCTCAGAACCGACGCCCCGACCTCGAGACCCTTGGGCGCCAGGATGTACCGCTTCTCGCCGTCGGCGTAGTGCAGCAGCGCGATCCGGCACGTGCGGTTCGGATCGTATTCGATCGCCGCAACCTTGGCCGGAACTCCGTCCTTCTGCCGCTTGAAGTCGATGATGCGGTAGCGCCGCTTGTTGCCGCCGCCCCGGTTGAACGACGTGACGCGCCCGTACGAGTTCCGCCCCCCGCTCTTGCTCCGCGGCGCGAGCAGCGACTTCTCGGGCTTGCCCTTGGTGACCTCCTCGTAGGTGGAGGTGATCATGAAGCGCCGCCCGGGCGACGTCGGTTTGTACTGCTTGGTGGCCATGTTAGACTCCGTAATCCTCCAGCATCTGACCCTTCGCGAGGGTCACGATCGCCTTCTTGCGGTCGGGGCGGTAGCCGACGGACCGCATGCCGACCCGCCGCTTCTTGCCCGGAAGGCGGATCGTCCGAACGCTCGTGACGGTGATCCGCTCGTCGGGCTTGCGGCCGGCGTTGTAGATCTCCTCGACGGCCCTCTTGATCTCGATCTTGTTGGCATCCGGAGCCACGATGAACGTGTACTTGCGGACCAGCTGGGACTCGTCCTGGATGCGCTGGTCGCCGTAGCTGGCGTTCATCGACTTCTCCGTGATGTGCGGCCGGATGATGATTTCGTAGGCGCTCTTCATTTGGACCACACCTCCTGCATGCGAGCCAGCGCCTCCCGGGCCACCACGACCTTGTGCGCCACCAGGAAGTCCCTCGCCGACGGGGCGGCCGACTTGCCCTCGCTCGCGGGGGCCGTGCGGACCGTCACGTTCGGCAGGTTGCGGAAGCTCTTGTAGGCTACTTCGTCGTACTCGGGCAGGACCACCAGGACCCTCTTGGCGCCGTCCACGCCCAGGGCCTGCAGCAAGCCGGCGGCCTCCTTCGTCTTGGGAGCGGCGAAGGCGATGGACTCGGCCACCGCGACGTCGCCCGACTCGACCTTGGCGGAGAACGCAGCCCAGATCGCCGCTCGGCGCTCCTTCTTGTTGACCTTCTTGTCGTACGACCGGGGCTTCACCGCGAGGGCCATGGCGCCGTGCGCGTAGTGCGGGGCGCGGATGGAGCCCTGCCGGGCGTTGCCCGTCTTCTTCTGCCGGTACGGCTTGCGGCCGCCGCCGCTCACCTCGGAGCGCGTCTTGGCCGACTGGGTTCCCTGCCGGCTGTTCGCCTCCTCGGCGACCACGGCCCGGTGCAGCACGGGGATGCCCACCATCTTCGTGGCCACCTCAACGGTGCCGACCGCCTTCCCGGACTTGTCCTTGATCTCCAGTTGCGCCATCGCCTTACCTCGCCACCTTCTTGATGACCACGAGCGACCCGTTGGCGCCGGGAACGCTGCCGTCGATCAGCAGCAGGTTGCGCTCCACGTCGACCCCGACGACCTTCAGACCCTTCTGGGTCACGGTCTCGGCGCCCATGTGGCCCGGCCGCCTGCTGCCCTTGAACACCCTCTGCGGCCCGGTCGCGCCGTTCGAGAGGGGGCGGCGGTGCGTCATGTAGCCGTGCGTCATGTGCTGGCCCGCGAAGTGATACCGCTTGACGCCGCCCTGGAAGCCGCGACCCTTGCTCTTTCCCGTGACCGCGACCTGCTCGCCCTCCTGGAACACGGCCGCCACGCCGATCTCCTGGCCGAGCTCCAGGCCGTCGACGCTGTCCACGCGGAACTCGCGGAGCGTCTTCAGGTTCTTGCCGACCCCGGCCTTCTTCAGGTGGCCGTACTTCGGATACGTGAGGTTCTTGTCGGACGCCTCTCCGTAGCCCACCTGGACCGCGGCGTAGCCGTCCTTCTCCGGCGTCTTGATCTGCGTGACGTAGACCGGGCCCGCCTGAACGACGGTGACGGGCACCATCGTGCCGTCCTCGGCGAAGAGGTGCGTCATCCCGATCTTCGTGCCCAAAATTCCTGGGAGCATCAACCGTTCTCCTTTGGCGCCGCGACGCACGGTGCGCCGGACGCGCGTTGTCAGTTTCGGACGATCGCTCCAGCTTCCCGCGCCGGTCGGACGCCTCTCCTAGGGCCGTTGCCCCCGCAGGGGTCGGCGGCGTCCGCGGCTCGAAGCCGTGCGGTTGTGACGATACAGCCCTCGCGGGCCTTGCGTTTATACCCGAAGCTCCTCCGCTCGCGCAAGGACTCCGGGCGACCCGCCCCGGCGGCCGGGCTCAGGCCTTGATCTCGATGTCCACGCCGCTGGGGAGATCGAGCCGCATCAGCGAGTCGATCGTCTTGTTCGTGGGATCGTGGATGTCGATCAGCCGGTTGTGGATCCGAAGCTCGAAGTGCTCCATCGACTCCTTGTCGATGTGAGGACCCCGGATGACGCAGAAGCGACGGATCCGGGTGGGAAGCGGGATCGGGCCGGAGATCCGGGCGCCGGACCGCTTCACCGTGTCGACGATCTTCTTCGCGGACTGGTCCACCAAACGATGGTCGTAGGCCCGCAGCTTGATGCGCACTTTCAGGTTAGCCATGGATGGTTCCTCGGGCGTCGCGAATTCCGAACGGTGGCTGGCCGTCCCAACCTCGCGACCGGAGGAGGAAGATACCCCATGAGCGTCGCCGCCCGCTCGCCGCTCCGGGACGCCCCGGCCGGTATACTGTCGGACATTCCATGCGTCGGCTCGCCGGGCTCTTCTACCTCGCGCTGCTCGCACTCTGCCTGTTCGCCGGCGTGCTGGCCCGCGTGGCGGTGCGCATGGGCCAGGTGCTGGCCGGTCCGGGCCAAGACATGGGCAGGGTGTGGCGCGGCATCTCCAACCCGCGGTCGCTCTTCCCCGGCAAGGACCGGATCGTGGTCCTGCTGGTCGGACAGGATTACAACCGCACCCGGGAGGGGATCGCCTTCACGAAGCGCTCGCGTGCCGACACGATCATGCTCCTCGGCGTCGATCTGGAGAACCGGCGAATCTCGGCCTGCTCCGTGCCGAGGGACACCTTCGTGCGCGCGCCCGACGGCGTCTCCGGCAAGATCAACGGAACCTTCGCCCGCGGCGGCATCGAGCTTCTCGAGCAGACCCTGCAGGACCTGCTCGGCATCGCGCCCGACTACTACGTGGTGATCAAGCCCTCGGCGGTCCGAACCATCGTCGACGCGGTCGGCGGCGTCCGCGTGGAGTCGATCGACGAGATGCGCTACGACGACAGCTGGGGCGGGCTCCACATCAACCTCCCCAAGGGGCCGATGTTCCTGAACGGAGAGCAGGCCGAAGGCTTCGTCCGCTTCCGCGAGGTGAACCGCTTCCGCATCGACGAGCGCGGGAGGAGGATTCCCCTCCGCGGCGTGAGGCCCTCCAAGGAGGAGGGGGACATCCGCCGCACGGCCCGCCAGCAGCAGATGGTCGGCGCGCTGATCGCCGCCGCCAACACGCCCGCCAACTGGCTCAAGCTCGATGCGATCATCGACGTCGGCTTCAGCCAAGTGGAGACGAACATGGACCGGACCCAGCTGCTGGCCTTGGCGAGCCTCTTCCGCGGGCAGAAGGGGCTGTCCCTGGCCAGCGCGACGCTGACGGGCCGCGGCGAGACCAGATACGGCGCGTACTACTACATCGTGGACCCGGAGACGGCCCGCGACAGCGCCCGCTGGCTCGTGCTGGGCGACGAGGAGGCCGGTCGGCGCCTGCTCGTTGTCCGAGTGGACAACGCCTCGGGCGTCCGCGGCCTGGCCCGTCGGCTAGCCTCCGAGCTGGAGCGGCTCGGCTACCGCACCGAGGTGGGTGGCACGGTCGATCCCCAGCCGACGACCTCGGTCACGTACGGAACGGCTGCTGTGGAGGCGCTCGCCGAGAGTCTGAAGCGGGAGATCGGCGTGGGCACCCTCGCCAAGTCCGCCGAACCGGGGGACGATCCGACGCTGGTTCGGGTCGTTCTCGGCCAGGACGCCGCCGGCCGCATCTAGGACGGAGCACGCTTCTCGGGCGGATCAAGGCTTTTCGGCCGAGCAGCCGAGCCCAGCCGAAGGCGACGGGGGCGTCCCGCGCCGGCGAGGGAGCGTCGCCACGGCCCGCACGCGAGGAGCGAGCTCTCGCGCCTCCTTCCTATCACACGATGGGGCGCACCCTTGCCCGGACCCGAGGAGCGAGCGCTGCGTCGC
>Ga0209018_1001667_pt1 | contig 17423 bp, 16 predicted proteins | sample YNPBryBLVA2012_FD_185814 | JGI IMG/M metagenome (GOLD analysis project Ga0209018, IMG submission 185814) | Anoxygenic and chlorotrophic microbial mat microbial communities from Yellowstone National Park, USA - YNP Bryant BLVA 2012 (SPAdes)... ...
CCACCGTCTTGCCCCGACCCGCCGCTCCCACCGCTTTGCCCCGACCCGCCAGCGCCCGCGATGCCTGGATAGGATCCGCCCCTGCCCTGCGAACCGTCCGAACCGCATCCGATGAACGCAACCGTCACCACGACCGCTGCGGCGATCGACGACGCCGCCGTGCCCTGTTCGATTTTCATGGGCTGCAGTCTAGGACACCGCGAACGAATGGCAATTGCGGCAACCCGCGAACCGGATTGACGCGGCCTTCGTTGCAGCTAGTCTTCTCGCTGCGACGGGGCGGGATGGCGGGTTCCCGGCCGCTCCGAACGCTGGATTCGAACATGAAGAAGAAGCTCGCTGCCGTTGTGTTCTTGCTCGCTGCTGTCGCGGGAGCGCTGCTCGTTCCCGTGGGCGGCCAGGCGCGCTCCCGACCTTCCGAGCGAGGTGCCACGATGGACCTGTCCGCGTTCTCGAGCGCGCGGCCCGAAAAGCCGCTTCGCCTGCTGTTCATTCATCACTCCTGTGGAGGGCAGCTGCTGGCCGAACGCGGGCCCGAAAAAGATATCGCCAACTGCATCCTCGAATCCCACGAGAACGGCGGCGGTCTTCGCAAGCGCCTCGAGGCTGAGGGCTACGAAGTGCACGAGGCGTCGTACGGCAGCGAACTCGGCGAGAACACGGACCTGTTCGACTGGCTGCCGAAGTTCCGCGACAAGATGAGCAAGGTATTGACCTGCTCGTTCAACGACCAGTACGACACCTCGGGTGCGCGAAACCAGATCGTCCTGTTCAAGTCCTGCTACCCCAACAGCCGCTTCGAGGGCATGGGTGAGCCCCCGGGCAACCCGGCCGGCCCGCGCCTGACCGTCTGGAATGCGAAGGCCAGCTTCACGGCGCTGCTCGAAGAATTCAAGAAGTACCCGGATACACTGTTCGTTTATCTGACGGCCCCTCCCAACGCCCCCGGTTACGCCCCCGATCCGGCATGGAAGTGGTTGTTGAAGAAGGCGACCGGCAAGCCCGACACCGCCACGCTGATGGCGCGGCGGGCAGAACTCGCGCGGGCTTTCAATGACTGGGTCGCCTCCCCCAACGGCTGGCTTCAGGGCTACCCGCTGCGCAACGTCGCCGTGTTCGACTACTACGATGTCCTCACCGGCCATGGGCAGTCCAACCTGCTCGTGTACCCCACGGGCGGCGGGCGCGATTCGCATCCATCCGCCGAAGGCCAGGCCAAGGTCACGGCCGAAATCGTCCCATTCCTCAACCGGGCCGTGCGCCGCAGCGGCCTGTCCCCCTGAACCGGACCGGAGTTGCCTTGGCCTACACCGCCTTCCTTGCCGACCCATCGCACCGCGAAGCCATCGCGCGCTTGTGGTCGGACAACATGAGCGATCGACAGATCGCAACCGTGCTCGACCGGCGAATGCATTGGCTGTACGACGACGCCCGCGCCGGAGGAGTGCGCACCTGGCTCGTCAAGAAAGACGACACCAACGAGGTGGTCGGCTGCGCCTCCATGTGTCCCCGCAACGTCGCCGTCGATGGCCGCACCATCCGCGCCGGGCTCTTGTCCGACTTCGCGATCGCCAGGGCCCATCGCGTCGCCGGACCTGCGATCGTACTGCAGCGCAAGTTGGTGTCGGACGCTTCGGCGATGGGCTTCGACATGGTCTTCGGCCACCCCAACCGCAATGCCATCCCGATCTTCCGCCGCATCGGATACGAGCAGGTAGGTACCATCTCATCCTGGGCCAAGCCCCTGCGCAGCGAAAAGCACTTGCGCAAGCGCATGCATCCCTGGATGGCCCGTTTCCTTTCCCCCGCCGCAGACCATGTCCTCCGTGCCAACGACCTGCGTCTGCTGCTCCGCCACGGCGTCTGGTTCCGCGACCTCGTTCTCGACCGTGCCGACGCCCGGTTCGACGACCTGTGGGAACGCGGCAAGCACGACAAGCCCGCCACCGTGCAACGGTCCTCCGACTACCTGAACTGGCGGTACGCGGACTTCACCACGGCGCGCTTCCACATCTTCGCCATCACAGAGCGGACCGGCAGCCGCCTGCGCGGCTACGTCATCTGGCGCGAACACCACGGGCTCGCGCTGGTCGCCGACGTCTTCTGGGATGGCGGCTCGAACGTGCTCGGCGCGCTCCTGATACGCTTTGCACGCCACGCTCGAAAGCACGGATGCGAGTCCGTACATCTCATCGTCCTGGGCGACCGCACACTCCTGCCGAGCCTGCATGCAATGCAGTTCTTCCCGGCCACGCCCGACGACCGACCCGTCGTCGCCTGGGCCGGCGGCAATCCCCCAGACCACCTGCGCGTCCTGCTCTCCGACCCCGCCCGCTGGCAGCTTTTCGACGGTGATCTCGACCTCTGAGGTGAATCGTGGCAGCCAAGTGCAACGTCGCTTTCGTCGTCAACAACCTCGACGTCGGAGGCCTCGAGAAGGTGGTGATTCAGCTCATACGGCACCTCGACCGCACCGTCTTCGAACCGTTGCTGGTGTGCATCGACGGGCCAGGGGCCCTGTTCGCGGAAGCGGGCCTGCCCTCGCACCGTTGCCTGGTCCTGGACAAGTCCCGTGCGCGCTCCTTCGGCCCCGTGCGTTTCGACCCGCGATTGCTCCTGCAAATCGCCCGCTTCTTCCGCGGCAACCACGTCCACATCGCCCACGCCCACAACGCCGCTCCGCTCATCTATGGCGGGTTCGCCGCGCGCATGGTCCGACCCAGGCCCGTCTTCGTCTACAGCGAGCACAACCAGATCTACAGCGCCTCGCCCGCCTCGCGTCGCAAGTTCCGCTGGTACGTCCGCCTCGCCGACAGGGTCGTCGCCGTATCCCACGACCTCCGGTCCACACTCCGCGCTCAGGTCGGCATCACCACACCCGTTCGCGTCATCCATAACGGCATCGACGGCTCCCGGTTCTCCTCTCTGAACGCCAACCGGATTCGTCACACGTTGGGCCTTTCCGACAGCGACCTCGTCGTCGGCACCGCGGTTGTCATCTCCAAGCAGAAGGGCCTGACCCATCTGCTCGATGCTGCCTGCACGGTGGTGACCGCGGAGCCTCGGGCCCGCTTTGTCGTCGCGGGGGATGGTCCGTTGCGGGCGGACCTGGAGCGCAAGGCGTCTTCGCTAGGCCTCGGCGACCGGTTCCGCTTCCTCGGCTATCGCTCGGACATCCCGGAGCTGATCGCCTCACTCGACCTGTATGTGCTCCCGTCGCTTTGGGAGGGCCTGCCGCTTGCGCTGCTCGAAGCGCTCGCCATGGGCAAGCCCATCGTCGCCACCAGCGTGGGCGGCAATCCTGAGGTGGTAGAAGACGGCGTGCAAGGTCGCCTCGTTCCGCCGGGCGACAGCGTTGCGTTGGCCGATGCAATCCTCGCGTTGCTCCGCGACGACGAATTCCGCGCATCCGTCGGCCCCGTCAACCGCGCGAAGTTCGAGCGGCAGTTCAGCGTTCAGGCCATGGTGCGTGCACACGAGGCTCTGTACTCCGCGATCTGCCGAGCATGAAACGCACACCGGCGCCGCGGTACCGGCGGCCTATCGATCCGCCGGTTCCGCCTGCCGCGGGCGAGACGTCGACGTTCCGCCCACGATCGCGCGGTCGCCGCCGTCGACACGCACGGGCGGGCCGCCCGGTACCGTGGGGAGTTCCCGCGGTGGAAACATACCGCCGACGGTGAGCTGGACCACGTTGCGATGGAAGGTTGCAAGTGGCGCGATGTCGCTTTCGTCACCGTACTGCCGGTAATGTTGATAGCGAATCGACGCGCCGATGCCCGCGTCGGACAGCCACGACAACGAGACGTCGCCGGACACGGATCGAACCGTGTTGGTAAGCGCATGCCTGAGCACGTCGATGCCGCGACTGCGAGCACCAGCGATCGAGGAACTGAGCACGACAGGGACGGTCTGGCTCAAGGGCACGCCTCCGTTGAGGGTGACCTGGTCGGTCAGGTAGTTCTGCCCGGTGAGCACGTTGGGCGCCACGGTACGCGCGTAGACAAGCGACGCGGTCGGGCCTTCGGCGAAGTAGAAGAGGCCCGTGGACCAGGTCGGCGACCAGAGTGGATTCCAGACATCGTGGGGATCGACCGACGCGACCACTCCTGCGGTGGTTCGTGTGCTCCAACGCGGGGACCAGTCATGTCGCCAGCGGGCCTCCAATCCCAGGTTCAGCAGGTCTTGCCGGGGCGTTATCTCCACGCCTCCTTCGCGCTGCGGCGGCGTGAAGAACCACCCGCTGGTCAGCACCAACGCGAAGCCGTCGTCGCCGACCGTGTACTCAGTGCCCACCGAGGCATCGGTCAGGTAGTGATTCGGCTCCGAGGAGCTCGAGCCGACATGGGTGGCCGTGGTGAACGATGCGGTCTGGAGGCCGTGCCACTGCTGGTCGAAGTCGTGCGTGTATCCCTGGTTCGCGCCGATCGTCACCGCAACCCCAGCCCCCGCAGGCGTCACCATCGTGGCGTCCTGCCCCACCTGGTTGCGCAGCACACCCGCGTTGATGCGCGACCGCGCCACGCTTGCGCCCAGCGTGAGTTCGTCGCGTGGCGACAAGGTGAACATCCCTCGCCAGGACACGATGTCCGACGCTGCGTCGAGATCGTTGTCGGAGAAGTAGACCGCCATCGGGTGGGTGTACGTGAGCTGGTGCAGCGCGCGCGGAGACTCGTGGAACATCGTGAAGCCGGGTGCGACTTCCAGAAACCACGTCCGTATCGGCGTGGGCTCCCCGGGTGCTGGATCGGAAGGTGTCCCCAGCAAATTGTCGTTGTACCCCACGCTTGCGGAGCCGATCACGTGCAGCGTGGTGTCGGCCCGGGCGCTGCGCACGACGAGGCACAACGAGAGGATAGCGATGGTCGAGCCGACGACGTTCCGCCGCATGTCCCCACCCTTAGCATGTCGACGCGGCATCACAATCCGCTAGACTGCTGGCGTGCCGAACGACGAGACCCCCGCGCTCAGAACGCTCGGAATCAAGCTGGTGGACCCCGAGGTTTCGCCGGAAGCCTACGCCGAGTTGCTCCGCGTGGCGCGTCGGATCCGCGAGTCGCAATATCGCAGGATCGGCCTGCTCCCTGCTTCGAAGCGTGTCGCCGTGCCCGCGGTCGCCGTCCAGCTCTCCGTGGTGCTCGCACAGGTCAGCCTCGGGTCGGTCGCGTTCGTGGACGCCAACACGCGATGGCCGTCCCTTGGCGGCGCTGTCGCGACCGACAGAACCCGCCATATCGCCCGTATCGCTCTGCACGAGCAGGTGGTTGCCTTCGCGCGCGCCGGGCCGCCCACGGACCGGATCGACATGGCATGGTTGTACGACGTGCTCGGCGTGGACACCCGCGGGTTCGCTTACGTCTTCGTAGACCTTTCGGGGTTTCCGCGGATGGGGGAGCATGTCGATGCGTTCGACGTGCTGGACGGCGTGCTGGTGGTCGCTCGCGCGGGCGACACGACGGAGGGGCAGCTCCTTGCGCGTCACGACGATGTGCCCAAGAGCAAACGGCTAGGGGTGCTGCTATCAGGATAGGCCAACCATGTGGGACCGCATCCGCGAGAAGAACCTTCACACCTGGCTTGACGGCTGGATTGGGCAGCGTCTGGCGCGCCTGGCTGCGCGCCGGTACGAGGGCACGCGCCACCTGATCTTCGCGCTATGCGATCACCACGAGCCGCTTTGGGGCGGCGCCGACGATGCGACCGGACTCGCGCGTGTGCGCACCTGGCACGACCGCTATCCGCCCTTGGCAGACCGCTTTCGGGATGCCGACGGCAGGACGCCGCAACACACGTTCTTCTTTCCGGGCGAGGAGTACCGGCCAGGCTTCTTCGATGCGCTCGACGATCTGGTCCGGCGCGGCTATGGCGAGGTCGAGCTGCATCTGCACCACGACGACTCGACCCGTGATCGAACGCGCGATGACATCCTGCGATACCTCGAAACCTACGCCGCACGCGGTCACTTCTCACGCCAGCCCTCCGGTCGCATCCGATACGCGTTCATCCATGGAAACTGGGCACTCGCCAACGGCCGTCCCGACGGCCGGAGGTGCGGCGTCGACGACGAGCTGCCGCTGCTTTTCGACACGGGATGCTACGCTGACTTCACGTTCCCTTCGGCGCCCGACATCACGCAACCGCGGCGGGTCAACGAGCTGTATTGGCCGGTCGGGGATCTGCGCCGCAAGCGGTCTTACGAGCAGGGCGAGCGGGCGCGCGTGGGTAAGACGTACCGGGATCGAATCCTGATGATCGAAGGCCCCCTTGCGCTGGCCCGGCGACCAGGCACGGTGTCCGTTCGTATCGAGAGCGCCGCGCTGACCGCCAAGGACCCGGCGACCCCCGCGCGTATTCGCACCTGGGTAGCGCAAGACATCCACGTCGCCGGGCGTCCTGAGTGGGTGTTCGTCAAGGTCCACACCCACGGTGCCCCCGAGCAGCACGCGGCGTCGCTGCTCGGCCCCGGAGGGCTCGCCTTGCACGAGCACCTGACTTCCAACTACAACGACGGCGTTCGATGGATTCTGCACTACGTGACCGCGCGGGAGATGTTCAACATCGCGATGGCGGCCATGGAATACCACCAGGGTGATCCCAACGCCTGGCGCGACTACCTGCTGCCTCCGCCTCCCTTGCGCGCTGCCTGATCACGGCACATGCAGCGTGTCCCCGCGCAGCATGATCAGGTTTTGCTCCGGTGCACGTCCCGCCATGATGGCTTCGTAGTCGATCGGGATGCGACGGATCCTGCCGGTTTCGTCCTTGCGGATGAGCACCATCTCCGACGGGTTCGCGAAACGGTTCGGGCCACCGGCGAGCGCGACCGCCTCGACCACGGTCACGTACTGGCGCGAGCTGAACATGCCGGGGAGCATCACGTTGCCCGACACGGTGAACTTGTAGCTGTTGACGTTCGTCACGGCTACGGTGACATACGCCCCCTCCTCGCGGATGAAGTTCTGAAGGCGCTTTGCGATCTCGTTCTTGAGCTGCGTCGGCGTCATCCCGGCGGCGCGAATGTCGCCCACCAGGGGCATGGTGATGGTGCCGTCGGGTCGGACCTCGCTCTCTGTGTTCAGCTCGTTGTTCTTCCAGACCGTGATGCGGAGCGAGTCAGCCGGTCCGATGACATACTCGGTGAGTTGCGGGTTGGGCTCCTTCGCATAAGGGTAGCGAGAGGGCGGTGCGCCGCAGGCTGCCAATAAGAGGGAAAGAACCGTCAGGATGGGGAGCTTGTTCATGATTCCTTGTCCGACCAATCGCTTCATGCGTATCCATTGACCGAGCGATGTTCATCCTGCCAGGAATCGTCGGGCTGGTATCCCTGATTTTCCTCAGACCCTTCGAATTCATCGAGAGCCTGCGCGGTGTACCATTTTTGTATGTGTTCTTCACGCTGGCCGTGTTCGGCTACCTGGTGGACCTGCGGCTGGGGCGCGTGCAGCTTCGTTTCACGCCGCAGTGGAGCTGGGTGCTCGGTTTCCTTGCATGGTGCCTGCTGACCCTGGCCCTTGCGCTCCCCGGCGAAATCCCCGCCGCCTTGTTCTCCCTGGTCATCCTCGCGTTCCTGTTCTTCGTGATCGCCCACGGCATCCAGACGTTTCGCGCGTTCGAGCTGTTGGCCGCCGTCGTACTCGGCTGCTCCCTGATCATTGCCGGCGTCTGCGTGCACCAGGGCACGCAGCCCTTCACCTGCATCGCGGTGGCCGAGGGCGAAGGTGCCTCAAGCCGGGGCGAGTCCGACGGGCGGCCATGTATGCAGCCCGAGCAGTGCGTGCCCGACTCGCCTGACCCCGAGCTGCAGTATCGCTGCGAGCGCGCAGGCATCTTCGGCATCACGTCGATCGGCCATGGACGGGTCCGCTACGTCGGCGTGCTGCAGGATCCCAACGAGGTATCCCTGGCAACCGGCGTGGCCATTCCACTTGCTTTCGGCTTCTACGAACGACGTCGCACGCGAGCCAGGCTACTGCTGCTGCTCGGCACGGTGGTGTTGGTGGGCGTGTGCGTGATGATGACCCAGTCGCGCGGTGGGCAGCTCGTGTTCCTGGCGGTGCTGGGAGCGTACTTCATCAAGCGCTACGGGTGGCGCGGCGCACTGCTCGGCGCCGTGGCGTCGGCGCCCATCATGCTCCTGGGCGGCCGCGGAGGAGAGGAAGCCGATTCGTCGTCCATCGAGCGGCTCGAGTGCTGGTACGAGGGCATGTACATGTTCCGCACCCATCCGCTGTTCGGCGTGGGCTTCGACCGATTCACCGACCACCACTTCCTCACCGCGCACAACTCCTTCGTGCTGGCGCCCGCGGAGCTCGGCTTCCCCGGCATGATGCTGTGGACCACGCTGGTCTTCGCGTCGATCAAGGTTCCCTGGACGGCGCTCAAGCGCTACGAGCACCGCCCTGAGGCCAACGTTGCCCGCGCTTGGGCGATGGCACTGATCGCGTCGATGATGGGCATGCTGGCCGGCGTGTTCTTCCTGTCGTTCAACTATCACTACGTGCTGTGGATCTGGCTTGGAATGGCCGGGGCGTTCTACTCGGCGGTCCGAACCCATGACCCCGACTTTCGCGTGCGCGTGACACGACACGACCTGGCCGGGCTTGCGGTCGTCAACGCCCTGCTCGTTGCGGCCATCTTCGTGTACACGAGGATCAAGACCGGCGGATGACGCGCGGCTTCAGTGTCCGCCCGCTCGCACCATGATCCAGGGTGTCTTCAACAGAACCGCGAGTTCGGTGCGAAGGTAGGCCGGAAGATCCTCGAGCGACGCTGTATAGGCCAGGTCGTACAGGAGCTTGGCGCGCATGTCGTCGGCCAGGGCGCCCTCGGCTTCTTCGAGCTGAAACGGATTCGAAAGCTGCGCGCGGAAGGGAGCGAGCACGCTGTCGTCGGGGATGGCCCCGGTGTACCCGAGCGACACCTGCGCAAGGCCGGTCAGCCCGGGTTTGACGTCGCGCATCCGTTCTTCGAAGTAGGGAATGGCGAGGGCCAGGTTGGCCAGAATCTCAGGGCGCTCGGGGCGGGGGCCCACCAGGCTCATCTCGCCTCGCAGCACGTTCCAGAGCTGAGGGAGTTCGTCCAGGCGCGTCTTGCGGAGGAAACGGCCGATGCGGGTCACACGGGGATCGTTCTTCGCGGCCAGCACGGGACCGGTCTTCTTCTCGGCGTCCGACCGCATCGTGCGGAACTTGTAGAGCGTGAACTCGGCACAGCGTGGTGCGGCCGTGGGATGACGCGGATCGCGCGACAGCAGCCGGCCGGCACGCTGCTGCTTGAAGATCACCGGACCGGGTGAGTCCAGGCGGATGGCCAGCGCGATCACCGGGTACAGGGGCAGGGTCAGCGCAAGCCCCACCGTGGATCCCACGATATCGATCGATCGCTTGATGATTCGGACGGACCGCGGAGGCATCAGCTCACCTCCAACCCCGTCGCCAGCGATGGCGTGCCCGAACTGTTCATCGATGGGCTATCTGCACCGGCGCGAAGCGGGGGACAAGGGGCTTGGCGCCAGCCTGTCCGATTTCTGGCCTGAACGCAGCAATCATGCGACAATCCTGGACGCACCGTTGATCTACCTGCGCGTACCCGGACAACTTGCCTACCGCGAACTCGCCACGCGGGCGGTGGCGTTTGCGTGCAAGCATGCACGAAGCAGCGGCCGCGACGACGACTCCACGCTCGACGAGGAGTTTGCCCATGAGGCCGTGTCGGCCATCGGGGAGGCGTTCAACAACGTGGTGATCCACGGCTACGCCGGCCGGCCCCCGGGCGACGTGACCCTCCAGATCGAAACCTTCGACGACAAGCTCGTGGTGCAGATGATCGACGATGGCGCCAGCTTCGATCCGTCGTCGGTTCCGGACCCCGATCTGGAGGGCCTGCCCGAGTCGGGCATGGGGTTGTTCATCATCCGGTCGTTCGTCGACACGATGACGTACGTTCCCGGCCCCCCGAACTCCCTGCAATTCACGAAGATCTTTCGGTGATGCGAAGGGCATGGCGGCCAGGTCCATGGATGCCCCGACGGAACAAGGTGGCGCTCGCCAACGGACGGAGCGCGTGGTAGGCCCCGCGACGCGAGGCGCTTCGACAGCCAGGTTGTGGGACGTCCGCGCCAGACCCTTCATTCAAAGCGCCCAGGGAGCAGTGCGATGAAATTCACGATCACCCCGCAGCAAGACCATGTGCTCGTGCAAATCGCCGGCGAGCTCGACTCGATGACGGCGCCCGACCTGCGCCCGTCCTTCGATGCGCTCGCCGAGGAAGCGCCGCCGCGGGTCGTGCTCGACCTTTCCTCTTTGCGGCTCATCGACAGCTCCGGAGTGGGCGCCATCGTGTCCTTGTTCAAGCGCGTCCGCGCTGCCGGCGGCCAGTTCGAAGTCCGCGGTGTGCAGGGTCAGCCCCGATCCATCTTCCAGGTGCTGCGCCTCGATCGCGTCTTCAAGATCGACTGACGCCGTGCGAGTGCTCGTCGTCACCAAGCTCTTCCCCAACGCGCTCGAGCCGGCGTTCTCACCCTTCAATCGCCATCAGTTCGCCGCCCTCGGCAAGCTGTGCGACGTGGAGGTGCTCGGGCTCATCCCCTGGTTCCCGGGAGCCGGCTTGCTTCGACGATTCACTCGTTCCGGCAAGATTACTCGTGTTCCCGCCTTCGAGACCATCGACGGTCTTCCCGTGCATCACCCGCGGGTCGCCTATCTTCCGCGCATCGGTCACGCGCTGTCCGGTCCGCTGTACGCCGCATCGCTCTTGCCCCAGGCGCTGCGCAACCGTTCGCGATTCGACGTCGTGTTGGGCTCCTTCGCCTATCCTGACGGCTTCGCCGCGGTCGTCATCGGACGGTTCATGGACCTGCCCACGGTGCTCAAGGTCCACGGCACGGACATCAACGTGCTCGCGAAGATGACCTCGGTTCGCCGCAACCTTCGGTGGGCGCTGTCGCACGCCGAAGCTGTGGTCGCGACCAGCATTCCCCTCGCCGAGGCCGCTGTCGCCGCAGGCGCGCCCGCGGATCGCACCTCGGTCGTGATGAACGGCATCGACACGACCGCGTTCCGCCCACGCGACCGTGACGAGTGCCGCCGCACCCTCGCTCGCGAAGACGATCGCAAGTGGATCTTGTACGTCGGCAACCTCAAGCGTCCCAAGGGAATCCTCGACCTCATCGAAGCCTTCGCCATCCTGTCGAGGTCGCGCCGCGACACGCGCCTGGTCGTGGTGGGCGATGGCGAGCACGAGCAGGCGTGCCGCGCGCTGGTGCGGTCGCACAACCTCGAGGTGGACTTCATTGGTGCTTGTCCGCACGAGCAGATCCCCCTGTGGATGGGCGCGTGTGATGTGCTAGCGCTGCCAAGCTGGGCCGAGGGCACGCCCAACGTGGTCATGGAGGCCATCGCCTCGGACCGACGCGTGGTGGCGACCAGGGTGGGAGGCATCCCGGCCATCGTGGCCTCGGACCTCGCGGGCGAGCTCGTTGCACCGCGGGATCCGCCCGCTCTGGCCGCTGCGCTTGCGCGGGCGCTGGACGAGCCCTACGTTGCCGGCCGGGTGTTGAGCTGCGCAACGTTCCGGGGCTGGGACGACAGCGCAGCCGAGCTTCACGCGGTGCTGGCAAGGGTGGTGCGGGATCGGGGACGGGCATGAGCAGGAGCTGGATTGACGACGAGCCGGGCTGGTCCGACGTGCGGCACGAGATAGCGCGTGCGGCACGGCGGGCCCGGGCCCGCTGGCTGCTCACCGCGGTGCTGACCCTGGCGCTGACCGGTGCGATCGTGGCGTTCCGGTCGCGACAGCCCAGGATGTACGGCGCAACCGTGGTGTTCCTCGTCACCGAAGGCCGCTTCGATCCCCAATCCGCTCCGCCAACCAGCGCGCGATTGCAAGACCACATCTGGAACGTCAGCCTCTCGGGGTCGAGATTGCTCGAGGTCATCAAGGAGCACAATCTGTACCCTACCCGCCTGCGCTCCGACCCGGGCTGGGCCGTGGAGGCCATGCGTGACGACCTCGACGTGAAGGTCGTTCGAAACTTCTTCTCCCAGGAGCGATCTGCAAACGATCCGCCCCGGTCGGCTCGCCTGGCCATCTCGTATCGGGCCGAGGATCCGCAACTCGCCCATGATGTCGTCACCCGCCTTGGCAGGCTGGTCGCCGAGCAGCAGACTGAGGTCCGCAAGCTGTCGTCCAGGATCCGAGCCGAGCATGCCCGCGTCGCTACCGCACGCGTTCGTGAAGAACTCCAGATGGTGCGCGCAAAGCAGGCATCTTTGAACATGCAGCTCGCCACGGCGTCGCCGGACGACGCGCCGATGATCCAGATACGCCTCCGCGACGTGACGGCGCAGGTCGCGCCCCTCGAGGCATCGCTCACGCAGGCCGAGAGAATGGCTGCGGAGTTCGACCTGCGTACCGCCTTCGAAGGGCAGGACATGGGCTTGCGCTTCGATCTCATCGATCCTGGCCGCCCACCCACCGTCAAGCTCAGCAGGTCCGCCGAACTCGCCATCCTCGGCATCGCTTCACTCCTGCTCCTGACCCCGTTCGTCGCGCTGGGTGTTGGCGCGTTCGATCCGCGGATCTACATCGACGACGACGTGATGCGGCTCGGGCTCGATTGCTTCGGGCACGTGCCAGCCTTTCCTGGTGACGGCTTCGGCGCAATGCCCGACCGTCGACCGTACCATCGAGGTACGACATGAATGCCACGGGCCCCGAGTCATCCTTGCATGCCACGCGCGGTGTCGTCCGTGACGCGGTGGTGCTCGTACGAAAGGTTCTGCAACGATGGGTCTGGCTGGTGGTCGCGCTCGCCATCGGCGCGGTTGCAGCGCTGGTGGCGCCTCGGATCATCAAGCCCCAGTACAAGTCCGAAACGGTGCTCTTGTATCGCGAGGTCATCCAGGCGGGCACGGTGCTCGACCCGGGCTACCAGGCGGAGTCGCGCAGGCAGATGGGTCCCCGGCTTCGTGAGATGGTCCTGTCACGATCGAACCTGGAGAGAATCATCACCGATCAGAACCTCTACCCCGACATCGTCAAGGGACGCGGCATGCTCGATGCCGTCGACCAGATGCGGTTGAACGTGGAGTTCCGCATCCGCGATGGTGACACCTTCAGCCTCTCGTTCACGGGCGAGGATCCGGCGCTGGTGTATGCGGTGACGAAGAAGCTTGCCGACTCGCTCATCGACCAGGTCAATCGTTATCGGTTGGAAGAGGCTCAATCCACCAAGGCGTTCCTCGAGACGGAGCAGAAGCGCACCGGGGATCAGCTACGCGCCAAGGAGGAGGAGCTGGCGCGTTTCCTCGCCCAGCACCCCGAGTTCGCGCAGGACACGGCATCGATGGCCGGACAGACGGTCGGAGCCTCGGTCCGCGCCGCAGAGCGACGAGGCGCCGCAGCGGGAATCGCCATGGACGCCGCCACGCAAGCGCTCGAAAGGCAAGCCATGCGGCTGCGACAGCAACTCCGTGCCCCCGGTTCGGCCCCCGCGCCTGGTGCTCCGTCGCCTCCCGCGATGGACGCCGAGAGCGCGGCCGCCATCGCGCGTGCCGAAGAGAACCTCGCTTCGGCACGCAACCGGCTCGCCGAGCTGCAGGCACGCTTCACGCCGCAGCATCCCGATGTGCAAGCCGCGCAAGCGCGCGTGCAGGAGGCGCAAGCAGCACTCAACCAGGCGCGTGCCGCGGCCAGAACCACAACACCGGCGGAACCAGCCGCAGCCTCCGTCACCAACGGGGCATCCCGCGCGGATCTCGAAAACCAGCTCGCACGCGTCGAGGCCGCGATCGCCGCCAAGAAACGAGGCGCAAGCGCCACGACCGATGCCGCTCCGGCCGACGAGGGCAACTGGATCGTGGCCCTGGAAACCGAATGGGCGAGCCTCAACCGTGAGGTGGCCGAGATGCGCGAACGCAACCAGCAGATCCAGAGCCGCCTGTTCCGCGCGTCGATCATCGCAAGCGTCGAGGCCAACGACGCCGCCACCAAGATGGTCGTGGTCGACCCCGCGTTCGAGCCCACGCGGCCTTTCACCAAGGGCAAGCGACGAACGGGAGCGATCGCCGCAGCGCTGGTGTTCGTACTCGGCCTCGGCGTCGCGTTCCTTGCCTCGCTCTTCGATGACCGCGTCTACGATGAAGTCGACCTTCGCAGGCTCGGGATCGGAAAGCTGGCCCACGCCATCCCGTCGAGCTCGCCACCGAAAAAGGGCAAACGCAATGGCTGACAGGCGATCGCGATCCGTCCCGGACGACCCGATGCGCGACCCGGCCCGTGCCGCGCTCGAAGCCACCCTGGCCGAAGCCCTCGGACAGGTGTCCGTTCCCACGCAGATCGGCGGGTACGCAGAACCTCAGCCACCGTACAAGTCCGCGCCGCCCCCGTCGCCCTCGGCAGCCCCTTCAGGCGCGCCCCCGCCCGCCTCGCCGTCCTCGCCGCCCAGGCGCGCTGCCGTTGTGCAGGTCGCGCTCTCTCACGGCAAGGCGCCCGCGGGCCGCCATACGCTGCCGTTCGTGCAGAACCCCGATTCGCCTGCCGCCGCGGCATACCGCGTACTTCGTCACAAGCTTCGCGAGGTCGACAGCCCTCGCACCATCGCGGTCACAAGCGCCAATCGCAAGGAGGGCAAGACCTCCTGCGTCGTCGACCTGGCCATGGCCCTGGCCGAGCACGGCACTTCGAAAGTGCTCATCGTCGAAGCCAACTTCCGCGCCCCCAACGTCGCCGCCGCTCTGGGCTTCCCAGTCCCTGCCTGTTTCGGCGCCCAGATGGCAGCGCACGTCAAGACCCCAACCTCCCCCTGGCAAGTCGTCGCCGCGTTCTTCCCCAACCTACACGTACTCGCCGTCGACCCGGCGTCCGTCGGGCATTGGGTTCTCAATGCCCCGGCCTTCAAGATCGCGATGGACCAGTTCCGCGCCTCCGACTACCAGCACATCATCATCGACTGCCCCCATGCGCTCGGATCGGCCGATGTCAACGTCATCGAAGACTCGGCCGACGGCGTACTGCTGACCGCAGTGTCCGGCAGTACGTCCGCGGCATCCCTTCAGAAGGCCGCCCGGCATCTTGCGCCCGCCAACATCCTCGGCGTGGTGCTGCTCGAACGCTGAAGCCCCTCGAATGCCTACCGGCTCTCGATGATATCGAACAGCTTGCGGCGCGCCTGCACCCAGTCCGCACCGCCGGTCGGCCAGCCGGGCTTGCCCGGCTTCGCTCTCGATAGCACGTCTCCAAGCAGCTCGTTGGCGACCCTGTCCGCGTGGTCCCGGTCCACAGCGCGCGCAAGCTGCAGATAGCCCGCGTCCTGAATGCCCCTGCGCCATTGCGCAAGCCGCATCGACGGGAACACCTCCGCCGCCCCGGCGCTGCGATACCTTCCGCCCGGTTGCTGCCCTGGATACAGCAACACGCCGTCACCGTTGCAGTGGTCGCCGTGCTGGTTGTGAAACGTCTCCGCCGTCTCGAGCGGATCGTACGGCCCCTTGCCGCCCCGATTGTCGTCGTTCCAGAACGTGGTTTCCCAATAGAACCATCGTTCGATCCCCTCCAACGCCTGCACCCAGGCATTGGCACGTAACGACAACGTCCACGCGTCGGTCAGGAATGCACCAGTATGAGGTAGTTGCCCGTTGTAGATCCAGACGTGCTTCCCCGCCGCTCGGGCCTGTTGCGCCAACGCCGGATCGTAGGCGGATGCAAACATCATCACGATGTCCACGGGCTGGTTTGTTGGCTTCTCGGAGCACGTCCACCCCACGCGCACGCGTATTCCCGCCTTGCGGACTGCTGCGGTCCAGCCGGCCCCGGCAGGCGCGCTGCAGTCTTCGTCAGCCGCGTACACGAACACATCCGTCTTGCCGGGATCATCCCGAATCCCCAGTGCCGCGAGCGCCTGCACGATCTCCCGCAATCTGGCCACGTTCTCCTCGGTCGGTTCGCCCAGATCCCCATACGCGCCAATCACCACCACGTCCGCCGCCCGCGACACCCCCGGCCCGGCATACCCATGCAACGCATCGTATGCCGCCCCGGTGAGTGCGTCCTTGTATCGATCCACGTCTTCCCGCGAGCGGATCGGAAACACGGGGCTGACGTGGTGAGCGTGCAGCACCTGGAATGCCGACTCGACTGCCCGCGCGTCTTTCGTACGGCCTTGCACTTCGGTCGGGTCGAAGTAGGCCATCGTGCGGACTGCCGCGTAGGGAAGCGGATGACGCCCCACCTTCAGCTCGACAGGAATGCGGTTCGACACGCCGTGCCCCTCAACCGCGATCTCGGCCTGGTAGTCGCCTGCCAGCCCGGGATCGTCGCGCACCGCCAGGTCGAGCCACACCACGCGATGATGGCCGGCAGCGACGGTCATCGGGTAATCCGCCCAGGGCTGGGCATACCGAATCGGGATGAGCGGGTCTGGGACGAGACCTCCGACGGACGGATCGGCGGGCATCGATCCCGATTGCCACCCAAGAGACTCCGATTCGTCTTTTCCGCCCGATCGGCGGTCCATCCGAAGCTCGCTCACCAGGAACGCTTCGGTGTGAATACCGTCGGTGGGATCGGCGCCTCCGGCTCGATGAAATGGCCGAATCTCCACGCGCACGTCCGACAGCGCGTCGCTTCCTGCGGTGACCACGACCTGCAGGACGACCGTCTCCCCAGGAAGGGCGAAGAGTCGCGCCGGTTGCGCAGGACTCCATACGGCGTTTCCGGTGCCGGTCATGGCCGGCAGCACCCCGGCACGGCTTGCGATCCGATCGCCGTCGTCAATTATCCAGACGGTCGCAGCGCCGCTCGGCGCAGGGCCGGGCTGCCCTCGCCCGGGTACGCCGGCTCCTCGCTCGCAGCATGCAGCCCCCGCAACGACCACGCACACCACCACACTCGCGTGCATCAGCCGCGCGGACCGGCCCAACGTATCGTCGGCCAGCAGCTTGCGCCTGTCCCTATCTATCGCCGTTGCATTCATGGGGTCTTCTCTAACCGAGTGTCGGGCAGCTTCATGCTCAGGACCGGGGCCAAGGCGACACGTTGCACATGCCATGCACGGTGCGCCGTCGCTGTGCAATCGCACCGTGTGTCGGAATCGGAAGCTGCGGTCGTCGATGCACCCATCAACGCCGGATCGCGTCGAATTCTGCGCGCCACCGCGCTACCTCCCGCTCCGCGCGCAACCGCGCTACCTCCCGCGCCGCGCGCTCCTGCTCGGCCCGCGCCGCCTCCCGCTCTCGCGCCGCTCGCTCCTGCCCCGCGCGCTCCCCCTCGGTCCACAGCAGCTCTTCCCCTCGCAGCCCCAGCCCCACCCGCAGCCGCAGGTCCAACCCCTCTCCCACCGCTCGCAGCCAGCACCCAAGCTCCTTGCTCCGCACGCGATCCTCGTTCGTCACCTCCACCAGCACCAGCCCGCGCTTGCCCACCTT
>Ga0209018_1001672_pt1 | contig 17368 bp, 10 predicted proteins | sample YNPBryBLVA2012_FD_185814 | JGI IMG/M metagenome (GOLD analysis project Ga0209018, IMG submission 185814) | Anoxygenic and chlorotrophic microbial mat microbial communities from Yellowstone National Park, USA - YNP Bryant BLVA 2012 (SPAdes)... ...
CGCAGTTCACCCCGGTCATTGCGCACGACCGGAATGCCGCCGCCGCCGACAGCCACGACGATCACGCCCTGATCGATCAGCGACTTGATGACATCCCGCTCAATGATTTCCAACGGCTCTGGGGAAGCAATCATACGCCGCCAGCCACGCCCGGCGTCTTCGGCAACCGTCCAACCCTCGGCCTCAAACTGGCGCGCTTTCGCCTCGTCCATAAACCCACCGATACCCTTGACCGGTTTCTTGAAGGCGGGATCGTTCTTGTCCACCACGGCCTGCGTGATCACAGTAACAACACGCTTGTTCAGACCGAGCGCACGCAAGCTGTTGCCTAACGCCTGCTGGATCATATAGCCAATGCTGCCCTGGGTATCTGCACCGATGATGTCAATCGGTGTGGGATGAACCTCGTGCTCGGCAAGCTCGTTGCGCCGCAGGATAAACCCCACTTGCGGGCCGTTGCCGTGTGTGACCACCACGTTCCAGCCCTGTTGGATCATGGCAGCGATGTGCTGGCAGGTTTCGCGGACGGCTTCCCATTGATGTTCGACCTGGGGCTGCTTGGGATCGGTGATCAGCGCATTTCCCCCAACGGCGACGACGGCTGTCTTGGTCATCATGAACCTCCCGAAAAGGGGCAGAGCAACGCCCCGCCCCCATTGATATTATCAGAACTCAACGCATGGTCAGGGCCATAACGGCCTTCTGGGCGTGCAGGCGATTCTCCGCTTCGTCATAAACGCGGCTGTGCGGCCCGTCGATCACCGCATCCGTCACCTCGATATTGCGGTCGGCAGGCAGGCAATGCAGGTAAATGGAGTGCGGTTTTGCCAGAGCCATCCGGCGCTCATCGGCGATCCAGTCCTTATACTTTGCTGCGATTGCCACCGCCTGATCGTTGTCGGTGGTGGTCAGCGACGGTCCCCAACTCTTGGGATAAACGATGTCGGCGTCTTTGAATCCCGCGTCGAAGTCGTCCAGCATCTCGAAGCTGCCGCCGGTCCGACGGGCGTTGTCTTTCGCCTGCTGCACGATGTCGGGCATCAGCTTGAATTCGGGCGGATGCGTCAGACGGATATTCATGCCGAAGCGGGTCATCAACAGGATCAGGCTCTGCGGCACGGAGAGGGGCTTCTGGTAACTGGAAGCATAAGCCCAACTGACGTTCATCGTCTTGCCGCGCAGGTCACGGCCAAAGGTCTCGATGATGGTCATCAGGTCCGCGAGCACCTGGAAGGGGTGATAGATGTCACACTGCATGTTCAGGACCGGCACGCGGCTGGCCTTCGCCACGTCACGGATGTATTGGTTGCCGGCGCCCCAGTCCACGTGGCGGATGGCGATGCCATCGCAGTAGCGCCCGACGATCTCGCCGATCTCTTTGGGCGTGTCGCCGTGCGCAATCTGGGTCGTGCGCGATTCAATGAACTGCGCGTGACCACCCAATTGCGCCATACCCGCCTCAAAGCTCACGCGCGTGCGTGTGCTGCTGAAGAAGAACAGCATCGCCAACACCTTATCGCGCAAGAGGGCGTGTGGCTCGCCCAGCGCGCGCTTGCGCTTGAGGTCGAAGGCAACATCGAGGATCGTATTGATCTCGTCGTCGGTAAACTCCGAATCCGTAATGTAGTCACGACCGCGCAGATCGGTTTGCATGTAGGCTTCTCCTTAGATCGCCCTGAGAAAGTGAACCCTGTTTTTCTGTCGCATAGGCTCGTAGGGGCGACCGCGCGTCGCCCCTACCCTGTTTTACAGCCGTTATCCGACGGCGGAAACCTACTCCATCGCGCCCAAAATGAGCGCCAGCAGCGCCATACGCATCACCACGCCGTTGAACGCCTCGACCCAGTAGCGGGCGTGACGAGTAGAATCGACATCCTCCAGTAGTTCGTCCTGGCGCGGCAACGAATGCAGCACGATGCTATCCGGCTTGGCCCGCGAGAGCATCAGGTCTTTGGTGATCTGATATTGCTTGGGCGTGAGTCCCTTGTCACCGGTCGCTTCCTGGCGGGCCTTGGTATAGTCCGGCTGGACCACCGGTTCCATGTAGATCACGTCCACCTTGTCGATGACCTGTTCGACGGATTCCTTTTCCTCGAACTGGACGCCCATCGCTTTGATTTCCCGCTTGAATTCGTCCGTCAGGGACATCTCCGGCGGGCAGACATAATAGGCTTTCACATCGAACTGCGACATGGCGTAGCTGAGCGAGTGCATGGTGCGCATTCGCATATCGCCCACCAGCAAGAAGCTCAACCCATCGATCCGGCCCTTCTCACCCTGGATGGTGTACAGGTCGGTAAGGACCTGGGTCGGATGCTCGCCCCAACCGTCGCCGCAGTTGATCACCGGGACAGTAGACCACCGGGCTGCTTCGGCGGGGGCACCCTGCTGGAAGTGGCGCATGGCGATCACGTCGCCGTAGTATTCCAGCATGTGCACGGTGTCTTTGATCGATTCCTGATAGAAGTCGCCCGCGCGGGTCATCTTGAAATCGGCAAAGCCCGTCACACGACCACCCAGACGGAGCATAGCCGCTTCGGTTGCCAGACGGGTGCGGGTGCTGGGCTGATAGAAAGCCGTCACCAGGATTTTGTCTTCCAGCAGCTTGGCATTGCGCCGGTTGGCGGCATAGGGCTTGAGTTGATCAGCGACTTCAAAGACGCGGAAGTACTCGTTCCGCTCGAAGTCTTTGAGAGACAGAATGTCTCGGCCAGCAAAACTTCTCATGATCTGCTTTTCTCCTTACGTGAGGGGTTGATTTAAACGCCGCATAGCGCAGGACGTTCCAATGAGCTGGGGCCTGAGGAAAGGCCGTTCAGTACGCAATAGATTAGTGTAACGCGCAAAATGCACAATGACCACAGGCAATTTTACCGGTGACCGGGCCTCAGAAGAACGCCCCCACCTTGTCGGAGTTTCTCTTAATCTACCCACAGATCGACCAATTCAAACCGGTCTACGTCCACCAACCCTTTGTCGGTCAGCTTGAGGCTGGGAATAACCTCCAGCGCCATAAAGCTCATCGCCATGAAGGGGTCGTGCAGAGGCGATCCTAAAGCGCGGCCTGCCTCAATCAGTACATCAATGGCCCGGCGTACCTGCGCTACCGGCTCGTCGCTCATCAGGCCGCCGATGGGCAGCGGCAGCCGCGCCAGTACGTTTTCGCCATCAACGGCGACCAGCCCACCGCCCATTTCGCCGACCTCACGCGCCGCCGCCATCATGCTGGCGTCATCTGCACCGATCACGACCAGGTTATGATGATCGTGGGCCACCGTGCCGGCAATCGCACCGCGCTTGAGTCCGAAACCCTGGATGAAGCCCTTGCCTATCCTGCCGCTGGCGCGGTGGCGCTCGATAACGGCCATCTTGATCATATCACGTTCCACATCGCTGACCGCCTGATCGCCGATGACTTTCACCTCGGCAACGCGATGCTCGGTGACAAGCTGATTGGGGATGCTGCCGATGACACGGACATGCCGTCCACTGGCCGGGATGGCAAAGTTCACCTTGTCCCAGCGGATATTCATCGAACTGCGGACGCGGGCGGGTTTGCGCGGTTGAAAGTCTGCTACAAACTGTCCGTTTTCTGCCAGCAGTACGCCACTCCGGTAGACCTGCTCAGCCCACACATTGCGCAGGTCGCCGAACACCACCAGGTCGGCCCGGCGGCCCGGCCCGATGCCACCCTGATCGTACAGGCGGAAATACTCCGCCGTGTTGAGGGTCGCCATACGGATTGCGGTGATCGGATCGACGCCACCAGCAATCGCCGCACGCACCATGTGATCGATGGACCCCTGATCGAGCAGGTCCGCCGGGTGGCGGTCGTCGGTGCAGAACGAGATACGGCGCGCGTTCCCCGGCGTAATGGCAGGCAGCAGGGCTGCCAGATTGTGCGCGTTGGTCGCCTCACGGATAAAAAGATGCATCCCTAGGCGCAGCTTTTCCTGGGCCTCCTCAACAGTGGTGCTCTCATGATCGCTGCGAATCCCGGCGGCAGTGTAGGCATTGAGCGCCTTGCCCGTCAGACCCGGCGCGTGGCCATCCAGGACTTTATGACTGTAGAGGGCGATCTTCTCCAACACGCTGTCTGCGCCGGAGATCACGCCGGGATAGTTCATCATCTCGGCCAGGCCAAGCACCCACGAACTGTTGAGCAACGGCTGCAAGTCATCGGCGCTGAGGTTAGCCCCGGCAGTACCCATATGTGTCGCCGGGACGCAGCTTGAGGCCATCACATACATACTGACCGGCGCATATTTGGCTGCGTCTAGCATAAAACGGATACCTTCCAGGCCGAGCACATTGGCGATCTCGTGCGGATCGGTGACGACACTGGTCACGCCACGAACCACCACCGTTTTGAAAAATTCCGGCGGCGTGCACAGGCTGCTCTCGATGTGCACATGCGCATCGATGAAGCCCGGACACACATAGCGTCCGCCGAGATCGACCACCTTTTCAGCCCGGTAGCCTCCGCCCAGTGCTGCCACACGATCCTCTTTGATCACAATATCCGTCGGCTGGATTTCTCCCGTAAAAACGTTCACCAACCGGGCATTGCGCAGGATCAGATCGGCAGGAACATCTCCACGCGCAACAGCCACCAGTGTTGCAAGTTCCATGCGGATATCTCCTCAATCTAATAAGAGTTTTTTCGTAATTGCAGCAAGGGCGCAGCGTACTGCGCCCCTACGACATCCTCTGCTTTACCACGACGAGCTATGCCAGGTCCATCGACGGGCCACCGGGCAGGAACCGTCCCCGCCCGGCGCTGCCCAGGAAAGCCCCATCCGACACGATTACCTCACCACGGCTGAGCACCGTGCGCACCCGCCCCTGGACAATCATTCCCTCGTAAGGGGTATAGCCCGCCAGATAGTGTAAATCCTGGCTGCGCACAGTGGAACGCGGCGTCGGGTCGTAGATTACCAGGTCGGCATCGCTACCCGGCAGGATCGCGCCCTTGCGCGGGTACAGACCGAACAGCCGCGCGGGGTTTTCCGTCATCAGGCGGATGAGGCGTGGCAGGTTCATTTGCTCGTGAAAAACCGTGTACATCAGCGGAAGCAGGGTCTCCACACCGGGCAGGCCGCCGGGCGTGCGTGTGAACTCAGGATGTTGCTGCTTCTGCATCAATGTATAGTCGCAGGTATCCGTCGAAAGCACATCCACCTGGCCGGACGAGACGTAGTGCCGGAGGCTTTCGGTGTGACGATAACCGCGCAGCGGTGGCTGCAAGATGTATCGCTCTGGTGTCTGTTCACCGTAGACTCCATCGTGCAGCAGCAGATATTGCGGACAGGTTTCGCAGTAGACCTGATTCCGGTGCCCATCCCGGCTGCGCACACGGTTTACTTCGCTAACGGCCATCGCCGTCGAACAGTGCACCACGTAGACGCGCGCCTGTGCCAGACCGGCCAGATAGACCACACGGCTGACGGCCTCTGCCTCGGCTTCTTCGGGGCGGCTCTGCCCATGATACCGCCAGCCGGTTTTGCCCTGCTCAACGAGACGTTGGGTGGCGTCCGTCACGATGCTGTCGTTTTCGCAGTGGACCATCGCTATCATGCCGGGGGGCATGGTGCGGAAGATGTGCAGGATCGCCGCGTCGTCCAGATAGTAATTTGGGCGATAGGTCGTAAACAGCTTGATGCTGGGCACGCCCAGATCCATGAGAGATAACAGGGCAGCTCGCAAGGCATCCGGCTCACGCTCCGGCTCCAGGATGACCATGTGGAAGGCATAGTCGATCACGGCATCGGCGGCTTCTTGTCGGCGCGCGTCCAGCGCCTCGGCCAGCGGTCGGCCCTTGATCTGGTTGGCAAAGTCGATCACTGTGGTCACGCCGCCGAAGGCTGCCGCCCGTGTACCGCTTTCCCAGGTATCTGGCGTGCGGTAGATACCGGTATCCAGCGCGATGTGGGTGTGCGCATCGATGATGCCGGGGAACACATAACACCCCGCCGCATCGATGGTCCGGGCGACCGGCCCGCCCTGCCCTGGCTGCGCCAGCGCAGCGACGCGCTCCCCTTCGATCAACACGTCGGCATGGAGAACCTCGTTCCCTGTGACCACCTGCCCGCCCGTAATCACCATCCGTTCCTGCCTGTCAGTCATCCTGTTGCCTCCACCAGTTCGCGGGCCAGACGATTGTGGCGCTCGATCAACACAGGCAGATCGATCGTCTCCAGGTGTCCATCACGCACCACCACCCGCCCGTTGATCACACTGACACTCACTCCGGCAGGCGCGCAGAAGACCAGCGCCGCCACCGGATCGTGCAATGCGCCGGCAAAGCCGACCTGCCTGAGGTCAAAAGCCACAAAGTCCGCCGCCATACCGGGTGCCAGCACGCCGATGTCATCCCGCCCCAAGACGGCAGCCCCGCCGCGCGTCGCCACTTCAAGCGCTTCCCTAGCCGAAAGCGCCGCCGGGTCGCCGCCCACACGCTGCAAGAGCATCGCCTGCCGCGCCTCGGCCAGCAGATGTCCGCTATCGTTGGAGGCCGAGCCATCTACGCCCAGGCCAACCCGCACCTGGGCATTCAGCATGGCGCGCAGCGGCGCGATCCCCGACGCCAGGCGCATGTTCGAGGATGGGCAGTGAGCGACGGCCGTGCCCGTGCGGGCGAACAGGTCGATCTCGGCAGAGTCGAGCTTGACACAGTGAGCGTGCCATACGTCTTCGCCCACCCACCCCACTACCTCGGCATACTCGCCAGGGCGCATCCCGAACTTCTCCCGGCTGTAGATCACGTCATTCTGGTTCTCTGCCAGGTGGGTGTGCAGGCGGACGCCGTAGCTGCGCGCCAGGGCCGCCGACTCGCGCATCAGATCGGGCGTGACACTGAACGGCGAGCAGGGAGCCAGTGCGACCCGCAGCATGGCGAAGCGCCGGGGATCGTGATAAGTCTCGATCACGCGGCGCGAGTCGGCCAGGATCGCCGCTTCGTCCTCGACGACGCGGTCCGGTGGCAGACCACCCTTGCTTTCCCCCAGACTCATACTGCCGCGCGTGGCATGAAAGCGGATGCCGATCTCCTGCGCGGCGCGAATCTCGTCGTCCAACTTGCAGTCGTTGGGATAGATGTAGAGGTGATCGCTGGACGTGGTGCAGCCGGACAGGATCAATTCTGCCAGGCCCAGCAGCGCCGATGTATAGACGTGCTCCCCACGCAGTCCGGCCCAGATCGGATACAGAGCGCGCAGCCAGGCGAACAACTCGGCATCTTGGCACTGCGGGATGACGCGGGTCAGGCTTTGATACAGGTGGTGGTGGGTGTTGACCAGTCCCGGCAGCACGACGTGATCGCGCAGGTCCAGCACCGTGTCTGCCGATTCTGGTAGATCGGCGGACGGGCCTACCTGCTCGATCACGCCGTCGCGGGCAAAGAGCGCGCCGTCCGAAAGTTCGCGGCGCGCCTCGTCCATCGTCACCAGAGTATGCGCGTGCTTCACCAACAGCGTGGTCATTGCCTGCGACCTCTACGTTTCTCATGCCGCGAAGTGACGCGCAGTGTAGCACGCGCCCGACAGCGAAACAAGCGTCCCCGCCGCGTTCAGCCGCCCCGTGCGACCGCCATTTCGGCAGCGCGAAGGGTATTCTTGAGCAGCATGGTGATCGTCATCGGCCCAACGCCGCCTGGCGAAGGGGTGATGGCGCTTGCTACCTCTTTCACCTCATCGAATGCCACGTCGCCCACCCAGCGGTAGCCCTTTTCTGCATTTGGATCGTCGATCCGGTTAGAGCCGACATCGATCACCACCGCGCCGGGTTTCACCCAATCGGCCTTGACCATCTCCGGGCGTCCGACGGCAGCGATCAGGATGTCGGCCTGGCGGACGACGGAGGGCAGGTCGCGCGTGCGACTGTGACAGACCGTCACGGTGGCGTTACGGTGGATCAGCAGCAGGGCGACGGGCATCCCGACGATGTTGCTGCGCCCCAGCACCACCGCGTTCGCGCCGGAAATCTGCGCGCCGATCTCTTCCAACAGGACGATACAGCCGTAAGGCGTGGCCGGGATGAATAACGGCTCGCGCCCTTTCATCGCCAGCCGCCCGATGTTGATCGGATGAAAACCGTCTACGTCCTTTTCCAGGGCCAGCGTGCTCAACACATGATCGGCATCGATGTGGTCAGGCAGCGGCAATTGGACTAAAATGCCGTGTACTTTGGGATCGGCGTTCAATTCGCGGATCAGGGCTTCCAGTTCCTCCTGCGAAGTGCTGGCAGGCAGGGTGTGGCCGAAGGACTCGATGCCGACTTTGGCGCAGCGACGGCGCTTCATCGACACGTACTGATGCGAAGCGGGGTTATCGCCCACCAGCACGGCAGCCAGGCCGGGCGTGACGCCGTGTTCCTGAACCATCTTTTGCACAGCGGCGGCGATTTCGCCCTGCATCCGGTCCGCAATGGCGTTTCCATCGATGATCTGTGCGCTCAAGAGTCTCCTCCTTCAAAAAAGGTCTTTGCCCCCGGCAAGACAGGGCCGGTTGCTTTCGAGCATAACACAAGAGGCAATACAGAGCATAGTGTCGTTCTTCCGTTAACAGCGCGGGTAATTGTCAATGCTTCCGTACAACTCTTCGACAAATACGAATCGCGTTAAAGCCGTAGTCATGTACCATAGAGGCAGGAGGCAAATCCACCTTAGGGATTGCTTTTTAGCATTGCGGCGGCCCGCCTGGCTGACCGTAACTAACGGGTACAGCGGCAGAGCACCGGCCCGGTCGATGAGACCTGAACCCAGTTTCATCCGGCAAAAAGGACAAAGGGGGTTGCGTATATGTCCAACTGTAGAATCGAGCGGGCGCAAGATCACACTCCGCCTGGGCGTCTGCGCCGGCTGACGAGCGCGACGGCGCGCGGCCAGGCCCTGGTCGAGTACGCCCTGATCACCGTCCTGGTGGTCCTGGCAATCGTTGTCGCCCTGACGGCGACCGGCCCTGCCATCGGAAACATTTTCAGCAACACCGTCTTCAATCTGATCGGCGCCCCGGCCCCTTCGGCGACGCCGTTGAATCCGACTGAGTTCTGGCGGCTGGTTACGGCGGTCGCTTCGTACACGCCGCCCTCGGTGAGTTATCCGACCAATACCCCGGCCCCGCCGACCCTCACAGCAACCCTGGCACCGACCGTACCGAGCAATACGCCGCTGCCATCGAACACGCCGCTGCCCACCAACACGCCGGGGCCTAGCCCCACGCCGCCCGACATCATCCACAACGCGCCGTTCTACGACAACATCTCGAACGCGAACTGGTGGCGGATGAACCCCGGGTCGGTTTACGCTGGCGCCAACGACTGGACGGTGCAGTGGTGGACAAACACGAACTTCACCGGGACAACCTGCACTCAGACCGTACCGTTCACGCAGGAAATCAACTTCCGCTGGGGTTCCGGCAGCCCGGCATCGACCGGCTCGTGTCTGCCATCGACGGAGGTAAACACGTTCTCGACGCGCTGGACGCGTGTGGTCTCCTTCCCGGTGAACACCACCGTCAGACTGACGACGGTCTCCGACGACGGTATCCGGGTCAACATCAACGGCGCGCAGGTCACGGCTATCAGCTTGTGGACCGATCATGGCGAGACGATGCTCTCCACCAACTACACCTTCAACGCCGGGACCAACTACACCATCGTTGTCGAATACTACGAAAATTCCGGCGGCGCAACCATGGTCTTTCTGATGCGCGACGCCGCCTCGACCTCCGATGTGGGCGTGTGTAGCTGGGCCTTCTCCAGCGAAAACGTCCCGCACAGCCCCAGCGATGCCCTGAGCGACAGCCCCGGCGCTTACTACTCGAACGGCTCTACGTGCCACATCGCGTTGCGCGGCGCGGTGAACCTGTCTCCGCTGACCAGCCCGCCACGCATGGTCTTCTGGGAACGCTGGCGTCTGGCGAACTACGACCGCGCCTGGCTCCAGATCCGGGAATACGGCAGCACGGGCGCGTGGTCTGCGCGCCTGCTCCGGCGCGGCAGCTCAACACAGGTCTCCTGGACGCGCCAGGAAATCGACCTGGCGAACTTCCAGCCGACGGACGCTTCTGGAAACGCCAGCGGCTCGCCGGTCAACTGGACCGGCCGGACGATTGAGTTCCGCTTTGTGCTGGAAGCCGACACCAACGGGTCTCAAGAGGACGGCTGGTGGATCGACGACATCGCCATCGAGAACAACGTGCTCAACCGCTACTACATCGGCTTCTCGGACAACATGGAAACCGTCCCCAACAACAACTGGCTGCCCGGCGGTAGCTGGGCCATTGCTGGCCCGCCGAACGACCGTGTGCGCAGCGGCAACGGGGCCTGGTCCGACAGTCCGGGCGGCGCGCAATACATCAACGGCGCCAACGCCACGCTGGAATTGAACGGGGTGGTAGACCTGACGACCCCTTCCTCGGTCGATCCGGTGCTGGTGTTCTACCATTCCTGGGCGCTGGCTTCGAGCGACCGAATCTACGTGGAGGTGTCGTCCGACCGTGTCAACTGGACCTCGCTAACAGAAAACAATCCGAACCAGGCGCTACGAAGCTACAGCACGAACACGGCTTTTGTACGCGAGGAAATCTCGCTCAACAGCGTTGATAACCCTTACGACAACACCGTGTTCTACCTGCGCTTCCGGCTGTGGTCCGACAGCAGCAACACGGGAGATGGCTGGTGGATCGACGACATCTCCCTGCAAAACCGCGCTTCGGGCTACCTGCCCTACCCGTATTACGACCCGATGGACTCGTCTACGGCGGCCAATTGGGTGCCCGACGGAAGCTGGGCGATCGCTTCAGAACAAAGCCCGCGCAGCAGCCCCTCCGTCTGGACAGACAGTCCCGGTGGAAATTACACGCACGGTACCGACACCTACCTGCGGACCGCGCTGCCTTTCCTGCTCACCACGACTCAGTCCACCAACCCGGTGCTCAGCTTCTGGCACAAGCGTGCATTGAACGAGTATGACAACTTCTCCGTTGAAATCAGCACCAACAACGGCGTAAGCTGGACTTCGCTGTGGGCCTATAACTACGACGGCAGCAGTAACAGCCATCCTGAGGCGTATAGAACTGCCCGCTACGAGTTCAATACGCAGTTGGCCTGGGAATACGTCTCCATCGACATGCGCGCCTACCGTAGCGACACCACGCCGTTCTTGATCCGCTTCCGGCTTAACGCCTTGACGGATGGTGACGTAGCTGACGGCGTGTGGATCGACGACGTGCGACTGGAGGAACAGCAGGAAACTCTGCTCAGCGTGCCTTTCCGCGACGACATGGAAGGCACCAGCAGCAACTGGCGCGCCGGTGGACTGTGGTCGCAGACGAACGACGGCACCAACACCACGCATAGCGGCAACTTTGCCTGGACTGACAGCCCTGGCGTGTATTACCCGACTGACACCTGGTCGGTGCTGCAGCTGCTCAATCCTATCGACCTGCGCCTGCCGACCGGCAGCTTCCCGGCCCTGTACTGGTGGGACCGCTTCAACCTGGGCAATGACGACTACGCACGTGTGCAGGTTTCGTCCTCGGCCTGGAACGCCGGCACCTCGACCTGGGGCGCCTGGAGTGCCTGGACAGAACTCTACCGGATCAACAACACGACCACACTCTCGTGGGGCATCCACCAGGCCGACCTGCGGCCCTATCTCGGTAGCCGCATCCGTCTGCGCTTCGTGCTGGATGCGCTGGAAAACGCCGAGGTGCGCGACGGCTGGTGGATCGACGACGTCTCGGTCGTGCTCTACAACCCCACCGTCTACAACATCGAGCCGGGTGGCTTCTATGATGGCGCCGAAAGCCTGTCCAACTGGATCGCGGAAGGCACCTGGGGTATGGGCACGCTCTTCCGGGGCACCGGCAGCGGCCCAGCCTCGCTCGGTCCCGGCGCGTGGACGGCGTACTTCTACAACCTGCGCGAGTGGGGCACCTGCGGCGGCAGCAGCGATGCTGCGCGCGCCACGAACGCCATCAATGGGACGTCGTTCAGTTGCAGCGGCGTCACCCGGACCTTTACGCGCTATCCGTCGTCGGCAGGCGCGCAGATCGGCAACATCAATCTGATGTGTGGCAGCACGCGCAGCCCGGCCTTCAACGGTACGTGCAGCCTGACATCCTGGAAGGCTGATGGTAGTCACGACTACATGGCGATCCAGTTCCTGCGTACCGTCACGGTCGGCAGCGGGCCTAACGACATCCCGCCGGGGACGTATAGCTTTACGCTGGAACACGACAACGGCGCGCGGATGCTCATCGGCGTGGACGGCGGGACGCGGGTGGAGATCATCCCCAACCCGTCCTGCTCAGGCACCTGGACCAACACCACGACGTGCAGCAATGTCCTGTACGACTTCCAGGCAGGGCACAGCTACACGCTCGAAGTGCGCTGGTATGAAAGCACCGGCAATGCCAACATCCGGCTCAGCGTCGCCCGCCAGAGCTACTCGTTCCACGACAGCCCGGCTGGCAACTACGCCCCGCTGGACAACATGGCGATCATCCTGGATGGGGTGGTCAATATGACGGGGGCGGTCAATCCGGTGTTGAGCTGGTACGAGCAGTTACGCTGCGGCACCGGCGACCGGCTGATGGTCGAAGTGTCGGCCCCGCTCCGCACGGGTGGCACGACCAACTGGTTCACAACTTGGTACACCATCGACAGCCGCACCGACCCCAGTGACATCACAACCTGGAGACAACGCAGCCTGAACCTGCGCACGGCGCTTCAGAGCCTTTCCGGCAGGCCGTTCGGGAACCCGGTGAACTTCACCAATCTGTACCTGACGTTCCGCTTCCGGCTGGACGCCCGTACAGATACGAACGTAAACGATGGCTGGTGGATCGATGACGTTGTGATCGCAGACTAAGAGTCACCTGCCGCAAACACCCCGCCCGTTGAATGCGCAGGGTCACATCGAAAGGTGTGGCCCTGCTGCTCTTTTCACCGGCTTTTCAAAAGTAGCCCGAAATACACCCGCCTGCTACACTTCTCGACCAGATATAGAAAACAGGCATAGTCAGGAGAACAAGACTCGATGGCGTGTAGAAGTGAACGCAAGGGACTGCTGTACGTCCTGGTCGGGCCTTCCGGGGTCGGCAAAAACACGCTGATGAAGGCAGCGCTGGCGCATTTTCCCAGCTTAAAGCAGCTTCCGACCGCGACGACGCGCCAACAGCGGGCAGGCGAACAGGAGGGGCGGGAACACTTCTTTGTCACCCGCGCACAGTTCGACGGGCTGATTGAGCAGGGTGAATTGCTGGAATGGCAGGTGGTGCATGGCGAACTGTACGGCATCCTGCGCCGGGCCATTGAAGATGGGCTGAATAGTCCGGACGATCTGATCGCCGACATCGAAGTGCTGGGAGCGTCGATCCTGCGCCGCGAGTATCCTGACAACGCCGTTTTGATCTTTGTCACTCCGCCGGATAAGCCCGCGCTGGAGCAGCGCATCCGGGCGCGCGGCGGGGCCGACGAGGCAGAGATCGCCCGGCGGCTACAACGAGCGGACTTTGAAATGTTGTTTGCGCCGCAATGCGATTACCTGATCATCAACGCCGACGTGGATCAGGCCTGCCGCGAGTTGCTCGGCATTATCTACGCCGAGCAGAGCCGCCGCAACCTGGCCCACCTGACGGTATCGGTGTTGATCTACAATGCCGGTGGGCAAGTTGTGGTCAAAGACGCGGCAGACTGCAAAGCACCGCCTGCCCTACCCAAGACCTTGCCCCTACCCGACGAGACGCTCTATCAGGCCGCGCTCCGTCTGGTAGATACCGTTGGGGTCGAACGGGCAGCGTTCTGCTGCCAGCCCAACCCCGCAGGCGAGATCTCCCCGGCGCATTTTCACCTGGACTCGCTGGATGGACGCAACTGCCTGAACCTGGTCTTTGCCTGCCAGCTCGACGAGCCTTCCCCCGACGCCCCCAGGCCAGGCTGGCGTTGGGAAGCAGTCTCCAATGTGCCCCTGGCGCAGAGCGTGTGGAACAGCCTACTCCAGACTGCCCCGGTTAAGTAGTAGCGCCTAGATGTCCAGATTGCGCACGTTCTTGGCGTGCGTGAGGATGAAGCGCTTGCGCGGCGGCACGCTGTTGCCCATCAGCATGTCGAACACGCGGTCCGCCTCCCCTGCATCCTCAACCGTCACCTGAAGCAGCGTGCGGCGGGCGGGATCCATCGTGGTTTCCCAAAGCTGCTCTGGGTTCATCTCTCCCAGGCCTTTGTAGCGCTGGATCGATACTTTGGTCGGGTCGGCGTACTCTTTCAGCAGGCGGTCGCGCTCCACATCGGAGTAAGCGTAACGGATCACACCCTTGTGTTCGAGGCGATACAGCGGCGGCTGTGCGATGTACAGATGCCCGCCCTGGATCAACGGCTGCATATAGCGGAAGAAGAAGGTCAGCAACAAGGTGCGAATGTGCGCGCCATCTACATCCGCGTCGGTCATGATGATTGTGCGGTAATAACGCAGATTTTCCAGGCTGAAATCGTCACCGATACCCACTCCTAACGCCGAGATAAGCGCCTTGACTTCATTGTTATCCAGTATCTTGTTCAGGCGGGCGCGTTCGGTGTTGAGAATCTTGCCGCGCAGGGGCAATACCGCCTGGAAGTGTCGGTCGCGGCCTTGCTTGGCGCTTCCGCCAGCCGAATCGCCTTCCACGATGTAGAGTTCGGCCTTTTCGGGATCGCGTTCGGAGCAGTCAGCCAGTTTACCCGGCAGCGTCAGGCTTTCCAGCAGACTCGTCCCGCGCCGGACCAGATCGCGCGCTTTCTTGGCAGCATCGCGGGCGCGCATGGCGGTCATGCAGTTATCCACAATACGGCGGGCATCGCGTGGGTTGAGTTCCAGATACTCGGCGAACACTTCGCCCGTCACCGAAGACACGATCCCGGCCACTTCCGGGTTCATGAGCTTGACTTTGGTCTGACTCTCGAACTGCGGGGCCGGATGCTTGATGCTGACAATGGTCGTCAGACCCTCCAGGGTATCGTTGCCCGAAAAGTTCGGGTCCTTGTCTTTGAGCGTACCCGTGTTGCGCGCGTAGGTGTTGATCACGCGCGTGATGGCCGTGCGCAGGCCGGTCAGGTGGCTGCCGCCATCGGGAGTGTTGATGGTGTTGACGAAAGCCAGTTCGCTGGTCGTGGCGGTATCGGTGTATTGAAAAGCCACTTCCACGCCAATCGTGTAGCTGCTGCCGTCGTCCTTCGTAAACGGGACCTCACGTTCGGCATAGACCACATCGTGCAGCGCCTTACGGTTGCGATTGAGGTAGCGCACAAACGACCGGATACCGCCCTCGAAATAAAACGTTACCTCGCGGGGGATGGGCTTGACGCGCTCATCGCGCAAGGTAATCGTCACTCCGCGCGTCACAAAGGCCATCTCGCGGAAACGCTGCATCAGGGTGTTGTATTGAAATTCCGTTTCCTGCATGATGCTGCGGTCAGGCAGAAATTGCGTCGTCGTGCCTGTCGATTCGCCCTTCTCCATCTTGCGCACACGCTCAACGGGCGTGACAGGCCGTCCGGCGTTGTAGGTTTGCTGCCAGACATAGCCGTCTCGATAGACCGTCACCTTGAGCCAGGACGAAAGCGCATTCACGGCGGATACGCCGACGCCGTGCAGACCGCCTGAAACCTTATATCCGCCGCCGTCGAACTTGCCGCCAGCTCCTAGGCGCGTCATGACCAGTTCGAGAGTGGAAACTTTTTCAATCGGATGCTCGCCGACCGGAATCCCGCCGCCATTATCGCTGACCGATACCGATCCATCCTCGTGCAACACGATTCGGATGGTATCACAGCGGCCTGCCAGGGCTTCGTCAATAGAATTATCGACGACCTCGTAGACCAGATGGTGCAGCGCGTGCAGGTCCGTGCCGCCAACGTACATACCCGGTCGGCGGCGAACATGCTCCGCATCCTTAAAATATTGAATGTCTTTCTCGGTATAACTCGTTGTTCCCGCCACCACTTCCTCCTGCGATCCCCCAAACTACATGCGGGGGTGGGTGTCCGCGTGTCACATCCGTTTGCTTTACCTGTCCCTGTGGGGACTTGGTTATTTTAGCGCAAAAGTGTGCTTCGAGCAAAAGTTCTAGCGGCAAATATACCCATACCTCTTACAGTGGGGGGTGGGCTTATTGCAGTTTGGCAGTCCGGCTGATAGACTCGTTACTCACTTTTGGAACAGACGGACTGTTGGGAGTATTGAGGCCATGCGAACGCAGGCTCTGCTGATCCTGATCGCCTGCCTGCTTATCCCCGTCCTGACCCAGGCGCAGGAAGGTGTCCTGACCGCCATTATGTTCCCTGCCGATGGTCAGGCCATCAGCGGCGTGATAACCATCACGGGCAGCGCCGATGATCCAACCTTCGTGGGCTACCAGTTGTGGTTTGCACCGGCAGGCACCGAACAGTGGTTTGCCGTCACCGGGCCGATCCAGCAGCCCGTCCGGGATGGTGTGCTCGCTCAATGGGATACATCGCAATTGCCATCAGGACAGTACCGCTTGCGGCTTCAGGTCTTCCGGGCAGACGCCAGTGTGACTGAGGACATCGTGGAGGCCATCCAGATCGGCCAGGTGCAACCGGCAGATACATCGCCGTCCGGGGTCGAGTCCGCACCGCCAACGGACATCCCGGTTCTGGAAAACCCATCTGTCTTGCCGTCAGAGTCCGTACCGGCAGCGGAGAACATTCCTGTCGAACCAAGACGGGGCGGCAACGACAAAGACGCTGGCAATTTACCGGACCTGGGAAACGCCTTTTGTACGGGCGCGCTGATCGGCGTCGGCCTGTTCCTGGTGATGGGCGTGTATGTAGCAGCACGCGACCGGTTAACCAAGCCGACCAAACAGTGAATCGATGACAGACCGCTACCTGATCGTCGGGCTGGGCAACCCTGGCCCGGAATACAAAGATACCCGCCACAATATCGGCTTCCGCTGCGTCGATGCTCTCGCCGCCCAGCACAGCCTATCCTTCGACAAAAAGCAGGGCAAAGCCATCATCGCTGCCGGAAGTATTGCCGGGCGGTCGGTCATGCTGGCAAAACCCCAGACGTTCATGAACCTGAGCGGAGACTCGGTAGCCGCACTGGCAGGCTTTTACAAGATTCCGCCAGCACAGATCATGGTGATCTTCGACGACATCGACCTGCCGCTGGGAACACTGCGGATTCGCCCCTCCGGCGGTTCCGGTGGACATAACGGCATGAAAAGCATCATCGCGCGGCTGGGCACGCAGGAATTCGCTCGCATCCGCTTTGGAGTCAGCAGGCCACCAGGTCGGATGGACCCCGCCGCCTATGTGCTGCGGCCCTTTGAGCGTGAAGAGGAAATGCTCGTCATCGAGACGG
>Ga0209018_1001673_pt1 | contig 17347 bp, 19 predicted proteins | sample YNPBryBLVA2012_FD_185814 | JGI IMG/M metagenome (GOLD analysis project Ga0209018, IMG submission 185814) | Anoxygenic and chlorotrophic microbial mat microbial communities from Yellowstone National Park, USA - YNP Bryant BLVA 2012 (SPAdes)... ...
CAGCCCGGCCGCCGCGGCTAGCTCCCCTTCGGCCAGCTCCCAGGGGAGGTTGGTGGTGCGGCAGCGCCCGGCGATCACCGGCCCGGGAACCCCGAAGCACCCCCACCGGGGCCGGGGGCGGGAGGCGAGGTACGCTCGCACGAGCTCGGCCAGGTGAGGAAAATCCCCGCTGGCAAAGCGCGCGACGCTTTCCGGCGCAAGCACCCAGCGGCCTGCGGGATCGAGGTGGGCCAGGGCCAAAAGCGTCTTCGTGGCGCCCACGTCACCCACCAGCGCCGCTGGCTGCTCCTGGGAGCTTCCCCGTTTGGGCTCCACCGGGGCTTCCCTTGGCCCTACCAATCCACCTCCACCTTGATGGGCTGGCCCGAGTAGCGGGAGACCAGCACGTGGCGGTGGCGCTTGCCGAAGAGGTATAGCTCCTTGGTGAGGCGCACGTCTTCCTTGCAGTACTCGGCGATGCGATCCAAGCGCCCCTCCTTGAACCACCGCAGGGCGGCAAGCCCATCGGCGCTCTTTGCGGCTCCCAGCGTCGCTTGCACCACCGAGTCCAGCTTGGGACGGAACGAAAGCTTTTGCTGCAGCTCCACCATGATGTCCAGGGTGGGAGGCTCCTGGCCGAACTCCCGGTACCCCCGGAGCACCTCGTAATCGAAGGAGAGCAGGTTGAACCCCACCACCAGCTCAGCAGCGGTGAGCATGGCGATGAGCTTGTCCACGTCCGCCTCGTAAAACACGTGGAAGGCGTCGTCGGCGAAGGAGTACACCACCCCCACCGACATCCCCAGCTGGCGGGTGGCGTGGCGCCCTCCGGCCTCCTCGAAGCTCTTCTGGGTTTCCAGGTCGAACACCAGCACGGGGCGCCCGGTGGGAGCCTCCCGTAGGTCGGGGTCTTCGAACAAACCGAGCTGCCCGTCCCAGGTGGTGGGTTTTCTCGCCAAGGCTGCCTCCAGGTCCGCGCTAGTGTACCATCCGCGCTGGTGAAGGTGCAGCTGCTGCCGCCCCGCACCATCTCCCGCCCGGTGGGAAGCCACGGCTCGCTGGTTCCCTGGGTGGAGGTGACGCTGCGCCTCGCTTTGCGGGTGGCGGAGTGGGCGGTGGACGAGGTGGCGTTCTTCCACTGGGCCGCCCCCTGGTCCCCAGGAGCCAGGGGGTTGGCCTGGAGGCGCTTCGATCCGGGAAGGCGCGCCGCTTCCCCGGGAGCTCCGGAAGGGGAGGGGCAAGCGCTAACCCAGGAGGACGCGGCCAGCCTGGCTCAGGAGGTGGCAGCGCTTTTGCCCCGGGAGCTTTACTTCCAGCCCGCGCTGGGTGTGGTTTCGGCGCTGGGAGAGAGCTTTTCGGCGTTTCGCCACCGCTGCCTCAAGCTGTTCGCGCCCCGGGTGCAGGAGGGGCTGCTGCGCCGGGAGCTGGAAGCGGCCCGGGCGGTGGCGGCGGTGGTGGAGGGCATCCAGCGCCGTTCCTTAGGTCCCGAGGAGCTGGTTTGCCTCGAGGCGCGGGTGGGGCTAGGGTACTATCCGGCGGAGCTCGCCCCCAGCGAGGCTCCGGGGGAGCTCATGGTGGAAGGGGGGAAGGGCTTTCGGGGATGAGCGACGCCCGCAGAAAGGTTCGGGCTGCCCGGGCCGCGGCGTTCACCGCAGCAGCGCTGGCCCTGGCCAAGGCGGTGGTGGGGTGGCGCACCCACTCCTTGGCGGTGCTGGCAGCGGCGGTGGACTCGCTGATGGACCTGTTTTGCTCGGGGCTGAACGCCATCTACCTGCGCATCGCCGCCGAGCCCCCCGACGACAAGCACGCCTTCGGCCATGGGAAAGCCGAAGCGCTTTCCGCGGTGATCCAAGCCACGGTGGTGGCGGTGGGGGGGGTCTGGCTCATCGGCAAGTCCATCGAGCGGCTGCTGGCGCCTCGACCCCTGGCGGATACCCCGGTGGCGGTGGGGATGATGGTGCTTTCCTCCTTGGTTTCGGCGCTGCTTACCTGGTTCTTGCGGCGGGAAGCCAAGGCTACCCACTCCGTGGCGCTCCAAGCCGATGCCTTCCACTACGGCACGGATCTGGCTTCCAACGGCGTGGCCGCTTGCGGGCTTTTGCTCTACCAGACGCTGGGCTGGCACTGGGCGGACCCCTTGGCCACGGTGGTGATCGCGGTGCTGATCCTCCGGGGTGTGTGGGGCATCTACCGCGACGCTGCCGACGAGCTCCTGGACCGAGGGCTTCCCCGGCAGGTGGAGGACGACGTGAAGGCCATGATCGCCAACCTCGCCCCGGAGGTGCGGGGCTACCGGGCGTTTCGCTCCCGGCGGGCGGGGAAGGTGCCGTTCTTCGAGTTCCGCCTGCTGGTGGACAGGGGCACGAGCTTCGAGCGCTCCCACGAGATTGCCGAGGAGGCGATCCAGCGCATCCGGGAAAAGCACGGCCCCGACACCCAGGTGATGGTGGACACCGACCCGGTTTGAGCGAGCTTTCCGCGGAAAGCCGGCTGGGTCAGATCACGTGGGGCGGGATGCCGGGCAGCTCGCTCTCCTGGGTGGGCACCGGGTTGCCTTCCAGGTCGAAGAACGTGGTGCCCTCCAGGAACCAGCTCCTGGGGGCGCGGTGGCCCCAGAGCGTTTGCCGGCGAGGATCGTCCACGCTCCAGCGCAACGGCGGGTGATCCGGGTCCACCGCCAGGTAGTCGGCGGTGTAAAGCTCCACCCGGTGGCCGTCCGGGTCCCGGAGGTAGAGGAACATGGCGTTGGAAATCCCGTGGCGCCCCGGCCCCCGCTCCAGGGCGTCGGTGCGCCGGGCCCCGGCAAAGATGTCCGCGGCGCGGATCACCGCCAGGGGATCGCTCATCCAGTACGCCAGATGATGCAGCCGGGGACCGGTACCGTTGGTGAACGCCAGGTCGTGGACGTTCCCCTTGCGCTGCAACCAGCTCGCCCAGAGACGCTCCTGCTCGTCCGCGGTGTACTCGGTGAGGCGGAAGGCGAAAGTTTCCCGGTACCAGGCGGTGGCCTCCCCCACCCGCGGGGAAAACAGGTTCACGTGGTCCAAGCGCATCACCCCCGGTCCCCGGTGCAGGTGGTACTCCTGGAGCAGGCGGGGAAGCTTTTCCGCTCGGTACGCGAACGCCAGAGGGTTGCCGAAGGGGTCCTGGAGGCGCAGCACCGGGCCGCGGCCCCAGAAGCTCGTCTGGGTTTGCGGAACCCCCTGGGCGCTGGCCCAGCGGGCAATGGCCTCCAGCGCCTCGGGGGAAGCCACCTTGAACCCCACCGCCCAGGCACCCACCGGGCCTTCTTCCAGGCAGAGGCTCCACTCCAGCTCCTCGTACCCCCGCAGGAAGGCGCGGTTGCCCTCCCGGTGGGCCACCACCAGCCCCAGCAAATCCCGGTAGAACCCCAGGGAGCGCTCCAGCTCGCTCACCCCCAGCCACACGAACGCCACCCGCACGATGTTCATGCGAGCCTCCGGTAGGCGCGATGCCAGTACACCAGCGGGCCCCGCAGCGCTCCCAGGTGCACCTCCTCCACCTCCCCCACCAAGAGCTGGTGATCGCCCCCCGGGTAGTTGGCCCAGAGGCGGCAGCGCAGGTGGGCCAAGGCGGGGATGGCGGAAAGCCCCACGTCCGCCTTGCCGCGCCCCGCGAAGTGGTCGGCGATGGCCTCGTCCCCTTCGCCGAGGATGCGCACCTCGAAGGCCTTCGCCGCAAGCAGCAGCGGCAGCAGCTTGGCCCGGAGATCCAAGGCGAAGCAAACCAAGGGCGGCTCAAGGGAGCAAGAGGCAAAGGAGCTCACGGTGGCTGCCCGTTCCTCCCCTCGGTGGGCCGCGGAAACCACGGTGACGCCGCTGGCGAAACGTGCCATGGCCTCCTTAAACGCCTGCTGCTTCATGACTTTGCTCCAAAAACCGGCGCACCCGCTCCACGTATGGGGCCTTCGGGTAGACCTGGAAGAGCGTTTGGTGCATGCGCACCGGATCCCCGAAGAAGAAGCGCTCGTAAATCTCCTGGCGCGCCCCGAACCCGGAAAGCGTGGCGTCCCAAGCCAGGCGGAAAAGCGCAACCCGGTCCTTGCCGGAAACCCCCTTGCCTTGGAGGAAGCGCTCTAAGTAAGCGGCGGCCTCCGAGGCGAAGTCTTTCTCGCTGGGCAACGTCACCAGCCCCGAGGCGCCCAAGAGCTGGAGGATCTCCCGCAGCCGGGGGTAGAGGCGAGGGTAGAGGTTGCGAGCCCCGTCCAGGGCAGCCCGGTCGGGGACCAGCAACCCGTAGCGGTTTTCCTTGGCCTCCACCTCCGCCCGGGTCCAGAAGGCGCGCATCCCCTCCAAAGCCACGATGATCTCGGCGATTTTTTCCTGCACGTGGGGGAAACCGTCCGCGCCGATGGCTTCCGCCATGGCGCAGGCCAGGCCGAGAAACGTTTCGGTCTTGGCGGTTTTCAGCACCACCACCTGATGAGCCATGTGGCAAAGCGCCCCGGTTTCCGCAAACAGCGCGTTGCAGCGCTCCACGTCCCGGTACACGAAAACCCGCTCCCAGGGGACCTCCACATCGTCGAAGACCACCAGGGCGTCCATTTCCTCGAAGCGGGAAGCCAAGGGGTGATCGAAGCGGTTTTCCCCGGCGAGCCCTTCCCGGCAAACGAACAAAAGCCCCGGGGTACGGGTGGAAACCGCGAACGCCAGGGCGTAGGGCTCGTTGCCTTCCCCGGCCTTGAGGAGCGTGGAGGGGAAGACCAGAAGCTCCTCCGCCAGGGGGAAGGTGGCGGTCATCCGGGCACCCCGCACCACGATCCCCCGGTCGGTTTCCCGCACCACCCCCACCGCCAGGAAAGGATCCGGGAGCTGCCCCGGTCCCAGCGCCCGGTTCACCTGGGGGTTGGTGAGGGCGTGGGTGGTGGCCAGGTCGTGCTTAGCCACGTACGCTGCGTAGTCCCGCACCGCCTGGGCCCGGTCGCCGAAGAACGAAGCGCTGGCAGCGCACGCCATGAGCACCGCGTTGAGGTAGTCCGGGGTGCGCCCCATGAACCCCAGGTGAGCATCGGCCCAAACCTTGTAAGCTCGGCCGCGGAAGCGCAGCTCGTCGAGGCTTTCGGGGCGCAGGTGACTTGCGGCGAACCGCTCCCCGTCCCGCTGGAAGGTGAGCTCGTCAATCCTCTCTCGCTGCATGTCGTAAAGCGCCGCCATGCTCCTGGCCACCCCCCGGAACTGCGGGTGGGTGGTGGGGTCCTGGACCCTTTCCCCCTGGAAGAGGATGTGGGGTGGGTTTTCCCGCAAGCTCGCCAAGTATTCCTGGCCCGTGCGGATCATGGGCCCTCCTTTCCCATGGGCGGTGCCTGCACCCGTTGCAGGGGCACCGCGATGCACTTCCACTCGGTGTAAAAATCGAAGGCGTAAAGCCCCCCCTCCCGGTGGGTGCCGCTGCCTTTCACGCCACCGAACGGGGTAGGGAGGTGGCGCACGTTGTGGCTTCCCAGCCACACCATCCCGGTCTCCAGCTTCCTGGCCACCCGGTGCCCTCGCTCCAAGTTGCTGGTGAAAACGTACGCCGCAAGCCCATAGCTGGAGTCGTTGGCCAGCTGCACCGCTTGCTCCTCGGTATCGAACGGGATCACCACCAGCACCGGCCCGAAGATCTCCTCCTGGGCGATGCGCATGGCGTTGTTGCCGAAAAACACCGTGGCTTCCATGAAGTTTCCTCGCTCCCCCCAGCGCCGCCCGCCGCAGAGCAGCTGCGCCCCCTCTTCCTGGCCGATGGCCACGTAGCGCAGCACCCGATCCAGGTGCTCCGGGTGGATCAGCGGTCCTAGCTCCGTGGCTGGATCCAGGGGGTCTCCCAGGCGGAGGTTGCGGGCCCGGCGGGTCACCTCCTGCAGCACCCGATCCAGGATGGGGCGTTCCACCAAGAGGCGGGAGTTGGCGGTGCAGCGCTCGCCGTTGAACGAGAAGATCTGGAACACGATGGCATCCAGCGCTGCTTCCAGCTCCGCATCGGCGAAGAGGATCGCCGGGCTTTTGCCCCCCAGCTCCAGGGAGAGCTTCTTGAGGTGCTGGGCCGCGTTGGCCATCACGGTCTTCCCGGTGGTGGTTTCCCCGGTGAGGGTGATGAGCGGCACCTGGGGGTGGCTCACCAGGGCTGCCCCGGCCTCCTCCCCGAACCCGTGGACCACGTTGAACACCCCCGGGGGCACCCCGGCTTCGGCGATGGCTTCCGCCAGGAGGTTGGCGGTGAGCGGGGCCCACTCCGCGGGTTTGAGGATCACCGTGTTCCCCGCCACCAGCGCCGGAGCCACCCGCCAGGTGGCGAGCATCAGCGGCGCGTTCCAGGGGGTGATGATCCCCACCGGCCCCACCGGCTCCCGCACCGTGTAGAAGAGAAAGCGGTCGTCCATGGGGTACGTGTGCCCCTCAAACAGCCGCTGGGCGTACTCCGCGTAAAAGCTGAAGTTCTCCGCGGCCCGGGCCACCTGGGCGCGCACGATGCGCAGCACCTGGCCGCTGTCCAGGCACTCCACGGTGGAAAGCTCTTCGGTTTTCGCCACCAGCCGCTCGGCGATGGCCAGCATCAGCCGGCCCCGCTCCTTAGCGGAGAGCGCGCGCCACCGGGGGAAAGCCTTGCTGGCGGCGGCGGCGGCCTGGGCCACCTGGGGCTCCCCGCCCCGGGCCACCTCCGCGAGCGGCTCGTTGGTGGCAGGGTTCAGGGTGACGAAGCTGTCCTCGGAACCAGCATCGGTGAACTCACCGGCGATGAAATGCAGGGCGGGCTTTTCCCGCAGTCGGGCGCGGAGCTTTTCGATTTTTGCTGCAACGCTGCCTTGCTCGCTCATGCTTCCTCCACCACCGGGTTTTCCAGCACCCCAATCCCCTCGACGCAAACCCGCATCACGTCCCCCGCTTGCACGAAGCCGATGCCGGGAGGGGTTCCGGTGAGGATCACATCGAAGGGCTCCAGGGTCATGAACGAGGTGACGTAGGCGAGGATTTCCGGAATCGAAAGCACCATGTTGGCGGTGCTCCCCTGCTGGCAAAGCGTGTCGTTCACGTAAGCGGTCAAGCGCAGGTTATGGGGGTCGGGGATTTCCTCGGCGGTCACCAGCACCGGGCCCAGGGGGCCAAAGGTATCGTGCCCCTTGGCGCGGATCGGCGGGCGGAAGGTGTTGGTCACGTACTCCCGGGCCACCAGGTCGTTGGCGATGGTGTAGCCCAGCACGTACTCCATGGCCTCTTCCGGGCGGAGTTTCCTGGCGCGTTTGCCGATCACCACCGCCAGCTCCACCTCCCCGTGGAGCTTGCTGACCCCCCGGGGGCGCACCACCGGCTCCTTGTGGGGCAAGAGCGCGTTGTTGGGCTTCCAGAACAAAGCGGGCTCCTGGGGCAGCGAAAGCCCCAGCTCGTCCGCGTGGTCCCGGTAGTTCAGGGCGAGCCCCAGCACCTTGCCGGGGGTGAACGGCAGAGCCCAGCGCACCGCTGCCGCCGGGAAGCGGTGCCCTTCCGGGGTCACCAGCTCCTCCCCCTCCAAGACCCCCTGGAAAAGCCTGCCCTCAGCCCAAAAGCGCGCTTTTCTCATGGTCCAGTAGCCCGTAGCGTCGTGCCATGGTGGCGAGCCGCGCGGCAATCTCCGGGGTGGTAGGCCCCAAGGGAGGCCGCCACTCCGCCTGACAAACCCCCATCCAGCCCAGCACGGTCTTCAGGGGCACCGGGTTGGTGTCCCAGAAAATCGCCTCGTTGGCCTCCCGCAGCGCGAAGTGCAAGCTTCGCGCTCGCTCCCAGTTCCCCTGCAACGCGACCTCGCACAGCTCCGCCACCTCCCTGGGCAGCCAGTTGGCGGTGGCGGCCACGGTGCCCACCGCCCCTAGGGTCATCATCGGCAACGTGAGGGCCTCCAGGCCGCAGAACACCGCGAACTCGCCGTCGCGGATCGCCACGAAGCGCGAAAGCGCCCCCAGATCCTCGCTGGAATGCTTGATCCCCACGATGTTGGCGTGGCTTTCCGCCAGGCGCTGCACCAGCTCCGGGGAAAAGGCCGCTCCGGTTCTCCCGGGGACGTTGTAAAGCAGGAGGGGGAAACCTCCCACCGCTTCCGCCAGGCGGGAAAAGTAGCTGTAAAGCCCGGAGGGGTTTGCCTTGCTGCCGGGGGGGATCCACACCAGCGCCGCGGTGGCCCCGAGCTCTTGGGCCTTGCGGGTGAGCGCCACGGTTTCCTCCAGGGTCCAGCACCCGGTGCCTGCCAGCACCGGGGCTTTACCCGCTGCGGCCACCGCTTGGCGGATCAGCTCCTGCCGCTCCGCGAGGCTCAAGCTCCAAGGCTCGCCGGTGGATCCCCCCACCGCGATGCCGTGGCTCCCTCCCGCCAAGGCCCGCTCTGCCAAGCGGAGGAAGGCGTCCCAATGGATGGCTCCGGCGGAAAACGGCGTGGGCAACGGGACGATGGAGCCGCGCAAAGCGAACCGAGACACGGTTGCAGTATAGCAAAACTCGCCCCCGCAGACAACGCGGCGTGCTCGGCAAGCGGGAAGCGTTCGTTAGAAGCTGTAAAGCCCGGGGTCGCGTTCGGGGGCGGAAGCACCGAAACCTTCTTCTTCCTCCTCGGCTCCCAGCTCTGCTTCCAGCTGGTCCCCCAGCTCTTCCTCCAGCTTTTCCGGATCCTCCCCGGCTTCCATGCGGCGCATCATCTCCTCCAAGGTTTGCGGCACCGGCTCCCCCGAGGCCTCGGCGAGGCGGCGCATGAGGCGAGCCATGGTGCGGGGGTCCTCCATGTCCTTCTCGTCCACGCTGGAAGCCAAAGCCGCAAGCTCCCGCTCCAGGGCTGGGGGGACCGCTTCCTCGCTCCCACGCTGGGGCTTTTCCTCTGCTGCACTCTTGCGCTGGCTGCCGGCCACCGCGAAGGTGGAAGGCACCCGGGTGAGGGGGCTTGCCCCGCACTTGGGACAAACCGGCTCCCGCTGGGGGGAGGCGGAGAAGGTGAGGAAGCTGTAGATGCGGTTGCAGCTCTTGCAGAGGTACTCGAAGATCGGCACCGGCCACCTCCCGTCCTCGCCCCGCTATTCTACCGAGCAAGGCAAAGCCCGCCGCGAGGAAGACCGTGAAGGTATTTCGCTTCGATTACGTGAAACTGTTCACATGCAAAAGAAACGACGGAGAAAAGCCCCACTTTCCGAAGACCCTTCGCCAGGGCACCCGTGGTACCGCGGCTTCTGGTAGCATTGCCACGCCTGGGTAAAACTCGGGGAACGGAGGGCCGGCAAATGCGAGAAGGTGTGGCACGGTACGTGGCAATGGCCAAGGAAGAGCTGGCGGCGCGCGCCAAGGCCTGGGAGGAAGCCAAGAAGTGGCGCTTCGACACGGTGGCCGTGCACGGCTTGTACACGGTGGAAGAGGCCATCGCCCGGAACCAAGGGGCGATCATCGAGCCGGTGTACCTGGCCACCTCCCAAGCCTACCGGGATGCGGACGAGCTGGAGGCGGCGTTGGCGTACCTCATCCCCACCTGGTGTTACGCCCGCATCGCCAACCCTTCCGTGTACTACCTGGAGTGGACCTTGGCGCTTCTGGAAGGCTACGGCCTGGCGGCGGAAACCGCCTGCTGCGCCACCGCCTCGGGGATGGCGGCTATCGTTTCCGCCATAGAGCCGTTCCTGGTGCGCCTGCCCGGCAGGGAACAGGAGCCCATCAACTTCGTGGCCTCCGCCCACGTGTACGGGGGGACGTTCCAGCAGTTCGCGGTGCGGCAGAAGGAGAAGGGGATCGAGGTGCGCTGGGTACGTCACCCCGAGCGCTTGGAAGAGTGGGAGGAGCGCATTGACGAGCACACCCGCTTCCTCTACGGGGAGCTCCCCTCCAACCCCACCCTGGCGTTTTTCGATATTGCCGCGCTTGCCCAGCTCGCCCACCGGCACCAGATCCCGCTCATCGTGGATGCCACCGTGGCCACCCCGGCGCTCCTACGCCCCCTGGAGCACGGCGCGGACATCGTGGTGCACTCGGCCACCAAGAGCATGACCGCTTCGGGGTTTGGGATCGCTGGAGCGGTGATCGCGAAAAAGCCCATCGTCACCAACATCCCCAACGAGCCCTTGCGGGAGGACTTCGCCAGCTACATCAAGTTCCTGCCCAACCGCGACAACGGACCCAACCTCTCGCCGCTGCAAGCGATCCTCACCCTCAACGACCTGCGTACCTTGCGCAGCCGCATGGACCTCTTGTCGGAAAACGCCCGGCAGGTGGCGGAGTTCCTGGAAAGCCACCCCAAGGTGGAGAGCGTGCAGTACCCAGGGCTTCGCTCCTACCCGCACCACGAGCTGGCTCGGCGCTACATGTTCCTGGTGGACGCGGAGCACGACCAGCGGTACCGGCAGAAGGTCAACCGCTACGGCCACCTGCTGTCGTTCTGCGTGAAGGGGGGCCACGAGGCAGCGCGGCGGGTGCTGGACGGGCTGCGCCGCATCTTCCGAGCCACCGACCTGGGGCGGATCAAGTCCGTGGCTACGATCCCAGCCATCTCCACCCACCAGCAGCAGGGGGAGGAGGGGCGCAAGCTGGCGGCGATCCCCGACAACCTCATCCGCCTTTCGGTGGGGGCCGAGCACCCGGACGACATCATCGCCGACCTGGACCAGGCGCTGGCGCGAGCTTGACGCAGCGTTCGGGCACGCCCGGAAAAACCAGCATGCGCCAGCCATAGCAGGCTGCCTGCTCTCCGCCTCTCGGCTCCCAGCAGCCGGCATGTACAATCGCCCCGTGGCAGCGGTTGCCCGGGTGCGTTTGCTGGCGGCGTTCCCCCGGCCGGTGGACCTGGCCGTGGCGGCGGCCCGCACCTGCTACTCGGCATCCGGTCCGGTTTTGCCGGAGCGGGTAGCTGGGGAGCACCTGGCCTCGGAGGCGGAGCGGGAGGCGGCCAGGGCCAAGCGGGACCAGCTGGCCCGCTCGCTGTACCTGGCGGGGCACCACACCACCTTTCAGCACGCCCACTTCCTGTTTGCCATCGAGGGGGTTTCCCGGCAGTTCGTGTGGTCGTTCCTCCACGCCCACCCCTTCGCCAACTCGGAGCAGGTCTCCCAGCGTTACGTGCCGGTGGCGGCGGAAGCGGTGTACGTTCCCCCCACCCTGCGCGGGGAAGGGGAGGCCATCTTCCGGCGCACCGTGGCGGCGCTCCACGGGGCGTACCGCGAGCTGGTGACGCACCTCTCCCCTATCGCCGAAGTTGAGCTGTTGCAGCGTTTCCCCACCTGGCGCCGCCACCCGCAGCGTCTCGCCCGGCAAGTGGAGAAAAAAGCCCAAGAGGTGGCCCGGGCGGTGCTCCCCGTGGCCACCCTCACCTCCCTCTACCACACGATCTCCTGCCTCACGCTGTTCCGCTACCGCCGCCTCTGCCGGCAGGGGGAGGTGCCCACGGAAACCGCCGCAGTGGTGGAGGCCCTGGTGGAGCAAGCGCTGGCCTGGGACCCGAGCCTGGCCATGCTCTTCCAGGAACCCATCCCCCTGGAGGAAACCCCGGAGTACCAGCTCTTCTCCGCGTTCCACGGGGAAAACCCCCAGCCTGCGGCGTTTCGCCAGGAGTTCGACGCTTCCCTGGGGGGCCTCACCTCGCGCCTTCTGAGCCGGGGGAGCGACAACCCAGGGGCGGTGGCGGCAGCGGTGCGGGCGGTGCTGGGGCTCACCGCGGCACAGCTTCCCCAGGCGGAGGCGTTGCGCCTGGTGCTGGACCCCTCGGCCAACAGGCTTTTAGGGGAGGAGCTGAACCTCACCACGCTCTCCAAGCTTTCCCGGGCGCTGCACCACGCTCACTACACCTTCGCCAAGAAGCTCTCCCACGCCGCGGACTCCCAGGACCAGCGGCACCGCATGACCCCAGCGGCCCGGCCCTTGCTCTGGGCAGTGGTGGACGAAACCCCCGACGTGGTGGTCCCCAAGCTGGTGGCCCACGCCGGGGGCCAGGCGCTGCGCTGCTTCCAGGAGGCGGTGGAAGCTGCTTGGGAAGGGGCGCGGCAGCTGCGGCGGGCGGGGGGCACCCCCGAAGAGGCGGTTTACCTGCTTCCCAACGCCTTGGCCATCCGCTTCGTGGAATCCGCGGACCTGGCGGCGCTGCTCCACAAGCACCGCATGCGCCTGTGCTACAACGCCCAGGAGGAGATCTGGCAGGCGAGCTGGGAGGAGGCGGAGCAAATCGCCGCGGTGGAGCCGGAGATCGGCCGCTGGCTGCTTCCCCCCTGCACCGTGCGCAAGCTGGCCGGCAAGACCCCCATTTGCCCGGAGGGGGAGCGGTTCTGCGGCGTGCCGGTGTGGCGGCTGGAGCGCCGGGACTACCGGCGGCTCATCTAGCGCCCTGCCGCTGCGGCTCGGGAGGAAAGAAGAGCAGCACCCCGGCGCCAAGCCACATGGGGAGGTCCCGGAGCACCAAGAGCCAAGCGTTGTGCACGTCGGTGGCGGACTGGGAAAAGCAGCCGCAAGCCACGTTCACCCCGCGTACCGCGTTCACCAGAAGCGCCAGTTCGAACACCGAGAGCAGGAAAAACGCCCAGAAGGCAGCCCCCCGCCGCAGCACCCCAGTCAAAAGCCCCAGCCCCACCAGAAGCTCCAGGAACGGCATGTAAATCGCCACCAGGTTCACGGGCCCCGGAGGAAGCAAGCGGTAACCCCAAATGATGGTCACCAGGGGACGGGGGTCCAGCACCTTGGGGACCGCCGCGTAAAGGAAGATCGCCCCCAACACCCAGGAAAGGATACGGTGCACCCAGGGGTGTCGCCACCAGCTCATGGCCCTTGCTCCGTGGGGAACCCCGCCCCTTGCCAATGGGCGAAACCGCCCAGGAGCACGTAGGGCAGGGGCATCTCCGGGATCCGCTGGCGCAGTGCTTGCGCCAGAAGCTGCTCGATGTCGGTTTCCTCGGAGCTGCCGTAAATCACCACCGCCGCCGCACCCCCCAGGCGCTGCCGGGTGGCGTTGTCCAGCATGTGGTCCAGGGAGGGCAGCTCCAGGCGCAGCGCCTGAGGCACGTGCCCCGCGGCGTACTCTTGCTGGGTGCGGGTGTCCACGAACACCGTGCCGGGCAGGCTTTCCCAGAGGGCGTGGGCGCTGTCCACGTCCAGGAGCTGGAAATCTTGCCCAGCCCGGGGCGGTTCTTGTCCTCGGCCCCACCAGGCCAGGTGGCGGCTGGGAAGGAGGTTGCTCGCGGTGCCCAGCACCAGCATCAGGAAAAGCACTACCGCGGATTCCCAGACCACGCGCCGCACGGGGAAAAGATAGCAGATGCCGCACCGTGCCCCTGCCTGGCTTTGGCTCCTGCTGCTGCTGGCGGCCCTGGGTGGGCTCTGGGCGCTCCAGGACCGCCCGCCACGCATGCCCGGGGATGCCGACCACCGCGTGGATCAGCCCGAGGCCAGCTGTCTTTCCTGCCACGGCTACGGCCATCGGCACCCCCGCCCCGCCGATCACCCGCTGCGGGACGATTGCTTCTCGTGCCACCAGGACGCCACCGGGAAACTGCACCCCCGCAAAGGGGCGCCCACGGCCATCCCCGGAGGGTGGCAGGACGACCCGCGCCTTGCCGCCACCGCCCGATGAGCACGTCCTGGGCCGAACGCGGGGTTTTCGGCGGCGAGGGCCGTCGCTAGGGGCCCCGCTCCCCAGCCCCGCCAGAGCGCTGCGGTAGCATGAGCGGTCATGGGGCCGCTGGCAGCTGCCGAAAACTCCTGGCTGCTGTGGGCAGTGCTGCTGGCCACCGCTGCCGCAGCCCTGGCTTGCGAGCGTACCCGCTTGGGGAGGAGCTTTTCCGGGCCGGTGCTCGCCATCGGTGGGGGGTTCCTGCTTTCCAACCTGGGGGTGCTCCCTGCCACCGCGCCCACCTACGATGCGGTTTGGAACTCCCTGGTGCCGCTGGCCATCCCCCTGCTCTTGGTACGCGCTGACCTGCGACGCATCCTCCGGGAGGCGGGCCCGATGCTGGTGGCGTTTTCCCTGGGAGCAGCGGGCACCGTGGCGGGAACCGTGGTGGCGTTCCGCCTGGTCCCGCTGGGGGAGGAGGGGTACAAGCTCGCTGGCATGTTCTGCGCCACCTACATTGGGGGCTCCATCAACTACGTGGGCACGGCGCAAGCCTTGCAGCTGCGCTCCGCCGACCTCATGGCCGCGGGCCTGGCGGCGGACAACCTGGCCATGACGCTTTACTTCCTGCTGCTCTTCGCGCTGCCTTCGGTGGGCTGGCTGCGGCGTGCCTACCCCACACGCTCTGGGCTGGAGGGTCTCCCCGAGGCCAGCACCTCCGCTTCTGCCCCGGCGACCGCCTTGGGGTTGCTTTCGGCCTTGGCCTTTTCCGCCGGCACCTGCGCTGCCGGGTTTGCCCTGGCCCGGGCTTTGGGGGTGCCTGCCGCCGGGATCCTGGCGCTCACGGCGTTGGCGGTGCTGGCAGCCACGCTGTTTCCCTCGCACCTCGCTTCGCTGCGCGGCGCCGACGAGCTGGGGGTGGTGCTGATGCAGGTGTTCTTCGTCACCATCGGCGCGGGAGCGCACATCGGCACGGTGCTGCGGGTGGGCTCCCAGCTGTTCCTGTTCGCGGCGGTGATCCTCCTGGTGCACCTGGGGGTGGTGCTTTTGGCGGGGCGGGCGGTGCGGGCGGACCTTTCCGAGCTCTTGGTAGCCTCCAACGCCAACATCGGCGGCCCAGCCACCGCCGCGGCCATGGCGGCGGCCCGGGGGTGGTGGGGGCTGGTGATCCCCGCGGTGCTCTGCGGCACCCTGGGTTACGCGGTGGCCACGTTCATCGGCGTGGCCTTGGGCACGGCCCTGCGCTAGGCAGGTATATGCCGGGGGCGCGAGCCGGCGCGTTTTCAGCGCGAGGAGCCGGTTCCCCCGGGGAAAAGCTCCCCAGCGGTGACTTCCAAGTCAGGAAAGGCCAGGGGGGCGATGCGGTCCCCCCCGGTGCAAAGCCGCTGGAGCTTGTACCCCTGGGGGGAGGGCTCGCGGAACACCAAAAGCCTTTCCGTTTCCAGGTCCAAAACCCACACTTCGGGGATCCCCGCTTGGGCGTAGAGCGGCACCTTCACCCCCAGGTCGTAGCTGCGGGAGCTTTCCGCCACCTCCACCAGCAGCAGCACGTCCGCCGGGCCGGGGTGGGAGGAGGCGTAGAAGTCCTCCCGGGGGCGCAGCAGCGCCAGGTCCGGCTGGGGCTGCGAGGCGGGGGGGAGGGTTACGGGGCTTTGGATCCGGAGGATAGCGCGGTCCCGGACCAAGCCGAACAATCGGTTGGCGACACGATCCACACACGCGGCGTGACGAGGCGAAATCGGCGTCATCTCCACGATCTCCCCGGCGAGAAGCTCCACGCGCTTTTCCGGAGGGATGATCCCCGCCTGGACCATCTGGGCCAGGTCCTCCACCGTGAAGCGGTACCGCTGCAAGGCCGTGGCCATGGCTCCACCTACCCTGGCGCCCATTCTACCCTGCACCGCCGCTTGCGGGAAGCTGCACCGCAACAGCTTCCATGCCCGGCGCTGGCGCCGGCGAACCCCATGGGGAGCTCACCGTGCCTGCTCCCCCGTGCCCAGGCGCTCCCAGGGGGCTACCGGGCCCTCCACCAAGAAAAACAGCGGGTGCGGCGGGGGCTCCGCCACCGAAGCCACCCGTTCCCACCAATCGGGGGCCCGGCGGCGCAGCTTTTCCCGCAGATGCGCCCACTCGTAGCGCAACTGCCCGCGGGTGAGCGGGATTGCCGGTACCTCCCGCACCTGGAGGATCCGCTCCCGGGCGAATCGGTACCCCCGGAGCTCCGCTTCCTCGGCCAAGTGCCAGAGGTACCAGCCGATGGCCCCCAGGGGGTCTTGGTGCTGACGAAAACGCAGCAGCTGGGGGTGGTGGCGGTAGCCCTGGGTGCGTCCTGCGAGCACCGCCTGGGCGAGAAGCGCCTCTCGCCAGCAGGCCACCAGCCCCCGGGGGTCCAGCAGGCGCGGGTGCAACGACCAAAGCCGCACCGCTGCATTCTAGTTGCGGGGCTTCCACGAGGGGAGCGAATCTGCTAAGCTTTCTCAAAAGGAGGGCGAGCGATGGCTTACCGCTGGTGCAAGGCTTTGATGGTTTTCGGCTTCGGGCTTTTGCTGGCGGCCTCCCCCGAAAAGCTGCTGTTCCCGGTGCAGGTGGGGGACCGGTGGGGGTTCGTGGACCGGGAGGGGAAGATGGCCATCAACCCCCAGTTCGATGAAGCTGGTCCGTTTCGCGAGGGCCGAGCTTGGGTGAAGCTTACCCGGCGCTACGGGTTCATTGATGCGGCGGGCAGCTACGTGGCCAACCCGCAGTTCGACCGGGTGGGGAACTTCCGGGAAGGCCTCGCCTGGGCCGAGGTTGAGGACCGGGTGGGGTTCGTGGACCGCCAGGGGCGATGGGCTATCCAACCGCAGTTCGGCAAGGCCCGGGACTTCTCCTCGGGGCTGGCCGCGGTGCAGCTGGGGGACCTCTGGGGGTTCGTGAACCCCAAGGGGGAGCTGGTGATCACCCCGCAGTTCGAGGAGGTGGGTGATTTCGTAGATGGCTTGGCTCCGGTGAAGATCGGCAGGCTCTGGGGGTTCGTGGGCAAGGACGGCAAGCTGCGCATCAACCCGCAGTTCGAGAGCGCTCGAAACTTCGCCGAGGGGCTGGCACCGGTGGAGGTGGAGGACCGGTTCGGCTTCGTGGACAAGGCCGGCAAGCTGGTGGTGAACCCGCAGTTCGACGATGCTTGGCCGTTTTCCGAAGGCCGCGCCCGGGTGCGCTTGGGGCGGTTGTGGGGGTACGTGGACCGGGAAGGGAAGCTGGCCATCACCCCGCAGTTCGAAACCGCCCGGGACTTCGCGGAGGGGCTCGCGGCGGTGGAGAGCAGCAACGATCGCTGGGGTTTCGTGGACAAGAAGGGCAACTTCGTGATCAACCCGCAGTTCGACGAGGCGGAGAGCTTCGCTGGGGGCCTCGCCCGGGTACGGCTTTCCCGGGCCTGGGGGTACGTGGACAAGACCGGCAAGTACGTCTACGCCCCCACCAAGTAGCGCCGCGGCGAAACGCGTACCGCTTTCACCGGGCTGGCTTCGCCGGCCAGCTGCCGCTCCGGCCAGTAGCCGACGCCCCCTCACCCGGCAGCTTCCTGCGGGTCTCGCGCTTCGCTACCGCTTCGGCCCTCCTCCCGCCTACCACGGGGGTAGAGGTGCCCCGTGGGCTGGGCTTTCGGGGCGGCGTTCGGCGATAATGCGCTGGGAGGTGGCCATGGGAAACCCCCCGTTTTCGCTGGTACCGCACCTGGCCGCCGCAGCAAGGAGCTTGCGGGCCCCGGTCACCGTGTGGGGGATAGACCTGGGGACCACCAACTCCGCCCTGGTGAAAGCCACCTGGCGCGCCCCCGGGGAGCCCCCGTCCCTGACGGTGC
>Ga0209018_1001674_pt1 | contig 17342 bp, 18 predicted proteins | sample YNPBryBLVA2012_FD_185814 | JGI IMG/M metagenome (GOLD analysis project Ga0209018, IMG submission 185814) | Anoxygenic and chlorotrophic microbial mat microbial communities from Yellowstone National Park, USA - YNP Bryant BLVA 2012 (SPAdes)... ...
CTGCCGGCGGACGGGGAGGAGCTGGAGGGCGACATCTCCCGCGAACGGGAGGAGGCGCGGCTGTTCATCGAGCTGCTGGGGCGCATGCAGGAGCGGGGCGAGGCCCTGGCTGCCCGCTACTCGGAGGAGCGGCAGCGGGGCGAGCAGGAGCTCGCTTCGCTGGAAGAGGGTAACGCGGCCGACCGCCGCGAGTTGGAGGGATGCGAGGCCAGGGTGGAGGAGCTGCGCGAGCTGGTGCACAACCGCGACCTGGTGGTGGTGCAGCTGAAGTCGCGGGTGGACATGCTGGCCCAGAAGCTGGTGGACGAGTTCCGCATCCCGGTGGAACAGGCCCTGGAGGAATACCGCCCGGAGGAGCCGGTGGAGGTCATGCGGGAGCGGGAGGAGGAGCTGCGGGGGCGCAAGGAATCCATGGGGCAGGTCAACCTGCTGGCCGAAGAGGAATACAAGGCGGCCCAGGAACGCCACCGCTTCCTCACCGAGCAGGTGGAGGACCTGCGGCAGAGCAAGGCGGCGCTGGCCAAGGTGGTGCGGGCGGTGGACCGGGAGATAATGAGCATCTTCAAGGACACCTTCGACGAGGTCAACCTGCACTTCCAGGAGCTTTTCGCACGGCTGTTCCCCCAGGGCAGGGCGGAGCTGACGCTCACCGACCCCGAGGACCTGCTCAACACCGGCGTGGAGATAGAGGCCCAGCCGCCCGGCAAGCGCTTGAAGAAACTGTCGCTGCTCTCGGGAGGGGAGATATCCCTGGCTTCCCTGGCCTTCCTCTTCGCCATCTTCAAAACCAGGCCCAGCCCCTTCTACTTCCTGGACGAGGTGGAGGCGGCGCTGGACGACGTCAACCTCCACCGTTTCCTGCGCATGCTGGACGGCTTCAAGGAGGACTCCCAGCTCATAATGATCACCCACCAGAAGCGCACCATGGAGATCGCCGACATCCTCTACGGGGTGAGCATGCAGAGCGGCGGGGTCTCCCGCGTCGTCTCCCAGCGTTTCCAGAAGGAACCGGAAGAGGACGCCGTACCCGCCTGAACCTCCGCCGGCCCTTGCGGTCGGGAGCCGAGGCCGGTCCATGTCGCGGCGCCCGTCCGGACGGGTCAGCGCACACCGGCTTTCGGGCGGCCGCACCTATTCTGTATGATTATTGAATCGCAGGCCTGGCGCGGTTGCCGTCCATGCCCGGAGCGCCCGCCGGAAGGACGGGGGTCGCGCCGCGGAAAGAGGCCGGAGAAACCGGAGCACGCCGCTCTTGAGGCGGGAGAGGGACATGGGCAAGAAGAGCAGGAAAGAGAGAAGGAAGGCCGCGGCGGAGGAGAGGGAGCAGCGCCTGGCGGTAACGGGTGAAACCGCGGATGCCGCAGCCGAAGCCGCCGCGGAAGCCGCCGCGGAAGCCGCCGCGGACGAGGATGCGGCCGCTGCCGCGGGAAGCGAGGCCGGGGAAGGGGCCGCCCCCGGGGCAGTGGAAGAGCCGGGCCCGCCGGAGCCGGCAACCGCCCCCGGGGCAGAAGCTTCACCGCGGGAGGAGGAAGCTGACGATGTGTCCCGGGAAGGGACGGCGGCGGTAGGGGAGGCCGGGGAGGAGGCCGAGCGGGTGCGCGAGGGCCTGGCCCGCAGCCGCCGCGGCTGGGTGAGCCCGCTGGCCCGCATCATCGCCCGCCGCCGCTTCGACGAGGATTTCTGGGAAGAGGTGGAGGAGATACTCATCGGGGCGGACGTGGGGGTGGAGATGACCCGGATGCTGGTGGACCGCCTGCGGGACCGCATCGCCCGCGACCGCATCAAGGAAGCCGACGCGGCCATGCATGCCTTCTGCGAGGAGATCGAGGAGTCCCTGCGCATGGAGGGCCGGGCCCTGCAGTACGCTCCGCAGGGCCCCAGCGTCTGGCTGGTGGTGGGGGTCAACGGTACCGGCAAGACCACCACCATCGCCAAGCTGGCCTACATGATACGCCGCCAGGGCGGCAGGGTCCTGCTGGCCGCGGGGGACACCTTCCGCGCCGCGGGCATCGAGCAGCTGGAGATATGGGGAGAGCGGGTGGGGGTGCATACCGTCAAGCACCGACCCGGGGCGGATGCCGCGGCCGTGGCCTTCGACGCGGTGCAGTCGGCCAAGGCTCGGGGCATGGACGTGGTCATCGTGGACACCGCGGGCCGGCTGCATACCAAGGTCAACCTCATGGAGGAGCTCAAGAAGATCAAGCGGGTGGCGGGCAAGGAGGCGCCGGTCACCGAGACCCTGCTGGTGCTGGACGCCACCACCGGTCAGAACGGCCTGGTGCAGGCCCGCCTCTTCAAGGAGGCGGTGGAGCTCACCGGGGTGGCCCTCACCAAGCTGGACGGCACCGCCCGGGGAGGCATCGTCATCGCCATCCAGCACGCGCTGGGGGTGCCCATCAAGTTGATCGGGGTGGGCGAGAAGCTCACCGACCTCTACGCCTTCGACCCCGGGGTCTTCGCCCGCGCCCTTTTTTCCGGCAGGCAGGACTGACGGCCGAGCCCGGCGGGACGAGGAATCGCCGGGCCGGGCGCGGCTACGCGGTCTCGCCGGGCTGGGCGTGAAGTAGAGCGCCGGCCGGCTCCCCGCCGACGACGGTGAGAACCCCGCTGACCGGCCGAGGGTGCCTACCGTTTTCTTTGACACGCGGCCTCCCTTCCGATAACTTTATTCACTGTCGGTAAGGAAAGTCCGCAGGCCAGGGAAGGGGCGCGGTAAGGAGATGTTCGACAGCCTCACCGAACGGCTGCAGGAGGTCTTCCGCCAGCTGCGGGGACACGCCAAGCTGTCGGAGAAGCACGTGGAAGAGGTGGCCCGGGAGATCCGCCTGGCCCTGCTGGAGGCGGACGTGAACTTCCGGGTGGTCAAGGACTTCACCAACCACCTCAAGGAGCGCGCGGTGGGCCAGGAGGTGCTGCGCTCCCTCACCCCGGCCCAGCAGGTCATCAAGATCGTGGACGAGGAGCTCACCGCCCTGCTGGGGTCCACCGACGCCGCCATCAATTTCGCCGGCCACCCCCCCACCGTGGTCATGCTGGTGGGGCTGCAGGGGTCCGGCAAGACCACCGCCGCCGCCAAGCTGGCCCGCCACCTCAAGGCCAACGGCCGTAACCCTCTGCTGGTGGCGGCGGACGTCTACCGCCCCGCCGCCATCGACCAGCTGGAGAAGCTGGGAGAGCGGGTGGGGGTGCCGGTGCACCTGGAACGCGGGGCCAAGCCGGAGGACATCGCCGCCGCGGCGGTGAAGCGGGCCGGCCGGGAGGGGCAGGACACGGTGATCATCGACACCGCCGGGCGGCTGCACATCGACCAGGAGATGATGGACGAGCTGGTGCGGGTGAAGGAGCGGGTGCGGCCCCACGAGACCCTGCTGGTGGTGGACGCCATGACCGGCCAGGACGCGGTGAACGTGGCCGAGTCCTTCCTGGAGAAGGTGGACTTCGACGGGATCATCCTCACCAAGCTGGACGGCGACTCGCGGGGCGGGGCCGCCCTGTCCATCAAGTCGGTCACCGGCAGGCCCATCAAGTTCGCCGGAGTGGGGGAGAAGCTGGAGGACCTGGAGCCCTTCCACCCCGACCGCATGGCCTCGCGCATCCTGGGCATGGGCGACATGCTCACCCTCATCGACAAGGCGCAGGAGAGCTACGACCAGGAGAAGGCGAGGAAGCTGGAGGAGAAGCTGCGCCGCCAGCAGTTCGACCTGGAGGACTTCCTCGAGCAGATGCAGCAGCTCAAGAAGATGGGCCCCCTGGACCAGATCCTGGGCATGATCCCCGGGGTGTCCTCCAAGCTCAAGGGGCTCAAGGTGGACGACGACCAGGTCAAGCGCATCGAGGCCATCATCCTCTCCATGACCCCGGAGGAGCGCCGCAATCCCCAGATACTGGGGGCCAGCCGCAAGCGCCGGGTGGCCGCCGGGAGCGGCACCAGCATCCAGGACGTCAACCGCCTCCTGCAGCAGTTCCAGCAGATGCAGAAGATGATCAAACAGCTGGGGAAGATGTCGCCCCGGCAGCTCGGCAGGTCCTTCCCCTTCCAGTTATAATGGAAAACTGTATAATGTTCTGGCGCGACGCAGCGCCGGCCGCCCATGGCGGCCGCGTGAACGAACCATACTGAGGCGAGGTCCCGCGGCGGGGCCCGGTCGAAAGGAGGACGGAGCTTTTGGCAGTGAGGATGAGGTTACGGCGGATGGGCACCAACAAGAGGCCCTTCTACCGCATCGTGGTGGCGGACGCCCGCAGCCCGCGCGACGGCAGGTTCATCGAGACCCTGGGCCAGTACGACCCGCGCCCCGACCCCTCCCTCATCGTTATAGATGAGGAGAAGGCGCTGGCCTGGTTGAGGAAGGGGGCACAGCCCAGCGAGCCGGTGAAGCGGCTGCTGCGCGTGAAGGGCGTCTGGCAGCGTTTCGAGGAAGGCGGCGGTGCGCCGGAAGAAAAGGATCCACAGCAGGGGGAGGCATAGATGAAGGAACTTCTGGAATACGTGGCGCGGCACCTCGTCGACAATCCCGACCAGGTCGAGGTCACCGTCAAGGAAGGCGAGAAATCGCTGATCATGGAGCTCCAGGTGGCTCCGGAAGACACCGGCAAGGTCATCGGCAGGAACGGCCGCATCATCAACGCCATCCGCACTCTCATCAAGGCGGCGGCGGTCAAGAAGGGCTACACCAACACCATCGTCGACGTCAAGGACTGACCGTCCCGGGGGCCCGCCCGCCGGGACGGCCGGGGACGGAGTCCCGGAGGTGCCCCGGATGCGCTACATCATCAGCGGCAAGGTCATCCAACCCCACGGGCTCGGGGGTTGGGTCAAGGTCGCCGTCACCAGCGAGAATCCCCGCCGTTTCCAGGAAGGGGGTACGCTCATCCTGGAAGGTTCGCTGCGCAGGCTGCGCGTGGAGCGGTCGCGCCCCGTGCACGGCTGCCTGCTGGTCAAGTTCGAGGGAGTGGAAGACCGCGACCAGGCGCTGGCCCTCAAGGGGAGGGAGCTCTGGGTCACCGAGGACGAGGTGGGGCCGCCGCCGCCCGGGAGCTTCTGGGAGCATCAACTGCTGGGCCTGGAGGTGCGCACCCGGGCGGGCCGCCGCCTGGGAGCGGTGTCCGACATACTGGTGACCGGCTCCAACGACGTCCTGGTGGTCAAGGGAGAGGGCGAGGTGCTCATCCCCCTGCTGCGCGAGGTGGTGGTGGAGGTGAACCTGGAGGATGGGGTCATGACCGTGGAGCCTCTGCCCGGGCTGCTGGACGAAGAAGGAGAAGCGGGCAGGGGATGAGAAGCGAAGGGCAAAGAAGCGAAGGGCAAAGAAGCGAAGGGCGAAGAAGCGAAGGGCGAAGAAGCGAAGGGCGAAGAAGCGGGCGGAGGAGGCGATAACGGCCGTCGGCGCGGCCGGATGCCCATGAGGATAGACGTGTTCACCATATTCCCGGAGATGCTGCGGGCGCCCCTGCGGGAGAGCCTGCTGGGCAAGGCCCGGGAGCGCGGCTTGGTCCGCTTGGAGGTGCACGACATAAGGGACTGGGCCAAGGGCAGGCACAGGGTGGTGGACGACGCGCCCTTCGGGGGAGGTCCCGGCATGGTCATGAAACCGGAACCGGTTTTCGAGGCGGTCCTGGAGGTCCTGGGGTATCCTTTCGAGGAGCTGGAGAGGATGAAGTCGGAAGTGCGGGTGGTCCTCACCACCCCACGGGGCCGGCGCCTGGATCAGCCGCTGCTGGACGAGCTGGCCGCCGAGGAGAGGGTGGCCATCATCTGCGGCCGCTACGAAGGGGTGGACGAGAGGGTGCTGGAACACCTGTGCACCGACGCCGTATCCATCGGCGACTACGTGCTGTCGGGGGGAGAGGCCGCCGCCCTGGTGCTGATAGAGGGGATGGTGCGGCTGGTGCCCGGCGTGGTGGGCAACCGTGAGTCCATCCGGGACGAGTCCTTCCGGGGAGGGACGCTGGAGTACCCCCAGTACACCCGGCCGGCCGATTACCGCGGCTTGAAGGTGCCGGAGGTGCTGCTCTCCGGGAACCACGCGGAGATCGAGGAATGGAGGCGGCGCGAGGCGGAAAGGACCACCCTCCGCTTCCGCCCGGACCTGCTGGGGCGCTGAGCCCGGTCGGGACCCCGCGGCCTCGAATCCCGCCGCCCGGCCGCCTCTCCCGCTACCGCGACCGGGAAGCGAGCGATAAAGTTCCCCTTGAAAAGCGGACGCCGATGGTGGAATATATATTGGTTGACCTGAGAGAGGTGGTAAAGGTGAAGCAGAGAGACATGGTGGAAGCGGAGCAACTCCGGGAGGACCTCCCGGATTTCCGGCCGGGCGACACCGTCAAGGTGCACCTGCGGGTGAAGGAGGCCAACCGGGAGAGGATACAGGTCTTCCAGGGGTTGGTCATACGCCGCCAGGGCGGCGGGCTGCGCGAGACCTTCACCGCGCGCAAGACCTCCTTCGGGGTGGGGGTGGAGAGGACCTTCCCCCTGCACTCCCCGATGATCTCCAAGATCGAGGTGGTCACCCGCGGAGACGTGCGCCGCGCCAAGCTCTACTACCTGCGCGGCAAGGTGGGCAAGGCGGCGAAGGTCAAGGAAAAGCGCTTCAAATAAGGCGGCCACCCGTGGAGGAAGAAGGGCGGTCCGGCGTTGTCGGAGGGGAGGAGCCCGCGGGCGAAAAGCCCCCGCGGCAGCCGGAAGCGAACCTGAGAGGGTGGGGCGGACGGCTCTTCTCCACGGCGGCGGAGTTCGCCGTCCTCGCGGTGATCGCCTTGCTCATCTCCATATTCCTGCAGGCTTTCCTGGTAAAGGCATACGAGATCCCCTCCGTGTCCATGGAGCCCACCCTGAAGGTGGGGGACCGCGTGCTGGTGGACCGCCTGGCCTATCACCTGCGTGAGCCCCACCGGGGCGAGGTGGTGGTATTCCGCTACGACCCCGGGGACCCGGCCAACTGGACGCAGGGGAGCAACGGCCTTACCCGCTCCCTGGACCAGGTGGCCGAGGTCATCAACATCACCCACCGCGAAAGCACCCCCTTCATCAAGCGCGTCGTCGGCCTGCCGGGGGAGACGGTGGAGGTGCGGGAGGGAAACGTGTACATAAACGGTGAACCGCTGCAGGAGGACTACCAGCTGGTGAGGGGCGGGCCCGAAGGCATCTGGCAGGTGGGGGAGGAGGAGGTCTTCGTGATGGGGGACAACCGCCCCAATTCCAACGATTCTCGGATGTGGGGGTGCGTGCCCTACCAGGCCATCATCGGCCGCGCCGTGTTGATATGGTGGCCGAAGAGCCGCTGGGGCTCCTTGAAGTAGAGGACGCGAGGATGGCGATGGGACGGGCCGTAACATGGGAGCGTTGAGAAAGAGCGTTACGGGACTGACGGGCGATACGGCCGGCGGGGCCGGCCCGGAGGGCCGCCCTTGCGAACTGCTGGCCGGGGCGGACGAGGCCGGAAGGGGGGCCATGGCCGGGCCCCTGGTGGCGGCGGCGGTGATACTGCCTGCGGGAGAGCCCCCGCGGGGGCTGCGCGACTCCAAGCTTCTGACCCCCCGCCGCAGGGAGGAGCTGTACCGCGTTATCGAGAGGGAGGCCCTGGCCTGGAGCTGGTCCTGCGTATCCCCGGCCGAGGTGGACAGCATGGGGCTGCAGGAAGCCAACCTGGCGGCCCTGCGCGAGGCGGTGCTGGGGCTGGGGCTGGTCCCCGACCTGGTGTTGGTGGACTGGTTCGAGATCCCCGGCCTGGGGTTGCCGCAGCGAGGCCTGGTCAAGGGAGACCGGCTGCAGCCCTGCATCAGCGCCGCCTCGGTCATGGCCAAGGTGGCCAGGGACCGGCTCATGCGCCACCTCGACCTCCTCTACCCCGGGTACGGCTTCGGGCGCCACAAGGGTTACGTGACCCCCGAGCACCTGGAGGCCCTGCGCCGCCTGGGCCCCTCGGCCCTGCACCGGCGCTCCTACGCCCCGGTGAGCCAGACGAGGTTGGAGATATGAGTGACCTGAAGCGGAAGGAGCTGGGGGAAAGGGCGGAGCAGGCCGCCTGCGCCTGGCTGCGCCGCAGGGGATGGAGGATAGTGGAGCGCAACTACCGCTGCCGGGAAGGCGAGATCGACATCATCGCGCGGCGGAGAGGCCTCACCGCTTTCTGCGAGGTCCGGGCCAGGTCCGCCGATCCCCTGGTGGCGCCGGAGGAGACGGTTGACGGCGCCAAGCGGAGGAAGTTGACGCTGGCCGCCCGCCGCTACCTGCAGGGGCTGCAGGAAAAGGGCGAGGACCCCGGCAGTTGCCGTTTCGACGTGATCTCGGTAATCATGGAAGGCGGCAGGATGCGCATCGACCATATCGAAGACGCCTTCGCGGAGGTGGATTGATGCAGGTTTGCCCGCGCTGCGGGGTCAGGAACCTCGACAGCGACATACAGTGTTTCAACTGCGAGGAGATACTCGACGGCAAGCCGTTCGAGCCCCGCAGCGGCCCCGGCACGCAGGCCGGCCCCGAGTCGGAGCGGCCGGCGGAGGCGGCCGCGGCGAGGCCGAGGCGCTCCCGCCAGCCAGAGCCCTCCTTCGTCAGCCTCCTGCTCGGATCCCTGGTGGTCAAGCTGCTGGGGCTGGTGATGGCCTTCGGCCTGTTCTCCATAGTAGCCCTCGTGGTCATGGAGTTCGGCTATACCAGCACCAAGGCCTTCCATGCCTCCCTGGCACTGCTGGGAGCGGCGGCCCTCGCCGCTTTTCTCTACCCCGGCATCAGGCGGGCCGGGCTCAACGGGAAAAGGGGCGGCCTGGTGTCGCTGCTCACGGATATCGCCCTCTTCGCCGCCTTCCTGCCCCCCGTTTACCTCGCCCTGGAGAAGAAGCTCTCCGGTTCCTCCGAACTCATCGTGCGTTACTGGTGGGCCCTGCCGGTCCTGCTGGGCCTGGACTTCCTGGCATCGCAGGTAACGGGGACGCTGGCTGCCCGCCGCCGCTCTGCCCGCCGGGACGCCGTTGGGCGTAAAGGCGTCCGGGCTCCCGGGATGGGAGGATAGGGCGCCCGGCCTCCGGCGGAACGGCCACCCCCGGTCCGGGGGACCCGGCCCGGGACCGTGCGGCGGCGGAGGCCGCGGACGGCCTTCCGGCTGGCTCCCCTGCCCCGCGGCGCCTTGAAGGCGTCCGACCCGCCTGCTCCATCCGTGTTGCTCCCCCCGCCGGCTTGACCCTCCCTTTCCCGCCCGGCCGCGCCCGCGTTCCCCGGGGTTGCGCCCGCGTTCCCCGGGGGTTGCGCAAGTGCTATATGATAATGTCATCAAAGATGTATAAGATATACAAGTAGGCATGGAGCGCGAAGGGGAAGGAGGAGGCCATGATAGCCAGGCTGAGCAGCTGCGCCCTTGCCGGCATCGAGGCGCAGCCGGTGGAGGTGGAGGTGCACATCAGCGGGGGCCTACCCAACGTCTTCGTGGTGGGCCTGGCCGATACCGCCGTGAAGGAGGCGTCGCGCCGGGTCAAGGCGGCCATACGCAACGCCGAGTACGAATTCCCCTCGAGGGTGGTGACGGTGAACCTGGCGCCGGCCCACCGGCGCAAGGAGGGCTCCCATTACGACCTGCCCATCGCCCTGGGAGTACTCGCCGCCGGGGGGGCCATACCCCCCAAGCGCCTCGGCGACCTGCTGGTGGCGGGGGAGCTGGCGTTGGACGGGAGGGTGCGGGAGGTGCGCGGCGCCATGGTCATGGCCGCATGCGCCCGCTCGCTGGGAAAGCGGGCCGTGGTGGTGCCGACCTGCAACGCCGCCGAGGCCGCACTGGTCGAGGGGGTGGAGGTCATCGGGGTCCGCGACCTGCCGGAGGCGGTCGCGGTCATCCGCGGGGAGCGCGATCCCTCCCCGGTGAGGCGGGGCAGCGCGGCCGCCGCCGCGAAGAGTGGCGGGTGCCTCTCCGAGGTGAAGGGGCAGGCCATCGCCAAGCGGGCGCTGGAGGTGGCCGCCGCGGGAGGGCACAACCTGCTGATGATGGGGCCGCCCGGCTCCGGCAAGACCATGCTGGCGCGCTGCCTGCCCTCCATATTGCCCCCCTTGAGCAGGGAGGAGTCCCTCACGGTCACCAAGATATACAGCGTGGCCGGCATCCTGGAGGAAGGGTGCGACCTGTTGGCGGAGAGGCCCTTCCGCTCACCCCATCACAGCATCTCCTACGCCGGACTGGCGGGAGGCGGCTCTCCCCTGCTGCGCCCGGGCGAGATCTCCCTGGCGCACGGAGGGGTCCTCTTCTTGGACGAGATGCCGGAGTTCCGCAGGGACGCCCTGGAGGTGCTGCGCCAGCCCCTGGAGGAGGGGCGGGTGACCATCAGCCGCTCCTCGGGCAAGGCCGTCTTTCCCGCCCTCTTCATGCTGGTCGCCTCGATGAATCCCTGCCCCTGCGGTTTCCGGGGGGACACGGTGCGCCCCTGCACCTGCTCCTCCGGCACGCTGCGCCGCTACCTGAACAAGCTCTCGGGACCCCTGCTGGACCGCATCGACATGCAGATCGAGGTCCCCCGCCTCACCCCGGCGGAGCTTAGAGAAAGCGCCGGGAGCGAGACCTCAGAGGCGGTGCGGGAAAGGGTGCTGCAGGCGCGGCGCCTCCAGGAGGAGAGGGCGGGTGCGCCCGGGGCCTGCAACGCCCGCCTCTCCCCATCCGAGCTGATGCGGCAGTGCCGCCTGGATGACGCCGCCGAGGGCTTCCTGCTCCAGGCGGTCAACCGCCTGGGTCTCACCGCCCGGGGCTATCACAGGTGCCTGCGCGTCGCTCGCACCATCGCCGACCTGGCGGGCAGGGAGAGGATAGAGGCGGCCGACCTGGCCGAGGCGGTGCAGTACCGGTCGCTGGAACGATGCGTGGCCTCCCTTTACTAGGGGACGCGCCCGCAAGGCCTCCCGGTGGGGTGCCCCGCGTCCGCGCCGGGATGCAGCGGATGAGATGAAGGAGGGAAAAGGCATGAAAGATAAGGGCGCAAGCGCAAGGACGGGGTGAGCGACGAGGGTTAGCTGAGATGAAGGAGGGAAAGTCATGGAGGATAAGAAGGGCAAGAAGGGAGAAGGGAAGGGGAGCAAGAAGGAGGGCAAGGAGGGGGACAAGGCCCACGCTGGAGCGGAGGCCGCCGAGGAGAAGGCGGCCATGCTGGCCCTGCTCCTCATCCCCGGCATGGACAACCGGATCCTGCGCCGCCTGTGCCTTCACCACGGCTCGGCCCTGAAGGCCTGGGAGAAGCTGGAGGAGACGCCGCGGGCCCTGCTGGGAGGGGCGGGTGCCGGGGAGCGGAAGGAGGAATGGCTCCGGGCCCGCCGCCTCCTGCGGCCGCGGGAGGAGCTGGAGAAGCTGCAGGAGCGGGGGGTCCGCCTGTTGCTGCGGGGAGAGGAGGGCTACCCGCCCGACCTGGGGCGTATCTACGACCCACCGGCCGTTCTGTTCGTGCGGGGGAGCACCCGGCCGGCCGGGCGCCTGCTGGCGGTGGTGGGCTCGAGGAAGGCCAGCGCCCAGGGAAGGCACACGGCAGAGGCCCTGGGCAGGGAGATGGCGGCGGCGGGCATCGGGGTGGTGTCCGGAGGGGCCTTCGGCATCGACGCCGCCGCCCACCGGGGAGCCCTGGAGGTGGGAGGCCCCACCTTCGCGGTCCTGGGTCACGGGTTCGATCACTCCTATCCTCCGGAGCACCGCGGGCTCTTCCGGCGCGTCGAGGAAGCGGGCTGCCTTGTCACGGAATACCCTCCGGCCGTTCCCCCGTCCCCCTGGCGCTTCCCGGAACGCAACCGCATCATAGCCGGCATGTGTTCGGGCGTGGTGGTGGTGGAGGGCGGGGAGAAGAGCGGGGCCCTCATCACCGCGGACTACGCCATGGAGGAGGGCCGCGAGGTCATGGCGGTGCCCGGGAGCGTCTCCAACCCCCTGACCCGCGGACCCCACCGGCTCATCCGGCAGGGAGCCGGGCTGGTGACCTGCCTCGAAGAGATACTGGAGGAGCTGGGCTGGGAGGGCGAGTGCGGCCGGGCCGCCCGGGCCGCGGAGGAGGTCTCGCCGGATCCGCTCAGCCAGTCAGAGCTCTCCCTCCTGGCCTTGCTGGACGGCGAGCCCCGCTCCTTGGACTTCCTCGCCTCGCGTTTTCCCGGCCCCGGCCCCGATCTCTACCTCGCCCTCTCCAGCCTGCTGGTCAAGGGATTTCTGGGAGAGGAGCCGGGCGGTCGTTATATCAGAATAGAACAATAGTAAACAATAGTTAAAAATATTGACAAAAGTTAAAAAGAATATAAAATAATATATGCTTTTAACAGAGTGACCGAGCCGGGGAGGATGGCCCTGCCGCGGCGGGGTGCCCCGTCTCTCCCCGCCGGGGTCCGGCCGGCGAAGCCCCGCTTCCGGGCCGAGGAGGTGAGAGCGTTGGATGATGCGGTGGAGGGATTCCTCCTCAAGCTGCAGGCGGAGAGGAACCTCTCTCCCCACACCGTCAGGGCTTACCGCCTGGACATCGGCCAGTTCTGCGACTTTATGCGGCGGGCCGGCAAGGAACGTTTCGACCAGGTCGACTACCGTTTCCTCCGCTCCTTCCTGGCCAACCTGAACACGCGGGGGTTCTCCCGCGCCTCCATAGCCCGCAAGACCTCTTCGCTGCGCAGCTTCTTCTCCTTCCTGCAGGAGAGGGGGATCATCCGGGACGACCCCTCGGCCGTGTTATCCTCTCCCAAGCTGCAGCGCCGCCTGCCGCGGGTGCTCAGCCTGAACGAGATCGAGTGCTCCGAGGAGAAGCACGCCTCCCTGGAGGTCTACCGCACCTCGCTGCGCGACCTGGCCATGGTGGAGTTGCTTTACGGCAGCGGGATACGGGTTGGTGAGCTGGTGGGCCTGGACCTGGGCGACGTCGATTTCGCCCGCCGGGAGATAAGGGTCATGGGCAAGGGTCGCAAGGAGCGCATCGTGCCGATAAACCAGGTGGCCCTGGAGATCCTGCGGTCCTACCTGGAAAAGGAGCGCCCCCGCCTGCTGGAAGGGGTCTCCGGGACGCTGGAGCTGGTGGGATCGGGTGGGGAGCCGCACGAGGCCGCCGACGCGGCGCGGGCGGTCTTCATCAACGTGCGCGGCAGGCGCATCAGCGACCGCGGGGTGCGGCGGGTGGTGGAGAGGTTCTTCCGGGCCGTCGGCCCCGGCAGGCACGTGACCCCCCACACCCTGCGGCACACCTTCGCCACCCACCTGCTGGAGGGCGGGGCCGACCTGCGCTCGGTGCAGGAGCTGCTGGGCCACGTTGATTTGAGCACTACCCAGATATATACTCATCTGAGCAAGGCGCAGCTGAAGAGCATCTACCTCAAGACTCACCCACGAGCCCGATGAGCGGGGAGCAGCCGTGAAGACGGAGAGGGGGCGCGGCAGCCCATGACCCTGACCGCGGCGGGTAGGACCGGCAAGGAGACAGGGTGGAGCAAGGCGACGAGCTCAACGAGATATGGAGAAGATATAAGGAGGAGGGTTCGCAGGATGACCGCGAGAAACTCATCCTGCATTACGCCCCCCTGGTGAAGTACGTGGCCGGCAGGGTATCCTCCGGCCTGCCCGCCAACATAGAGTATTCCGACCTGGTCAGCTACGGCATCTTCGGCTTGATAGACGCCATCGAGAAATACGAGCCGCAGCGGGGCATAAAGTTCGAGACCTACGCCATAAGCCGCATCAAGGGCTCCATCATCGACGAGCTCAGGGCCATAGACTGGGTGCCGCGCTCCGTCCGTTTCAAGGCGAGGGAGCTGGAAAAGGCTTACATCCTGCTGGAGGGCGAGCTCAAGCGCATGCCCACGGACGAGGAGGTGGCGGCCGAGTTGGGGCTGAGCATGGACGAATACCATGCCCTGCTCAACCAGATGAGCTTCATCTCCCTGGTGGCCCTGGACGACCTCTGGAACGTGGGAGGGGAGAAGGGGGACCGCCTTTCCCTGGTGGAGACGCTGGAGGACGTCAAGGCCAAGGACCCCTACAAGTCCTACGAGCTGGAGGAGCGCAAGCGCATCCTGGCCGATTCCATCAACCGCCTGCCGGAGAGGGAGAAGGTGGTCATCAGCCTCTACTACTACGAGGGCCTTACCCTCAGGGAGATAGGGGAAGTGCTGGGGGTCACCGAGTCCCGGGTCTGCCAGATGCACACCAAGGCCATCCTGCGCCTCAAGGCCCGCCTGGGCGGCTCCCAGGGGCAGCTGGGCACCGACTGGCTCTCCTGAGGGGAGGCGTCCGGCGGCGGGAGGCCCGCCTCCCCGCGCGGGAGGCGAGGGGCGGAGGGCAAGGGGCGGGGGCGCGGCATTGCCAAGCGCCGGGGATTGTGCTAGATTACCGACCTGTCAGTCTATATCACGCACGCCGGCGGACCCGGCTCCCGGTGCCGAGAGGTCGGAGCAGGGGATGAGGCCGGCGGAGGAAAAACCACGGGAGGTATGGCATGTCCGTAGTGTCCATGAAGTCCTTGCTGGAGGCCGGGGTCCATTTCGGCCACCAGACCCGCCGTTGGAATCCCAAGATGAAGAAGTACATCTTCACGGAGCGCAACGGCATCTACATCATCGACCTGCAGAAGACCCTCACCCTCATAGAGCAGGCTTACGACTTCATCCGCGAGGAGGTGGCGCACGGGGGCGACCTGCTCTTCGTGGGCACCAAGAAGCAGGCCCAGGAGTCCATCGAGGAGCACGCCAAGCGCTGTGGCATGCCCTACGTCAACACCCGCTGGCTGGGCGGCACCCTCACCAACTGGAGCACCATCAAGCAGCGCATCGAGCGCATGGTGGAGCTGGAGAGGATGCGGGAAGAGGGGCTCTTCGAGGAGGTCTCCAAGAAGGAGGCCACCCGCCTGCGCCACGAGCTGACCAAGCTGCAGAGGACCCTGGACGGCCTGCGCAGCATGCGGGGCCTGCCCGCGGCGGTATTCATCATCGACCCCCGCAAGGAGCACATAGCGGTGCGGGAGGCCAACCGCCTCAAGATACCCATCGTGGCCATAGTGGACACCAACTGCGATCCCGACGAGGTGCAGTACGTCATCCCCGGCAACGACGACGCCATCCGGGCCGGCAACCTCATCAGCAAGATTATCGCCAACGCCGTGCTGGAGGGGCTGGAGGCCCGCGATGCCATGCGGGCCGCTGCCCTGTCCGGGCCGGCGCAGGAGACCGCCCCGGAGGAGGAGGTCAAGGCGGTCACCCCGCAGGACCGGCGCGAGCTGGAAGAGGCCTTCACCGCTGGGGATCCCGGCGAGGAGCCGGGGGGCGGGGCGGAAGGGCCTTCCCCATCCGGAGAGGAGGAAACGCAGGGCGAGGAAGAATCGGCCTGAGAATGGAGGAAACATGGGAATAGACGCCAGCCAAGTGAAGAAACTGCGCGACGCCACCGGGGCCGGGATAATGGACTGCAAGGCGGCCCTGCAGGAGGCGGAGGGTGATTACGAGCGGGCCCTGGTCATCCTGAGGGAGAAGGGCCTGGCCGACGCCAAGAAGCGCTCCGGCCGCTCCACCGGGGAGGGCATCATCGACGCCTACATCCACCTCAACAACCGGGTGGGAGTGTTGGTGGAGGTCAACTGCGAGACCGACTTCGTGGCCCGCAACGAGCAGTTTCGGGCCATGGTGCACGACATCGCCATGCATATCGCCGCGGCCATGCCCCTCTACGTCTCCTCCGGGGACATTCCCGAGCAGGTGCTGGAGCAGGAAAGGCAGATCTACCGCACCCAGGCCCTCAACGAGGGCAAGCAGGAGAAGTTCGTGGACAAGATCGTGGAAGGGCGCCTCAAGAAGTATTACGAGCAGTACTGCCTGCTGAACCAGCCCTTCGTCAAGGACCCCGACAAGACGGTGGAGCAGCTGATCGGCGAGGTGGCCGCCTCCACCGGAGAGAACATCGTGGTGCGCCGCTTCGCCCGCTTCCAGTTGGGCGAAGAGCTGGGCTGAGCGGCGCAGGCGGGCCGCGCCGTTTCTGCCGGCGGGCGGCACGCCGGCGCGGCGCGAGCCTCGGCCGGGTGGGGCGCGGCGGTTTATCCCGTCGCCCCAACAGGTTAAAATAGGTGGAACGGATCGGGACCGGCCGAGGGGAGACCGAGCATGGACAAGCCCGAGTACGGACGCGTGCTGCTGAAGCTGAGCGGCGAGGCATTCATGGGCGACCGCGACTACGGCATCGACCCCGAGACCGTCAACTCCATCGCCGACCAGCTGAAGGAAGTGCACGACCTGGGGGTGCAGACCGCCATCGTGGTGGGGGGCGGCAACATCTTCCGGGGCATGGCGGCCAGCGCCCGCGGCATGGACCGCGCCACCGCCGACTACATGGGCATGCTGGCCACCGTGCTCAACGCCCTGGCCCTGCAGGACGCGCTGGAGAAGCGGGGCGTGCACACCAGGGTGCAGACGGCCATCGAGATGCAGGCGGTAGCGGAGCCCTACATCCGGCGCCGGGCCATCCGGCACCTGGAGAAGGGGCGGGTGGTGATCTTCGCCGCGGGCACCGGGAACCCCTATTTCACCACCGACACCACCGCGGCCCTGCGCGCCCTGGAGATACACGCTGAGGCTATCATCAAGGCCACCAGGGTGGACGGGGTCTACGACAGCGACCCCCTGCAGAACCCCGAGGCGGTGATGTTCCCGTCCCTGGAGTACATCGAGGTCATCAGCCGCGGGCTCAAGGTCATGGACAGCACCGCGGTTTCGCTGTGCATGGACAACCACCTGCCCATAATCGTCTTCAACCTTACCGTCCCCGGCAACATCAAGAAGGTGCTGTGCGGGGAGAGGATCGGCACGGTGGTTTCCTGATCGTCACGAGGACGGGGCGTCCCGCCGCAACCGAGGGAGGTTTCAGGCATGGTCGAGGAAGTGCTGCAGGAAGCGGAGCGCAAGATGCGCAAGGCGGTGGAGGCCACGCGGGAGGAGTTCGCGGTGGTGCGCACCGGAAAGGCCAGCACCTCCCTGCTTAACCGGGTGTCGGTCGATTATTACGGCCAGCCCACCCCCCTGAACCAGATCTCCTCCATCAGCGCCCCCGAGCCCAGCCTGCTGCTGGTCGCCCCCTACGACAAGGGCATCATCAAGGACGTGGAGCGCGCCATCCTCCAGGCCGACCTGGGGCTCAACCCGGTGAGCGACGGCAATGTCATCCGCCTGCCCATCCCCCGACTCAATGAGGAGAGGCGCCGGGAGATGATCAAGCTGGTGCGCGCGCGTGCGGAGGAGGGGAGGGTGGCCGTGCGCAACGTGCGCAGGGAGGGCATCGAGGAACTGCGCGAATTCGAGAGAGAGAGCGAGATAACCAAGGACGACCTGCGCCGCGGGCAGGAGGAGATGCAGAAGCTCACCGACCGTTTCATCCGGGAGA
>Ga0209018_1001680_pt1 | contig 17319 bp, 14 predicted proteins | sample YNPBryBLVA2012_FD_185814 | JGI IMG/M metagenome (GOLD analysis project Ga0209018, IMG submission 185814) | Anoxygenic and chlorotrophic microbial mat microbial communities from Yellowstone National Park, USA - YNP Bryant BLVA 2012 (SPAdes)... ...
CGCATCGCCGCCGGGCTGTCCCCGTCCACCGAGCCGAAGTTCCCCTGCCCGTCCACCAGCGGGTAGCGCAGGCTGAAGTCCTGGGCCATACGCGCCATGGCCTCGTACACCGCTGCGTCCCCGTGGGGATGGTACTTGCCCAGCACCTCGCCGACGATGCGCGCCGACTTCTTGTAGGGGGCGTCGGGGCGCAGGCCCAGTTCGTGCATGGCGTAGAGGATGCGGCGCTGCACCGGTTTCAGCCCGTCACGGGCGTCCGGCAGCGCCCGCGCCACGATCACGCTCATGGCGTAACTGAGGTAGGCTTCCTCCATCTCGGATTCGATGTTGACCTGCCGAACGGTGCCGATCTCCATGCCCTGCTCCCGCTGTCGTGGCGTGTTCTCTCACTGAGTATAGCGCACTCGCACCGCAGCGTCAACTTTGCTTTTGTAGGACAACTGCGAGCAGTTGTCCTGCTAACTGCCTGCCTTGTTCCATGCAGTTGGATGAGGCGCCCGCAAGGGCCGTTTCCCTCGTTGCTCAAACCTGCCAAAGTGGTAGAATAGGGGCCTATGGACACCGAGATCACCATCTCTCCTCGTGAGGTACGCCGCAGTTTCCTGCTTGGAGTGTTCAATGGGGCCGCCTTCGAGTTCGCCGAACGCCTGATTGACCCCCCGCTGGTGCTGACCTGGTTTATCAGCCGTCTGACTTCCTCCAACCTGCTGATCGGTCTGGTGACGCCGCTGGGCGATGCCGGCTGGTTCCTGCCGCAGATCTTCATCTCGCCGCTGGTACAGCGCATGGGACGCAAGATGCCCTCCTACACCGCTGCCGCCGTTGCCCGCGCTGCCTCGTGGCTGCTGCTGGCGGCGGCGGTGTGGCTGGTCAGCAGGCCGGGCCTGTTGCTGGCTGCATTCTTCGTCCTGTACTCCGTTGCGCGGCTGGCGGCCGGGCTGGCCGGGCTGGCCTTCTTCGACGTGGTAGCAAAGACCATTCCCGCGCGTCGCCGCGGCAGTTTCTTTGCCTGGCGGCTCCTGTTCGGCGGCCTTTTGGGCATCGTCGCGGGCTGGATCGTCAGCATGCTGCTCGACGCTCCGGGTTTCACCTTCCCCCGCTCCTATGCCCTGCTTTTCTTGCTCTACTGTGCAGCGGCTGTGCCTGCAATGGCGGCCTTCATCGCTATCCGCGAACCGCCTGGGAAAACGGTCGGTGAGCGGGTGACTCTCGGCCAACAACTGCGCCGTGCCGGCTACCTTCTCCGTCATGACGCCGTGTTTCGTCGCTACATGGCCACCCGCCTGGCCCTCGCCCTGGCCGGCATCGCTGTTCCCTTCTATGCCGTCTACGCCCGACAGGTGCTGGGCGCGCCAGAGGGCATGGTGGGGGTTTACCTGATGACCCGCATAGGCGCGCAATTGCTGTTCAACCTGCCCTGGGGGCGACTGAGCGACCGGTGCGGCAACCGGTTGACGATGCTGCTCTCTACTCTGGGCAGTGGCCTGACTGCCCTGGTCGCCCTGGCTCTGGTCGTCGCGTCTGTCCTCTTTCGCCCTCAGGGCGCCTGGCTACCCTACCTGGCCATTCCGGTCTTCCTCCTGGATGGGGCAGTGCGCCCTTCGCTGGTGCTGGTGGACAGCAACTTCTTGCTCGAACTGGTGCCCGGGGCGGAGCGTCCGCTCTACCTGGGTCTCTCCAACACGCTGATCGGCATCGCTGTGCTGCTCTCCGGGATGGGGGGAGTGGTGGTGGACCTCTGTGGTTTCGCCGGGCTGTTCCTGCTGGCGGCGGGGCTCTGTCTGTTGGCCCACCTGTGGGCACGGGGACTGCCCGAACCGCGACGCTCCTGAGATGGTCGGGCCGGTTGCGCTCTACGTCCACATCCCCTTCTGCCGCGCCCGCTGCGCCTACTGCGACTTCCCTACCACCGCCGGGCTTGATCACCTGATGCCGGCTTACGTCAACGCGCTGTGCGTCGAGATAGAGCAGGTCGCTGCCCGTTGGGGCGGGGGTCAACCTCTGCCCGCGGTAACGGTCTACTTCGGCGGCGGCACGCCCTCACTCCTCCCGCCTGACCTGCTGCGCCGGGCCTTTGACCAGATACGACGCTGCTTCGCCGTCCTTCCCGACGCCGAGATCAGCCTGGAGGCCAACCCTGGCACGGTGGATCGCTTCACTCTGCGCCACTTGCGGGCGCTGGGGGTGAACCGGCTGAGCCTGGGCGTCCAATCCGCCCACGACGATGAGTTACGCACTTTAGGCCGTATTCACACCTGGGCGCAGGCGCTGGAAGGGGTGAGGGCGGCCCGTGCGGCGGGCTTCACCAACCTCAGCCTGGATTTCATCTACGGCCTCCCCGGGCAGACGGTTGCCTGCTGGCGCGAGACGCTCCAGGCAGCGCTGTGCCTGGAGCCGGAGCACCTCTCCCTCTACGCGCTGACGGTGGAGGAAGGGACGCCGCTGGCGGGACGGATCGCCCGCGGCGAGTTGCCTGCACCCGACGAGGAGACCGCGGCGGAGATGTACGAGTTGGCCGAGGAGATGCTGGCGGGAGCGGGGTTCCATCACTACGAAATCTCCAACTGGGCCCGCGACCTGACCCGCATCTGTCGTCACAACCTGACCTACTGGCGTAACGAGCCGTGGTTGGGAGTGGGGGCTGGGGCGGCATCGTGGTGGGGTGGGCAGCGTTGGAGTAACGTCCGTCACCCCAGCGACTACGTCGCCCGCATCCAGGCTGGCCTCCCGGCAGCAGAAGAGATTGAGGATATCCCGCCCCGCCTGGAGATGGGCGAGACGATGATGCTTGGGTTGCGGCTGACGGAGGGGGTCAGCGACGCCCGCTTTCGCGCCCGCTTCGGCCTGGGGTTGGTCGAGCGATTCGGGGCGGAACTGCGACGGCTGTGTGATTGGGGCCTCCTGGAGTGGGACGGCCAGGTCGCGCGGCTTACCGCCCGCGGGCGGTTGCTGGGGAACCAGGTCTTCCAGCAGTTCCTGCCCTGAGCGGGCCTCAGCATCTGTATGGGGGTACGCTGGGCGCGGTGGGAGACCACGCCCAGCGCGGATTTTGCTGGTGCGGCGCGGGTCATCACCCGTGCCCCAGCCGCCGGACTGTGGTCCGGCGGGCACAAGGGATCAGACTCCTGCGGATGGTGAGGCCCGGCGGAACTGGAAGCGCAGCAGGAGCGGACCGATGCGATCCATCAGCCAGCCGAAAGCCGGCTCCACCCACGGCACGAAGGCCAGGATGCCCGGCACGTAGGCGGTGCGCCGTGGCCGGCGCAGCAGGCTCCAGATAGCCGCCGCCACCCGTGCCGGCCGGATCATCAGCCGGCCCACTGGCGCGCGCACTCCCGGCGCCTGCGTGGGTCCCTCGTAGAACTCCGTGGCGACCGCGCCAGGCCGCACCACGCTGACGTGAATCTTCGTCCCCCGCAGTTCGCGGTGCAGCGCCGTGGTGAAGGCGTCCAGGAAGGACTTGGTAGCGCCATAGAGCGCCACACCCTGGCTGGGCAGGCTGCCGACCACCGAGCCCACGTTGATGATGTAGCCGCTGCCGCGCGACTTCATGTCGGCCAGGAAGAGCAGCGTCATCTGCACCATCGCGGCGACGTTCACCTGAATCATCTGCCGCGCCAGCGCCCACGGCATTGCCGTGCCGAAGCCGTACCAGCCGAAGCCGGCGTTGTTGACCAGCACGTCAACTGCACCGTAGGTCTCTTTCACCACCTGGAACACGCGCAGCCGCTCCTGCTCGTCGGCCAGGTCGGCGCAGACCGTCAGCGCTTCACCGCCGGAAGCGCGGATCTCCTCAGCCAGCGCCTCTAGCCGCTCCTGGCGTCGGGCGACCAGGACCACCCGCAGCCCCTCGCGGGCCAGCCGTCGGGCTGTCTCCGCGCCGATGCCGCTGGAGGCCCCGGTGACGACGGCCACCTTCCCCCGCCAGTTGGCTGTCTTCTCCGCCGCGCGCCGTTCCTGCCACGCTGGCGATTGCCTCAGCAGCCACGCACGGATGAAGGGGCGAAACAGGCGGATGAAGTAGCGGCGGATCCCCAACACCTGCTGCATGTCCTTGACGTAGTCGTCCAGCGTCCGCTTCTGGAAGTGCAGCAACCGCTCGCTTTCCGCCGTGTCCAGCCAGTCGGTGCAGAAGGGGACCGAACTGAAGGCTTCCTCCGGCAACGACCCGATGCCCATGCCATCCAGGACCCGCTGCATCAGGTCGCGGTAGAGGAACTGGTTACGCGGCCCGCCGCCGATCAGCAGTATCCGCCCCCAGATTTCCTCGCTGACCACACCATTGGCGATGGCCACTCCCACGTCTCGCGTGTGCACGAACTCGATGCGGTTGTCCGGGGGCACGTCGAACATGCCGCGGTCGAGGATCATCCCGATGGGCAACACGGCGCCGAAACGGAAGATGGACCACTTCAGGCCGGATTCGCGCACCATTCGCTCGCACTCTACCTTATGGTGCGCGTAGTGTTCGATGGGCTGGACGGGGTCATCCACCGTGCGCGGCGGGGGCAGTTGTTGCGTCTGCCCGTAGACGTGCAGGGATGAGGCGAAGATCAGCCGCGGGGGTGTGGGCTGCGCGTTCATTGCCTCGATCAGGTTGCGCGTCCCGCCGACGTTGATCTCGCGCGCCCAGTCGGGGGCGGATTCGCACTCGACGCCAGTGGCCGAGAGCTTGGGGATGATGAAGGCCAGATGGACGACCACCTCCTGGTCGGCCACCGCTGCGGCCACATCCTCTGGGCGGCGCAGGTCGCCCCACACCACCTCGATCCGCTTCCCGTATCGTCGTGCCTTCTTTACGTTAGCGCGCGTGCGCAGGTCGAAGCAGCGCACGGTATGGCCCCGGCGCAGCAGTTCTTCCAGCGCGCTGGTGCCGACATTGCCAAAAGCACCGGTCAACAACACTCTCATTGTCTACTCCTTCTCTTGACCACGGACCACGGACCACAGACCACAGACCACTTGCGTGGTCCGTCGTCCGTGGTCCGTCGTCCGTCGTCCGCCATCAGTGGCCCGTCGTCAGCAGCCCTTCCAGCAACAGGTTAATGCTCTCCTGGGTGACGCGCGCCCAGTCGGCTCCGTGGGGGTCCATCACCCCCTGCAACACCAGTCCCAGGGTGAGCGAGACCAACACCCGCGCGACGACCTGCGGATCGGCTGGCCGCAGGCTGCCCTCGGCGATGCCGGCCTCGATCATGCGGGCGAAGAACTCCTGGTAGCGGCGGTAGGGAGCGATGGTCGCCTGCCAGATCGCCGGGTCGCGTACTGCCTGGTTCCAGAACTCCATGAACATCGGTAACCGTGCGCTGGCCTCGCGGAAGATCACTCCTGCCATCCCCGCCATCTGATGCAATTCCTGGGGGATGTTGCCGGCGCCGGCGCGCGTCGCCGCCAGGTGCTCATCCAGTTGTGTCAACCAGCGCTCCAGCAGTTCCAGAAACACGGCCTGCTTGGTGGGGAAGTGGTGGTAGAAAGCCCCCTTGGTCACACCGGCGCGGGTACAGATTTCCGCCACGCCGATGGCGTCATAGCCGTGGCGGGCGAAACACTCCTCCGCCGCCTGCAGGATACGGTTGCGGGTCTCTTCACTCCTTCGCTGTTGGGGCATGGCTCTCCTTCAAAGATACCGACCGGTTGGTATGATTTTACCATACCTCTCTCTTGTTGTCAAGCCCTGGCTGCGGGCGGTCACCGCGTGGATGTGGGCCGGGTCGCTGTGGGCACACACCGCCACGATGGTGACCGTCCCCGCTCCGGCTGCCCCCAAAATGACATGCTCTCGTAACCTGTGCCGCTGGACATGCCGGCCTTTCTTGGGTATGATGAACGAGATGGGCGTCGAAGTCCACATCCTGATCGTTGACGACAGTGACCTGCTGCGCGGCCTGGTGGTCGAGGCGCTCAGCAGCCGTCCAGACTTTCGTCTCTCCCAGGCCAGCGATGGGGCGGCGGGCCTGGAACTGGCCCTGACCGACCCGCCGGACCTGATCCTGCTGGATATGGAGATGCCGCGGCTGAATGGGCTGCAGGTCCTCGACGGCCTGCGTGACCACCAGGCTGACATCCCGGTCATCCTGATGACCGGCCATGGTTCCGAGACGATCGCCGTGGAGGTCTTCCGTAAGGGGGTGCGGGACTACCTCATCAAGCCCTTCACCACTGACGACCTGTTGGCCTCCGTGGATCGCGCCCTGACGGAGACGCGCCTGCGGCGCGAGAAAGAGACGCTCACTCGCAACCTGGCGCTGGCCAACGAGCAGTTGACCCGTCGGGTGGAGGAACTGGACACCCTTTACCGCGTCGGCAAGTCGGTCACGATGCTGCTGCCGATGGAGCAGATGCTGGAGCGCATCCTCGACGCTGCCTTCCACATCTCCGGCGCGGAGGAGGCGGTGCTGATGCTCATTGACGAGACCGATGGCCGCCTCCGCACCCTGCTGCAGCGACAGCGGGTCCCCGGCAAGGCCAGGCAGGGTGGGCATCGCAGCGCCGAGGACCTGGCCGCCGATGCCCTGCGCAAGGGGGACGTCACGGCCACCGGGGCGATGCTCTCCGCGCCGCTCAAGGTGGGGCCGCAGGTGATCGGTGTGCTAGGGGTGAGCAACCCCGCCAGCGGTCGCCCCTTCTCCCACCACGACCGCCGGTTGTTGCTCTCCCTGGCGGACTACGCAGCCATCGCCCTGGAGAACGCCCGCCTGCTGCGCGCCGTCGAGGAGACCAAGGAGGGGGAGAAGCGGCTGATCCGCGGGATGTTCGAGCGGTACGTCTCTCCCGCCGTGGTGGAGCGCCTGCTGGCCCAACCCGACCGGGTGGCGCTGGGTGGCGTGCGTCAGCCCATCGCCGTGCTGTTTGCCGACATCCGGGGGTTCAGCACTTACAGCAGCCACACCTCCCCGGAGCAGTTGGTGGATGTGCTCAATCGTCACCTCTCTGCCGCAGCGGAGGCAGTGCTGGCCGAAGAGGGCACGCTGGACAAGTTCATGGGGGATGCGGTGATGGCCTTCTTCAACGCGCCGTTGCCGCAGCCTGACTTTCCCTTGCGGGCGGCCCGCGCCGCGCTGCGTCTGCAGAGGTGCCTGGCACAGGTGCATCAGGGGTTGCCTCCGGAGCACCGTCTCTCCTTCGGCGCGGGCATCGCTGTTGGCGAGGCGGTGGTGGGCAACATCGGCACGGCGCAGATGATGACCTTCACCGCGGTGGGGGACACGGTCAACCTGGCACGGCGGCTCCAGGAGTATGCCGCTCCCGGTCAGACGTTGCTCTCCCATTGGGCTTACATCTCCTTGCGCGCCCAGGCCGAGGTTCGACCCATCGGCACGCTGAAGATCAAGGGGCACGAACAGCCTGAACCGGTCTATGAACTGTTGCGCCTGCATGGCGCATAGACCGCGGCGGATTTCGAAGGCTGGGATCGCCCTTCGAGGCCACTCAGGACCCCAGGGCGGACGGCGCTTGCCCGAACGGCCATCCAAGGCTATAATATCCCGTGCAACGTAGCCCACAACGCAGCGAGGTGAACCATGGCAGAGGAGCCTACGCCCCGTCGCAGCCTCTTGGTGCTGTGTTCGGTGCTCAGCCTGATCGCCGGTGGCGCGATCGGCTTTTTCACTCCCCACCCCCGCAGCCAACCCATCGCTGTCATCACCCCTGACCCCACACCTACTCCTGGCATGCTGCGGGTCTACGTCTGCGGGGCGGTGGTTGCCCCAGCGGTCTATGAGCTCCCCCCCGGCAGCCTGATCCGGGACGCGGTGAAGGCCGCGGGCGGGCCGTCGCCCCAGGCCGACCTGGAGCGGATCAACCTGGCCCAGCAGGTGTCCGACCAGCAGCAGGTCACCGTGCCCCGTCGCGACGAGGCCTCTGTGGCCGCTTCTCCGGCCCTCACGCCGGCAGCCACGCTGCTGGACGTCAACACCGCCGGCGTGGCGGATCTGGAGAGGCTGCCGGGCATCGGCCCGATCACGGCGCAGCAGATCGTCGAGTACCGGCAGGCCCACGGCCCCTTTTCCAGCCCTGAAGATTTGCTGCGTGTGCCTGGCATAGGACCTGCCACCCTGGAGAAACTGCGCCCCTGGATAACGGTCGGGTAACTCAGCCGGGCTTCTTGACTTTTCCACTCGCCGCGCTAGAATGAAGGCCACCTCGGGAGGGCTTACCTGAGCATGCGCCAGGTATCTATTGCGTGGAGGAAACCGTTTGAGTCGTCGCATCCTGATCGTGGATTCCAACCAGGCCTTTGCCACTTTGCTGGAGCAGAGCCTCAAGGGGGCGGGTGATTTCAGCCCCCGCGTCGTCAACAGCGGGAGAGAGGCTCTGAAGGCCGTCGCCGAAAAAGAGTATGACCTGGCTGTTGTGGACATGGGGTTGGAGGATGTCGAAAGCGCCGCCCTGGTCCGGAAGTTGCGCCAGGAGCATCCCCACCTGCGGCTGGCGGTGATCCCGTTGGAGGGAGATGGGATACCCGCGGACCTGGCGGACCTGGACCTGCAGGGCACGGTGCCCAAGCCGTTTTTCCTGCCCGAGTTGCCTGGGCGGATCAATGCCATCCTCTCCCGGCCTGTAGGGGGGGAAGCGGTTCCCCCTGTCGTGTCCCGTGTTCCCCCCAGCGGCGACCTGATGCACGTCTTGGCCCGCCTGGCCCAGGAGGTCGGCGCGGAGGCGGTCATCCTGACCCACAACGAGAACCTGATCGCCCATGTGGGCTCGCTTTCCACCGAAGAGATGACCGCTCTGGCCAGCATCGCCTACGAGTCCTGGCAGACCTCTGCCCGCGTGGCGCGCATCCTGGGCAAGGAGCAGCTGCGCTTCGAGCAGAGCATCGAGGGGGATGAGCATCTCCTCTATTCCCTGGCCCTGTCCAATGAACTGATCCTCTCCATCGTCGTCCGCGGACGTGTCCATTTGGGGATGATCCGCCATCAGGCCAAAGAGAGCGTCGAGGCCATTCGCCAGTTGATCGCTTAGGTGGTGGAGAGTGTCCCCGAAACTCGTGCTTGTGGACGGCCACGCGCTGGCCTACCGGGCCTTTCACGCCTTGCCGTTGGAGGGTTTCGCCACACGGGATGGTGAGCCGACCAACGCCACGTATGGCTTTACCGCCACCCTGCTCAACATCCTCCAGGAACAGCGGCCTGACTTCATAGCCGTCTGCTTTGACGCTGGCATGTCTGGCCGCGACCAGTTGTACCCCGCTTACAAGGGCCACCGCGAACGCATGCCGGAGGAGATGCGCGTGCAGATGACGCGCATCCGCGAGATCGTCGCTGCCTTTGGTATCCCTGTCTTCGAGCAGCCGGGTGTGGAGGCGGACGATCTGTTAGGGACGTTGGCTCACCAGGCGCGACAGCAGGGTGTGGAGACGTTGATTGTCACCGGTGACCGGGACCTGCTGCAGCTGGTGGGGCCGCAAGTGCGCGTCTTTCTGGTGGGGCACCGCTTCTCGGAGGGGCGGGTGTACGACGAGGAGACGGTGCGCGTTCGGTACGGTGGCCTCTCCCCTGCCCAACTGCGCGACTTCAAGGCGCTGGTGGGAGACAAGTCGGATAACATCCCTGGGGTTGCCGGGGTTGGTGAGAAGACGGCCATCGAACTCCTGCGCCAGTACGGCTCGCTGGAGCACCTTTACGACAACCTCGATCTGGTCGCCAAACCGCGCTTTCGCCAGGCGCTGAGCGAGGGCCGGGATATGGCCTTCCTCAGCCAACGGCTGGTGACGTTGCGCTGTGACCTGCCGGTGACACTCGACCTGGCGGCCTGTAAGGTTGGCAACCTGGACCGGGGGCGTGTAGCGGCGCTGTTTCGCCGGCTGGAGTTCCGCTCCCTGATGGAACGGTTGCCGGAGGAGGGGGCGGCGCGCCAGCTCTCCCTTTTCGAGACCGAGCCGCCTCGCCCGCGGGCCACCCCCACCGCCTTCCACCTCGTCACCACTCCGGAGCAGTTAGTAGCGCTGGTGGAGCAACTCTCGCGGGCGGAGGCCATCGCTTTTGACACGGAGACCACCTCCACCGACCCGCTGCGAGCAGCGCTGGTGGGCCTGTCACTCACGGATCGGGACGGGGAGGGTTGGTACATCCCCGTAGGTCATCGCACGGGGCAGCAACTGCCGCTGCCGCAGGTCATCACGGCGCTGCGCCCACTGCTGGAGGACCCCCGGCGGCCCAAGTACGGTCATAACGCCCAGTATGACATCACTGTGCTCCTGCGCCACGGCGTGCGCGTGCGCGGGTTGGCCTTCGACACGATGCTGGCCGAATGGCTGACCGACCCCGGCAGCCACAACCTGGGGCTGAAGGGCCTGGCGTTCGTCCGCCTGGGGGTCGAGATGACGCCGTTGCAGGCGCTGATCGGCTCCGGCCGCAAGCAGATCAGCATGGCTGATGTGGAGATCGAGCAGGCCGCCGCCTATGCCGCTGCTGACGTGGACATGACCCACCGGCTGGTCGGCGTGTTGGAGCCGGAGTTACGTCAGAAGGGACTGTGGGAGCAGTTCGTCACGCTGGAACTGCCGCTGGTTGAGGTGTTGATGGCCATGGAGATGGCCGGCGTGGCGCTCGACGTGCCCTTCCTGGAGCGCATGTCGCGGGAACTGGCGGAGCGGCTGGCCCAGGTGGAGGCAGAGGTTCACCGCCTGGTGGGTTATCCTTTCAACCTCAACTCCGGCCCACAACTGGCCGATGTGTTGTTTGGCAAGTTACAGCTGCCCACTCAGGGCGTGCCTCGCACCTCTACTGGCCGCCATTCGCTCACCGCTGAGGTGCTGGAGAGCCTGCGCGGCGCACACCCGGTCGTCGAGCGCATCCTGGAGTACCGCGAACTGGCGAAACTGAAGTCCACCTACGTGGACGCGCTGCCAGCGCTGGTCAACCCGGAGACGGGACGGTTGCACACCTCCTATAACCAGACCGGGACGGTCACCGGCCGCATCTCATCTTCCGACCCCAACCTGCAGAACATACCGATTCGCTCGCCGCTGGGCCGTCAGGTGCGACGGGCCTTCGTGGCCCGTCCGGGTTGGTTGTTGCTGGCGGCGGACTACTCCCAGGTGGAACTGCGCATCCTGGCGCATATCAGCGGGGATGTGGGGCTGCTCGAGGCCTTCCGCCGCGGCGAGGACATCCACGCCACCACTGCCGCGGCTCTCTTCAACGTGCCCCTCGAACAGGTCACTGCGGATCAACGTCGCTTCGCCAAGTCGGTCAACTTCGGCCTGATCTACGGGATGAGCACCTATAGCCTGGCCCGCTCGACCAACCTGACCCAGGCGGAGGCGGAGAACTTCGTGGCGCAGTACTTCGGACGATTTCCCAGGGTGCGCGCCTATCTGGAGAGCACCATCGCGCAGGCCACGAACCGGGGGTATGTCGAGACGTTGGTGGGGCGACGACGGTACTTCCCGGAGTTGCAGAGCGCCGCGCCAGGACAGGAGCAGGCCCGTCGGCGGGCGGAGCGGGAAGCCGTGAACGCCCCGATCCAGGGTTCCGCCGCCGACATCATCAAACGGGCAATGCTGCACCTCCATCAGGCGTTGGGAGAGCGCGGCCTGATGGCGCAGATGATCCTTCAGGTGCATGACGAACTGGTCCTGGAGGTGCCCCGTGAGGAACTGGCCGTGGTGGCTCCCCTGGTGCGTCAGGTGATGGAGTCGGCCTATCCTCTCGACGCCCCGCTGAAGGTTGACCTCAAGACAGGCCCGAATTGGGAGGAGATGGCCCCGTACACAGCGCTGGATACGGCCTCGACGTGAGTGGGACGCGGTCTCCGGCCGCGCCCAGAGGCACGCGTGAACGGGAGCAGGGGCGAAGATCGGCGGCAGGCCTCGCCGATGCTTCGCCCCTACTTGTGACTTCGGCAAGATGTACTATAATCTTACGCAGAACCCTGTTATGGAGGTCATCATCATAGAGCCGGAACCTGTTTCAGAACAACCTATCCCGGGAGGTGGGCCACAGGAGGCACCCAGAGAGGTGTCTCTTGCCCGCGCCTTCGGCGGGCAGTCGCTCCTGCGGGACATCATCGAGACCCTGCTGCTGACGCTGGTGATCTTCTTCGTCGTCAACTCCCTTACAGGTCGTTTCCAGGTGCGGGGATCGAGCATGGAGCCCAGCCTGCATAGCGGTCAGTACCTGATTGTCAGCAAGATCAGTTACCGCCTGGGGGAGCCTCAGCGGGGCGATGTCGTCGTATTCCTGCCGCCGAACGGGGATAATGAGGACTACATCAAGCGGATCATCGGCCTGCCGGGGGAGTACGTGGAGGTGCGCGACGGCGCGGTGTGGATCAACGGCCATCGGCTGGACGAGCCGTATATCTCAGCCCCTCCGCCGTATTCCGGCGCCTGGCAGTTGGGCGAGGACGAGTACCTGGTCCTGGGTGACAACCGCCCGAACTCCAGCGACTCCCACTCCTGGGGTGTGTTGCCGCGGGAGAACCTGGTGGGCAAGGCCTGGCTGTGTTACTGGCCGCCGCAGGATTGGGGGCTGGCACCCCACTACCGTTTCCCGCCGCTGGAAGGGGAGGATTGAATCCAATGGCGACAGAACCACCACCGCACATGTCGCCCCTGGTTTTGCCAGACCAGGCCCTGGCTGAGGTCATCGCCTGGCTGACCCCGCAGCGGCTGACCGCGTTGATAGACGCCACCGATCTGAAGGCCGACACACCGGGGGCGAAGATCCGCCAGGTGGCCGAATGGGCGGTCGAGCACCGCTGCTGCTCGGTCTGCGTCAACCCGGTGGAGGTGGACCTGCTGCCTGACCTGCTCAGGGGGAGCGGCGTGCGCGAGTGCTACGTCATAGACTTTCCCCTGGGCAAATCCCCGATAGACCTGAAGGCTCAGCAGGCGGCGTGGGTCGTGGAGCGGAGCCGTCAGCGGCGCGGTGAGGGGCCGGGGTGGGTGGAACTGGATATGGTGATCAACGTGGGCCGCTTCCGCGAGGACACCGACTACACCCGTCGGGAGGTCGCCGCGGTCGTCGCTGCGGCGGATGGCGAGTCGGTCAAGGTCATCATCCGTTCCTCGGAACTGTTGCCGGAGGAGATCGTCGCGGCATGCCGGGCGGCGGTCGCGGGGGGGGCGCGCTTCGTCAAGAACTCGACAGGGATGGAGTCTTTCGGCGCCACGCCGGAGCACATTCGCCTGATGCGTGAGACGGTGGGCCCAGATGTGGGGGTCAAGGCTGCTGGGGGCATCCGCGAGGTGTTGGACGTTGTGCGGTTGATCTGCGCTGGCGCGGCCCCGGCGGAACTGCGCACTCCGGAACGGTTCCGCATCGGCACCTCTAGTTTTGCCCACATCCTGGCCGGTCTGGAGCAACTGAAGTCCCATTCAACCTGACCACTCACGTCGCAGGAGGGAGAGCGATGGAAGTGCAAGAGAGCGGCTACCTGGCCGCCGACTTCTTCACCCACAGCTACCGCATCTCCGGTCATGTTGACGTGCGCCGCCGGGCGCTGGCGGACATCCTCAATGACCAGACCAGCAACTTCATCCCCCTGGAGGATGCCTACATCTCCCCTATAGACCGGCCTGGTGAGATCATCGCCACCTACTCGGCGTCCAACCTGGTGAAGTCCAACCTGACCGTCATCGTGGTCAGCCAGAGCAACGATGCGCTTCCCCGCAAGCATACCTACGGGAGTTACTACGGCACCTTCCTGCACAAGATCTTCCTTACCGTCCCCGGCTTCGAGGTTGTGGGTTACCTGCGGCTCTCTTCTAACCTCGACCTCCGGCGAGTGTTGACCACCGGCACCGATGAGTTTATCGCCGTGCTCGATGGGCGCGTGCGCAACTCCTTGCGGCCGGATGTGACCTTCACTGGCGGTGGTGTGTTGGTCAACAAACGGCACATCGGCGCGTTGTGCATGGCCGAAGAGGAGTAGGCATCGGGGAGGTGAGAGATGGCCCGCATTCTGGTGATTGACGATAACGCTGATCTGCTGCAGATGATCCGCACGATCCTGGAGAGTCGGGGAAAGCATGAGGTCATCCTCAGCGCTGAGGGACAGGACGGCCTGGCGAAGGCGAAAGCCGCGCCGCCAGACCTGGCGATCGTGGATGTGATGATGCCAGGGATGACCGGCTACGAAGTTTGCCGGCGGATGCGCGCCGATCCTGCTACTTCCCACGTGCCCATCATCATCCTCACCGCACGGGGCCAGGAGGTGGACCGCCAGGCGGCGCTGGACGCGGGCGCAGACCTGTACCTGAGCAAGCCGGTCACGATGGCCGAACTGCAGCAGCATGTGGATGACCTGCTGGCCCGTGCGCCGCGCCCCGAGGCGCCGGGGGGGGTGATGGCGCTGCTCAGTCTGCGCGGCGGCGTGGGCGTGACCACCCTGGCGGTCAACCTGGCCGCCACCCTTGTCCGGCAGGGGGAACAGGTCTGCCTGTTGGACCTGTGCCCGGCCTCTGGAAATGCAGCCCTGCAGTTGGGCCTGCGGCCCGACCCGAACTGGTCGGCGCTGGCGCTGCTGGGCACCCCTCCCGGCTCCGCCACTATCGGCACCTACCTGCTCAATCACTCCTCTGGCCTGCGCCTGTTGGCCGCGCCCTTCGTCCCCATCGTCGGCGACGGGTTGCCCAGGGAGACGGTGCTGGCGGCGATCTCCGCGCTGCAGCAGAACTTCGCCGCCCTGGTGATTGACCTTCCCTCGGCCCTGAACGACGTCACGATGGCGGTGCTGGACCAGGCCGACATCATCGGTCTGGTCCTGACCGCTGACCCTCCCGCCATTCAGGCGACGGTGGGCACGCTTCAGGCGCTGAAGCCGTTTGCCAGTAAGGTGCGCATCATCTTGAATCAGGTCGTTCCGGGGCCGTCGTCCTCTGCGCAGGCGCTGCAGCGGGTGCTGCGCCAGCCGGTGAACGGCGTCGTCCCCTTCGATCCGGCGCAGGCACAGGCCCTGGCGCGCGGTCAGCCGCTGGCGCTCTTCTCGCCGACCTCGCCGCTGGCCCAGGCGGTGGCGGGGTTGATCCCATCCCTGCGGGCGTCGCAGGGCAGGCCGGCAGTGGTGTAGATGAACAATCACGATCGGATGGAATCGCGACGACCGGCCCGCATCATGGTCGTAGATGACGAACCCCGCGCCCGCCTGCCGCTGGCGGAGATCCTGCGCATGGAGGGGTACGAGGTCAGCGCGGCGGCCAGCGGCGAGGAGGCGCTGGAACTGATCGCCAACGAACCGCCCTTCGACCTGATGGTCCTCGACCTGAAGATGCCGGGGATGGACGGCCTGCAGCTGACTCAGGCTGTGCAACAGGTCTCACCGGACACGGTGATCGTCCTGCTCACCGCTTTCGGGACGCTGGAGACGGCGATTGAGGCGATGCGCCGGGGCGCGCATGACTACCTGCTCAAGCCATGCCCGGTGCCGCAGATCCTGGAGAGCATCCGACGTGGCCTGGCCAAGCAGAATCAGGAGCGTCACCGCCGCGATCTGGTGGACCGCCTGGAGCAGACCCTGGCCGAACTGGCGGCGGTGGAGCGGGGTGAGGAGCGACGGATGCTCATCACCGCCACCTCGCCAGCCCGCTTCCTGCGCCTGCAGGATGTCGAGATGGACCGCGAACATTACCTGGTCACCGTCGCCGGTCGCCCTGTGGCTCTGACTCCCACGGAGTTCCGCTTGCTCTCGGTGCTGATGGAGAACGCCGACCGGATCATCAGCCCGCAGGAACTGGTGCGTCATACCCAGGGATACGAGTGTGACCCGTGGGGGGCGCGGGCCATCGTCCGGGTACACATTCGTCGCCTGCGACGCAAGCTGGAACCCGACTCGCTCTCGCCGCGCTACATTGTCAACGTGCGGGGAGTGGGTTACACCTTCCCCTCGGTGCCTCCCCCCGCCGATTCGACCGCAGCGGAGGACTGACCGCGCCTGTAACGAAACCGTAACTGCCCCGCAACCCCTCTCATGCCGTTCTATGATACTCTGGGTGCGTGAAACACAGGCGGGGTCTGAGTGACGGTGAGGAGCAGGGTGGAGGGGCTCTTCCTGCTGGCTGCGCGGAACCTTTGCGGCGAGCCCTGACGACTCTCCGGCGGGACACTATGGCCCAGTGCGTCCTGCTGACCGACCGCGAAGGACACGTGGTCGCCGAAGCGGGCAGCGCACGGGGCACCCCGTTGCAGGCAGTGCTCCCGGTGTTGACAGAGGAGGTGACCCTCACTGCGCGCCTGGCGGAGGCCTGGGGTGAACCGTCGGTGTTGGGGTTGCACCATTTTCAGGGCGGCCAGGCCGAGGTCTACACTGCATCCGCTGCCGATCTGCCCTTTCTCCTGGTTGTGGTCACCTGGCAACGCCCGGTGGCCTATTCCGGTGTGGTCTGGCTTTTCGTCCGCCGCGCGATGCAGGAACTGCGTTGGATCCTGCGCGGGGATGGGGGCCAACCTCTCCTTGGCCTTACCCCTGCCCAGGCTCATGCCCTGGGTCTCTTCTCAGATGAGGTGCTGGGCGAAACCGAAGGGGAGGGTGGGGGGCGTACTCCTTGACGGAAGGGGGCTTTATGGTAGAATACCTCCGCCTGCCCCCATCGTCTAGCCAGGTCTAGGACACAGGCCTTTCAAGCCTGCGACACGGGTCCGAATCCCGTTGGGGGCACTCTCAAGACTCTTCCGCCGGGTCAATGCCTGCCCTGCGCCCGCGTAAAACCGAGCCCGCCGGACTGAGGTCCGGCGGGCGGCGAGTTGGGCGCGGCTGGTTATCTGCGCCGCACGAGCGGTAAGGCCTGCGGGAGGACAGCATCCCCCGCTGCTACGGCGCGGCCGCCTCGATCAGCACGTCCACTTCGCAGCCATCCTCCGCCAGCGAGCCGACCGTAAACGTCGCCGGCAGCGCCTCCAACTCGAAGGGGTAGACGTCCCGGCCCGCGTAGCAGAGACGGTCGAATATCTCGGCATACGAGTTTCCCCAGTCGCAATCCATTTCCTCCACCCGCGCGAAAAGGCTCAGCGGGCCGTCGGTCGGGGCCTGGATGTAGACGACGTTGCTTGCCGGGGCAGAGGTGTTTTCCTGGACCGCGCGGCAGGGATTGTGCGACTCCTGGCTGTGACAAAGGCCATCATCGTAGTAATGACATGGCTGCCCCGGCGGCGGGCATTCGCTCATATCCACGGTGAACCAGGAGAGGATGTCGGCGATCGAATACTCTGTGTTGGGCCAGAGGACGATGCCAGCAGCGAGCGGATGAAAGGACGTGCCTGACGGGCCTGTCCAGTTGTCCACATACCCCCCATCTATCCACAGGTGGGGCCATTGCCACCAGCGGAACGATGTCCATGGACTCGTTGCTGCCCACAGGTAGATGGAGGGAGCACT
>Ga0209018_1001681_pt1 | contig 17312 bp, 14 predicted proteins | sample YNPBryBLVA2012_FD_185814 | JGI IMG/M metagenome (GOLD analysis project Ga0209018, IMG submission 185814) | Anoxygenic and chlorotrophic microbial mat microbial communities from Yellowstone National Park, USA - YNP Bryant BLVA 2012 (SPAdes)... ...
CAGGCTGTCCGCGTCGCCCGGTGCCAGCAGCACCAGACCCGCGGCAGCGACCGGCGGCCCGGGTTGCCAACCCCCTGCGTGCGGATCGGCGCGAACGCGCCGGTCCGCGGCCGATTCCTCCGGGGAGATCGTTCGCGCGCCCGGTGCGTCGCGTTCGTATCGCACGGCCCACCGGATCGCCCAAGTCGCAGTGTCCAGCGCGATCAGGGCGCCGCAGTCCGTGGGGATGTACGCCACCTCGTCGGCCACGCACGGCGGCAGCGCGCCGGCGGCCGCAACGTCTGCCCCCCCGAGCCCGCAGAGGTAGATGGTGCGAACGAGCGTCCCGCGAATGTCTTCGACGATCGCGGCATGGAGATCTGTTCCCGACCGATAGGGGACGAGCAGCAGGTGGTCGCGCACGGGGATCGGCGCCGAAAGGAACTCGGCGTCGTCCAGCGGGCCGGCGGATTTCCCGCCAGGGCTGGGTTCGGGCCGCGCCGACCGACCGCACCGCCATCGGAGCCGCCCCGTCCTGGCGTCGTACGCGACGATCTGGTCCATCGCGGGGCCTGCCCCGGCTTGCCGCCACGCCGGCTCGGCCGCCCGGCGTAGCTGCTCCTCGGGGCTTGCGATTTCCTCGGCGCTGCGTTCAATCGTGATGACCAGTCCTGCGTGCAGGACCAGCGAGCCGGCCGCCTCGTCCCGGAAGAGCCGGTGGGCCAGCGCGTCCCCCTCGAAATCGGCCTCGGTTTCCGCAGGGCCGGCGCGGCGCGCGAGGACCGGGTACCGTGACTTCCCCCAGATGCCCGGAAGAGGCGCAGCCAGCGTCTCCCATATCTTCTCGAACGTGTCGGCATCGAGCGCAATGAGGCGTCCGGCCCAGTTGATGATCACCACCTGCCCGTTCGTGACCATCTGGGTCACGGGCAACCACCGGGTGGTTCGCTGGAAAGCATCGAGCTTCGGGAGGAGCCCCGGACGCTCGATGGGCATCCGGTGTCGCCAAGGTGTTTCGTCCAGGAGGGTCGGTTCCACGGGCGGCATCAACCCGGTTCGCTGCGGCCCACCCATAACCATGGACCAGGCCGGTTCGGGCCCGGCTGCCGCCGGCATCAGTTGGCCGATGCCCGCCTGGATCTCCATCGCCCGTTGCTGGAGCGGACCGGCGCCTTGGCTTGTGCGGACAAGGGCCTCGGTCGTCTTTCGGGCTGCCTGTCTTTGGCCGGCCATGCCCATTGCCAGGGCCAGACGGGCCTCGATGGCGGCCCTCGGGACGTCCGGATCAGGGTAGATCGTCGCCAGCTCGCGCAGCAGAGCGATGGTCGGCGAGGCACGCCCTTCGTCGAGCCACCAGCTCGCGAGCGTCATGGCGGCATCGTCGCCGACGCTGGTCAGCAGGAAGCGGTCGACGATCTCGCGCAGGGCCCTTTCGTCATGCATCTCGACGGCCCGCTGATAACAGGTCCGTGCTTCCCCGTCGTGGAGCAGGCGGTAGGCCCGCAGCCCCTCCGGCGGCAGTGCGGCGATCTGTCGATGCGCGTGCCGTCGGGCGGATTCGTAGGCGTCCGGCCCGGCTCTGACGATCGTTTCGCCGGGCAGTTCCACGATCCGCTGGAGGGCGTCGATGGCGAGCTTCCAATCCCGGCGTTCCGCGGCTTGGGCGGCGCGGCGCAGGAGGTGCGTGGCCTCCTCGGATTCGTCCAGGATCGCCGACGCAACCGCCGGAGGATGAGCCGGCTGGGCCTGAGGCTGGGCCCCGGCCGGCCCTCCTTGGGATTCGACGAGGCCCATCAGTACGAGCCCGCAGAGGACAAGCCCGATCGGTCGTGGCCCGGCACAAGGATCGGCAAGGCGAGATTCTGGGGCGTCCGTTTCGGCGGCGGGGCCGGACGGGGCGAGCCCGCAGACGGGCCTTTCGGCACGAGCAGACCCGAAGAGGCGGTGCCCCCCGCGGGAGCGCAACTCTTTCTCCTCGCAGAGCTTGTTCCGTCCGTGCATCCTCGTATTATCCGCCCTGCGAGCCACGCGCGCCGCCATCGCCTTCGTTTCTCGGCCGCTCTATCACCATCATATGGACGGCGGGCCGACCGGGCCAGCCACACGCCACGGGGGCGATTCCGTGGATATGGACGCGGGCACCGGTGGGTTGCTATTCGGCCGGGCGGCTGATCGATGGCCGGGCCAGGTGATCAGAAGCTGCATCGTGGTGGCGGCCCGGCTGCGTCGCGTTGGATACGTTCGGGCCCCACTGGACTTCAGAAGGCGCTTCGGCTAGACTAAGGTTTGGTTGGATCCATCGAACGAGTCCCGGTACGTGTGATGTCTTTTGTTCACATCCCACCGGCGGAGCCTCTGTCGAAATCCTACCTGTTCGGCCGGAACGTTAACGGCCGCTTTCGGACGAGGCCCGGAAAGTGATGCAGCGGGCCCGAAATTGCCCTTGCGCAGGAGATGAACATGGGCAGAAAGTTGTATGTGGGGAACCTCCCTTACTCTGTCAGCAGCTCGGACCTTGAGCGGCTGTTCTCGGAGCACGGGACGGTCCAGAGCGCGGAGGTCATTAACGACCGCATGACGGGTCGGAGCAAGGGCTTCGGGTTCGTCGAAATGAGTTCCGATGAGGAGGCTCAGGCGGCGATCCACGCCCTCAACGGCAAGGACCAGGGCGGGCGGCCGCTTACCGTCAACGAGGCCAAGCCCCGCGAGGACCGCGGCGGGCGCGGTGGCGGCGGCGGCCGCGGGGGCTACGGCGGCGGCGGTGGTGGCGGCCGCGGGGGCTACGGGGGCGGTCGCGGGCGCTATTGAGCCTCGTTCGCGCAGCCATCAGGAGATAAGGCCGCGGGCCGGGTCCTGCGGCCTTTCTTATGTGCGGACCGAACGGCCTGCGGGGAGAAGATCGCCCTGACGCGCCGGAGTGTTGACTATCGCCGGCCTGGATCGGCCTCCAGGCCGTAGCGCTTCATCTTCTTATAGAGGGTCGTGCGGTTGATCTCGAGGACATCCGCGGTGAGCTGGCGGTTCCAGTTGTTCGCCTGGAGGGCGGCCTGGATGATCCGACGTTCGGGCTCCTCCAGCGCCCGCTTGAGGGACATGGGTCGCCACTGGCCGTTGCTCCCCTCGGCCGGAGCGGCGGCGGCTTCGAGGAGTTCGGACGGAAGGTCGTCGATCCCCAGGTAGCGATTGCGGGTCAGGATCACGGCCCGCTCGACCACGTTCTCCAGCTCGCGGACATTGCCGGGCCAGGGATAGCGCTGCATCTGCTGGATCGCCTCGGGCGTAAAGCCCAGAATCTCCTTGCGGCTCTGGGCGCAGTAGATCTTGAGAAAGTGTTCGGCCAAGCGGGGGATGTCGCCGATCCGCTCGGCCAGCCGCGGCAACCGGATCGTGACGACGTTGACGCGGTAGAAGAGGTCCTGGCGGAAGCGGCCGGCCTTGACCTCTTCGCTCAGGTCCTTGTTGCTGGCGAGGATGACGCGGACGTCCACCGTCTGCGTCTTGTTGCTGCCGACGGGTTCGAACTGCCGCTCCTGAAGGACGCGAAGGAGCTTGACCTGGAGGGCGGGCGAAGCGGAGTTGATCTCGTCCAGGAAGATCGTTCCGCCGTCGGCGGCCTTGAATCGGCCCTCCTTGTCGCTGACGGCGCCGGTGAAGGCCCCCCGGACGTGGCCGAACAGCTCGCTTTCCAGGAGGGTTTCGGGCAGCGCTCCACAGCTTACCTCCACGAAGGGTTTGTCGCGCCGGTCGCTGCGATAGTGGATGGCGCGGGCGATGAGCGACTTGCCCGTCCCCGATTCGCCGAGGATCAGCACGGTGGTCTTCGTCTCGGCCACGGCCTCGATCAGCTCGAAGATCTTGAGCATCTTGTAGTCCTGGCCGACGATGTTATCGAGTCCGTAGCGCAGGCCGAGCTGCTCGCGGAGGGCGCGGTTCTCCCGGACGAGGGCCTGCTGACGCAGCGCACGCTGGACGACGAGGCGGATCTGGTCGTCGATGATCGGCTTGGTGAGGTAGTCGTAGGCGCCCGACTTGATCGCCTCGACGGCGCTCTCGATCGTTCCGTAGCCCGTGATCATGATCACGACCGTATCGGGGTAGCGCTGACGGATCACCCGCAACAGCTCGAACCCGTCGTTGTCGGGCATGTTGATGTCAGTCAGGGCCAGGTGGAACCGCCCGCGTTCGAGGGCCCCAAGGGCACCGGCGAACGTTGCGGCCCCCGTCACGTCGTAGCCCTCGAGCCGCAGGAACTCGCTGAGCGACTCGAGGATGATCTTGTCGTCGTCCACAACGAGGATGCGTTCTTTCGTCTCAGACATGGGTCGATCCTCTCTCAGGCGCCGCCCGGCCCGGGACGGCGGTGGCCGCCGGGCGTCGCGGCGCACAGCTTTCCAGCGGGATGCGGACCGTGAACCGGGCACCGCCCTCCGGGCGGTTCTCGGCCGTGAGCCGGCCGTGGTATTTCTCGACGATGTCCCGCGAGATGGCCAGACCCAGGCCCGTGCCCTTGCCCGGGGGTTTGGTCGTGAAGAACGGCTCGAAGATCCTCTGGCCGGCTTCCGGCAGGCCGGGGCCGGTGTCCTCGAACCGGATGATCGCCTCCCGGTCCGCGATCATACTGCTGATCGAGAGCGTTCCGCCCTCGGGCATCGCGTCGATCGCGTTCTTGATGATGTTGCAGAACACCTGGAAGAGATTGCTTCCGCCGCGCAGGACCGGCAGGCCGTTCTCGAACGAGCAGATGATCGACACCCCGTGACGGTCCGCCTCGTCGCTCATCACGCGGACGGCCTCTTCGATGAGGGTATTGAGGCTCGTGTCTTCGTAGGACGGGTGCCCGCTCCGGGAGAAGGCCAGCAGGTCCGTGACGATCTGAACCATCCGAAGCAGGCCTTGTCGCGACTCCTCCAGATAGCGGCGGGCCTTCTCCGGCTCGTTCTGATCGATGACCCGCTGGGCCAGACCCAGGAACCGCAGGATCCCGTCCAGCGGGTTGTTCAGCTCGTGGGCGACCCGGGCGGCCAGCTTGCCCAGCGCGGCCATGCGTTCGGAGACGGCCAGCCGCTTTTCCAGGCCGATGCTTGCGGTCACGTCCTCGATGACCAGAAGCCCCCCGATCGGCTCGGCCGAGGGCTCCGGGGCCAGCGGGCTGCACGTGAGGTTCAGGATCACCTCGCGGTTCTCGGCATCGCGAAAGACCCGATGCTGGAAATGGGAGGGCAGGCGCCTCTCCAGCACGCGACGAAGCTCTGCTTCCCAGTCTTCGAACTTCCCCTCCGCTGTGCGTGCGGCCAGGGCCTTGGCTACGGACTCCCCGGGACGCGCAATGAGGATGCCGCCGGGGTTCGCATGGGTGACGGAAAGCTGTCTGTCAAAGACCAAGAGCCCCAGCGGCAGGGCCTGGAAGACGGCCTCGGCGATCTCCCGTAGCGCCGGCTGGCCGAAGCTGCCCGAGTTGGGGTTGATTCCGGCTCCGTCCATGTGTCGCTGTGTCGTTTTCGGACCACAAGAGGCGTTGCCAAGAAGCAACGTACGATATGAGGTATACATCGGTCAACAGGCGCGTTGCCATGAGTCAACACCCCGAGCTGGGGCAGACGGCGATCCTGACGCCGACGAACGGTGGGTCAGAAGGCAGCGCGCAGGCTCGGCTCAGGCCCCGGAGTGAGCCGGTAGACGCGATGGTTGATTTGAACGACACGCAGTTGCCGCAGCCCCGGAACATACGCGGCCGTGAAGAAGGGCGCGGTTCGGACCTGATAGAACAGGCCGCTGGCAAAGCGGAAGCGCAGCCACCCGGCCCCCTGTACCACGCGTACCTCCTCGAGTTCCACGGGCCAACGCTCGTGATCCGAGGGTTCGCCGACATCGGCGAGCAGACCGACGATGCTGCCCCGCGAGAAATCCAAGGGCGGGTCGGAGGCACCGAGCTCGAGAATCCGTTGCAGACGGCGCCACTCGGATGGGCAGCGAATGTGGACGGCCGTAAACTCCTCGGAAAGCCGAGTCTTCAGTTCGGGCGGGATCAGCTCTGGCTTGAGCACGCGGCATTCCCAGCGGACCGCCGGCGGTACCTCAACGGCTGATGCCAGCTCCCAGAAGGCGGCCGGCTCGCGGGCGGGCGATGCGCATCCGGCTGCGGCCACGCATGCCCAGAGGGCCGTGCCGACGAGCCGGGGTGCGTTGCCCGCCGAGTGCAAGGCGACTATATTGAGCCCACCCATCCCGCGTACAGGTAGCGGGGCGGCCTCGGGGATGCAAGCAGCACATACGCTCGGGACGGCGGCTGGGCACCTGGGACGTCGGGAGTCCAACCCGGCCGGGTTTCTGACGTATGACCGCGTGTGAACGGTGTATCATGCCGGGGCATGCCGGGGCTTTGGCGGGCCGGATGGGCGCCCAGTGGCTTGGCCGCTGTAACCCCTTGCCCACACGGCTGTTGCACGCGATTACGCAGGGCCGGATGGCTCCAGTGGGCCGCCGCACGCGGGTGACGGCCCAGCCCGATCTCAGGGCGGACGATCGCACATGAAAAAGGTCATACTCGCGGTGGTGCTGACGGCCGCTCTCATCGGCGGGGTGGTCTGGCTCTGGAACCTCCAGATCGGGATGCGGTTCCTCGACCCGAAGTTCGACGTGGTCAGGCGGGGCGACCTGGTGATTCCGATCAAGGCGAGCGGGAAGATACAGCCCAGGAACAAGCGGGAGATCAAGAGCAAGGCCAACGGGGAGATCATCTCGATTCCGTTCGAGGTGGGCCAGATGGTCCGCCAGAACGACATTCTGGTGGCGCTCAAGCGGGACGACGAGCAGCGGATGGTCGACGCGGCGAAGGCGGCCTACGACCAGGCGTTGATCGCCTTGGACACGGCCAAGATCACGCTGGAGCAGCACCGACGGGCCGGCGTGCCATCGGCCGAGGCGGCCCGCGACCGGGCCAAGGCGCAGTTGGGCCGGATCGAGGTGGAGTACAAGTTCAAGGAGCGTCTTCGCCAGGAGAAGCCCGAGAGCGTCTCGCCGGAGGAGCTGGAAACGATCCGCGCCCAGTACCTCGAGGCGCAGGCGATGGTGAGGGCCGCTGAGGTGGATGTCGTCAAGGCCACGATCGCGGTGGACATGGCCGAGAAGGACGTGGCGCGGGCGGAGCGGGCGGTCGAATCCGCCCGGACGGAATACGAAGACGCCCTGGAGCGGCTGGCGGAGACGCAGGTGCGTTCGCCGATCGACGGGATGATCCTCCAGCGGTTCCGCAACGTCGGCGAGGTGATCCAGAGCGGCAAGACCTCGCTGACCGGCGGGACGGTCCTCATGGAGATCGCCGACGTGAGCGAGGTTTACATGATCGCCAGCGTGGATGAGGCCGACATCGGGAAGGTCCGTGCGCTGGCGCCGCCGGAGGCGCGTCCCGGGGCCGACCCGCACAGCGCCACCCGACCGGCCTCGTCGCAGCCGACCACCGCCTACGTGGAACAGGATGTGATCCGCGAACAGACGCCGGTGGAGATCACGGTGGAGGCGTTTCCGGGGGAGCGGTTCGAGGGAGTAATCGAGCGGATTTCTCCGGAGTCGGAGCTGCAGCAGGCCGTCGCAACGTTTCAGGTCCGGATCCGCGTGACCAGTCCGAACCGCGACAAGATCCGCTACCTGGTCGGGATGCAGGCGGAGGCGAAGTTCACCTCCGTGCCGTTGAGCAACGTGCTGCTGGTGCCGTACGAGGCGGTTCAGCGCGGGCCGAACGGGGAGCAGGGGGTCTATGTTCCGGTGGTGAATCCCGCCACGGGCAAGGAGGAGCCGAGGTTCCGTCCGTGCGAGTTCGACGTGGACAACGGGGTGGAGGTGGTCGTCCGCAGCGGGCTCCGGGAAGGCGAGCGGGTCTATACCAAGCTGCCGGTCAAGACGGATGCGGAGCGCAAGGCCGAAGAGAACGCGTCGGACTGAAAGGGGCGCGAAGGGGCCGGACCGGGCTGCGGGAGAACCGACGGTCCGCGGTGCCCCCAGGAGCGAGCCGACAACCGAATGCCCCTGATCCGCACACGCAACCTGGTGAAGTGGTACGAGATGGGCGACTCCATCGTGCATGCGCTCGACGGGGTGGACCTGGACATCGAGGCCGGGGAGTTCGTGAGCATCACCGGACCGTCCGGGAGCGGCAAGAGCACGCTCATGCACGTGCTGGGCTGCCTCGATCGTCCCACGGGGGGTTCGTACGAGCTCGACGGCGAGGAGGTCGCCAGGCTCAATGACCGCAAGCTGGCCCGGATCCGCAATGAGAAGATCGGGTTCGTCTTCCAGACGTTCAATCTCGTGAATCGCACGTCGGCCGTGGACAACGTGGCCGTGCCGCTGATCTACGCCCGCAAGGCGGCGACCCGGGGCCCGGCGATGCAGGCCTTGGCCCGCGTCGGGCTGGACCACCGGGCCCGGCACAGGCCCAATGAGCTCTCGGGCGGCGAGCGGCAGCGGGTGGCGATCGCCCGGGCGATCGTGAACAATCCGTCGTTGATCCTGGCCGATGAGCCGACGGGCAATCTCGACTCCCGGACCGGGGAACAGATTCTGGCGATCTTCCACGAGCTGCATCGGTCCGGGGTGACCGTAGTGCTCGTGACTCACGAGATGGCCGTTGCGGCTCAGGCCCAGCGCGTGATCCGGATGCGGGACGGCCGGATCGTCGAGGACCGGAAGGTGGATGAGGAGTTCCGCAGGGAACTGCTCGTCGGGCGCGGAGTCGGGGCGCTGCCGCGGGCCGGTTGAGTGGGACCGGTGCGGGCGCGCTGCGGCGGGCGGCCTGGTGCGGGGAAGCGCGGGAGATTGGCTGTCGGGCGGCTCGCGCGGCGGGCCGGCGGCAGCGGCCTCAGGGCGCAGCGATGTTCTTCCTTCGGATCTGCATGATGGCCTGGCGGGGGTTGCGGGCCAATCTTCTGCGCTCGCTGCTGGCGACGCTGGGCGTGATCATCGGGGTGGCTGCGGTCATCTCGGCCATGTCGATCCTGGAGGGGGCCCAGAAGGACATCACCGACCGGATCAAGTCGTTCGGCTCGGACCAGATCACCGTGTATCCGGGGTCGGCGCGGCGCGAAGGCCGGGAGTTGGGCGCCGTTCAGACGCTGAAGGTGGAGGATGCCGACGCGATTTCCGGTTCGTCGATGTGCCCGAACGTGGCGGCCGCCGCTCCGGAGGTCCTGGCGGCCGGCCAGGTGAAGTACTTCAGTCGCAACGCGAACCTGACCATCCTGGGCACGAACGAGCATTACGCAGACATGCACAACTACCGCGTGGCGGAGGGGCGGTTCATCACGAATCAGGACGTTCAGGGCAAGGCGATGGTGGTCGTTCTGGGGCACAAGGCGGCGCGCGACCTTTTCGGAAGCCGCCCGCCCGTTAATGCTCCGGTGAAGATCCGATCGATTCCGTTCCGCGTGATAGGCGTGATGGAGAAGAAGGGGAACATCGGTTTCCGGCCGGTGGACTCGCAGGTGATCATCCCGATCACGACGGCGATGGATCGCGTGTTCGGCCTCAAGACGATCACCGCGATCACGATCCGGGCGGTCGATCCGAGCCGGATCGAGGAGGCCACGCGGGAGGTCAAGCGGGTCCTGCGTCAGCAGCACCGGATCCGGCCCGGGGACCCGGACGATTTCAACATCTTCAACCAGGAGGAGCAGCAGAAGCAGTTCCGCGATGTCACGAAGATCTTCGCCATCGTGCTCTACAGCATCGCGGGCATCAGCCTGGTCGTCGGCGGCATCGGGATCATGAACATCATGCTGGTCTCGGTCACCGAGCGGACACGGGAGATCGGCGTCCGGATGGCCGTCGGGGCCCAACGATGGGACATCCTCCGCCAGTTCCTGATCGAAGCGGGTACGATCAGCCTCCTTGGCGGCGGGCTCGGTATCGGAATGGGCTACTTCATGACGAGTACGCTCGTGCGGCTCACCCGGAGGATCTTCGAGACGTACACGCCCCCGAGCGTGGTCGTCTGGGCGCTGGCGATGGCCGTGCTGACCGGGGTGCTGAGCGGCATCTATCCGGCCTACAAGGCCTCACGGCTCGATCCGGTGGAGGCGCTCCGATACGAGTAGGTCCGACGCGGATGTCACCTCCCCTGATTCATGGGCGGAGACGCGCGGTGCGGGCTGCGGCGCGGGTTCCTTCGGCGAAGCACGCGCGCGGTCGGCGAGGGCGCTGCGGTTGGGCCCGGGGGGCGTTTGGGATTCGGAGGGGCGTTCCGTTGCACGGGCCGCGTCGGCCCGTTAGATTCCTGCGGTCGCATGTTCGGGCGGCGGGGTGCGCCCCTCGGGGGTCGGGCGGGGACGGCGCGGTGGTCTTGCGTGGTGCAAACGGCACTCCGCGGCTGAGAGCCGGGGGCCGCTTGGCGACCGGTGGGCGGGCCGCGGTCGCCGAACAGGGAGGCTGAGCCTGCGAATGGATTTGCTTCGACGAGCCGCCGCGTTCGTCTTCTGGGGAGCACTGTTGCTCGGGGTCGGTTGCGTCAGCCCCCCTCGCCCGCCCGAGGAGCCCATCACGTATCTGCCGGCCGAGGAGTTCGCGCGCCGGCTCGGCCTGAGCATCAAGCAGCACACCTCCGCGTTCGTGACGATGACGGACGGTCGGAACACGATCACCGTTTTTCCCGGGCCGAAGGGCTGCATGTATCTTAACGGGCAGCAACTGGGGCCGCCGGGGCCGGCCGTCCTGGAGAACGGCCGGATCCGGATCATGACGGCCCGGCTGGCTCTGCTGGAGTTCGAGCTGCGATCGATGCCCGCGCCGGCGGTGCCGCCGCCCGTCAGTCCGCCCCGGGCGACGGGCCGGATCACGGGGACGATCGTGGTGGATCCCGGTCACGGCGGCAAAGACCCGGGTGCCCGAGGCAGCTCGCCGGTGTACGAGAAGGACATCGTCCTGAGCATCGGCGAGGCGCTTCGGCAGCGGCTGGCCGAGCGGGGGGCCCGGGTGATCATCACGCGTGCCGGGGACTGGTTTCTCGAACTGGACGAGCGATGCGCGATCGCTGAGCGAGCCCGCGCGGACCTGTTCATCTCCGTCCACGCGGACAGTGCGCATCGGGAGGGCGCATCGGGAACGACGATCTACGTGGCCCGCGAGGCGGGCTCGCCGAGCCTGGCCGCGGCCCGGGCGATCGAGGGGGCTTTTCTCCGGGCGGGGATCGAGTGTCGGGGGATTCAGCCGGCCAACTACCGGGTGCTCGCGGGTCACTCACGACCGGCCGTACTCATCGAGTGCGGTTTTCTGACGAACTCGTCCGACGTCCGCCTCCTGAACGATGCGTCGTATCGCGGGAAGCTGGCGTGGGCGATCGCCGAGGGTGTGGCGGACTATTTCGGCCGATGAAGGAGCGCGTCATGAGGTCGCGTCGGTTTCGAATCAAGCTGGCGATCCTTGCGGTGGGAACCATCTGGCAGGGCATCTCGCTGATCGGCTGTCCGCCCGTCAGCCAACTGCTGATGTGAGCGGCCGGAGGTCTTCGAAGCCTCGAGGTCGGTGCTCCCGGGCGGGATGGGTGCGCGCCCGCTCGACGGCGGCGCCGCGCCCGATAGAATGGGCCTCCCATGATTCGCAACCGTGCGGGCGCAGTGCGATACGCGGCCCGGTGGGGACTGGCGCTGGCGGGCGGTCTGGCAATGATGGGATGCGGCCCGGCCGTGACGTTCCGGCCCGACCCGCGACTCGTGCCGCAGCCGTTGCCGACCATCTTCCGGGATGACGACTGGGCGGCGGTGCTTCGGGATTTCGTCCGGGACGGGCTGGTGGACTACGACGGACTGGCCGCCCGACGGGACCCCCTGGACCGCTACTACGCGCTGATCAGTTACATGGGGCCGACCCAGGCCCCCGACCAGTTCACCACCCGGCAGGACCGGATGGCGTACTACATCAACGCGTACAATGCCCTGACGCTGCTGGTCGTCCTTCAGGACCCCTCGCGGGCCACCCTGTATGACATCATGATGCCGCGGTACCAGAGCAGTGCGACGTTTCAGCTCGACCGCAGCGTGATCACGCTGGACGGGATCGAGGATCGGCTCCGGCAGGAGGCCGCCGGGGACGTCCGGGTGATCTTCGCCCTGTCTCGGGCGGCGCTCGGAGGACCGGTTCTGGCGTCCGAGCCGTACCGGGGCGGCCTGCTGGACCGTCAGCTCGAACACGCGGCCGCGGCGGCCCTCGACAACCCGTTCCTGTTGCAGATCCACCATGACCAGCACGTGATCCTGGTCTGGGAGGAAATCCTCTGGCGGCGCGACGAATTCCTCGCCTGGTGGGAGGCCCGCCGGCGGACACGGCCCCCGGGTCTGTTGTCCGTTCTGCTGGATCTGGCCTCGCCCCGTCGCCGCGAGGCGCTAAACTCGGCCGTCGGATACGCCATCCGTCCGATGCCGTTCGACCGACGTCTGAACCGTTGGCGCGGGCCGGCGGGGGCGGCCGTGCTTCCGAAGGGACCTGCCTCATGATGTCCCCGGCACCCCTTGCTTCGTTCGTGCTGGAGCGGGCGCGCAGCGATCTGTATGGCGCGTATTGCCGAAACCGGCTGGTGGAGCTCCTGGAGATCGACGCCGCCAGCGGCTGCGATGCGCTGCTGCGGCTGATCCAGCACGAGGTGCGGGAGGTCGCGGGCGGCCTGGCCCGGATCGGGTCCACCGGCACCGGGCTGATCGTGCAGGCCGGCGAGGGCGATCCGCATCGGGTGCTCGTCGTGGACGTGCCGGCGCCCGGACCGCACTTTGTTCCGCGAAGCACCGGGGATCGCGTGTTCGGACGTGGGGCGGCGGGGGGCGCTGCGCAGGCCGTTCTGGCCTTGGCGGTGCTGAAGCTGCTTGGCGAGCTGCGGACCCGCATCCACGAACCCCCGGCACCGGTGGCCGTCGTCTTCGCCGCTGGCGGACCGCCGGCGGACGTTCCGGCAGGTCCGGCGGTCATTCTGGTTCCGAGCGGGGGTGCGGTCCATCGGGCCCAAGCCGGATGCGTGGGGGTCCGAGTGTCCTTCTCGGGCGAGCGGGCCCTCGAGCTGTATCCTTTCGTTGCGCAGGCGATGGAGGTGGAGTCCAGCCGGTTTCAGACGGAGTCTCAGGCCCGGGGCGGCCCGCCGGACCTGGCCTGGGATGCGCTGACGCAGTTGAACTTCGGGCGACTGGGGCCCTTCGGCTCGCACCCGGCCCTGGCGTGCGAGCGTGTTTCGGTGCGGGTGAGGATCCAGGCCGGCGCGAACCCGGAACGGATTGCGATGCGGATGAGCGAGGTGCTCGACGCGACGCTGCCCGAGTATACCCGGCGGCGGAGCGATCTGGTCGGCCAGATCGATCCGATGACGGGGGAGCCGAAGCTTCGGCGGCACTATGCCCTGAGCTTCGAGCCCGCCCGCGACGCCCTGTACTACCGCATCGACGTGTTCGGTCGCCGGGCCTACGGAGCGTGCGTCGGGGAGGCCGACAGCGCGATCGCCAAGGCGGCCTTCATCTTTGCCGCCCTGTTGCGGGTGGCCCGCAATTTCCCGAACGTCCGGGCGGAGGCCGCGCTGATCGAGGGCCGAGCCGGGCCGATCGATCTCGAGGCGGTCCAGTGGTTCGGTCCGCCCCATGATGCGGCATCCATCCGCCGCCGACTGACGGCTGCGGCGCACAGCGGCCTGGCGCAGTACCACCAGATCAGCGGGCGGGCCGTTCCGCGAGACGCCGTCCGGGTCGAGTTCCCCGCGCCGCAGCAGGAGCCGATGCACGCGCCGAGCGGGGCGCTGGCCGATGTTTTCCGGGCCGCCTTCGAAACCGCGGGCGTGCCGTGGACGGCTCCATCCGCCTGGGCCGGGCCCTCGGCAGCCGCGGGTGTGGCGGACGGCGGACGACCGATGGTGTTCTTCGGACCGGGCCGGCTGGAGCGGGCCGGCACGGACCACGAATGCATCGAGGTCCCGGAGATTCAGCAGGCCCTGGCCATTCTTACTCTGGCGGCACTGTGATCTATCGACTCCGGGGCGTAGGCGGCGCCCCCGCTACAGGCGGATGCCGATCACCGGCCAGTACAGGTAGGCGACTGCCAGGAACACGATGACGGAGGCGATGTTCAGGATCATGCCCCGCCAGACGACCGCCCCCACGCTGTAGTATCCCGCGGAGAAGGAGATCGCCACCGGCGGGCTGCCCATAGGCAGGCAGAAGCCCAATCCCGCCGGGATCGTCACGATGAAGAGCATCGCCAGCGGCTCGACGCCGAGCTGCCGGCTGAGCCCGAAGGCCACGGGGAGCAGGAGGCTGACGACGGCGGCATTGCTCATGGCCTCGGTCATGATGATCGATACGATCGCCAGGACGGCCACCATGACGAACCGGCTCGACTGGAGGTGGGGCACCATGCGGTCGGCGATCCAGTCCATGGCGTGCGTGTCCGCGACTGCGGCCCCGAGCGCGACCGCGCCACCGTACATGACCACCACCCCCCAGTTCACGAAGCCCTGTATCCGCTTCCACTCCACAATGTGCAGCGCGAAGACCATCACCGCGGCCAGCAGGGCGATCACGCCCAGGTCGATGCGGTAGCCGAGCAGGCGCCCCGACAGCGAGGGCACGAGGATCCAGGCGAGGATCGTGCCCGCGCTGAGAAGGGCCAGCCGGCGTTCGCGCGGGCTGAGCGGTCCGAGCTCCCGGACGCGATCGGCGAGCATCCGCGTGGCCTGCGCGATCGAATCGATCTCGTGTCCCGAAGCGATGGAGATCGTTCCGTAGGTGATCACCACCATGAGCACCACGGTGGGCATGGCGACGATCGCATAGTGGAGAAAGCTCGGTGCGGCGGCTCCGGGGTGGAATTTCTGGTACAACTCGACCGCCAGCATCGCCCGGGCGCCGCCGAGGTAGGTCCCGACGCCCCCGGCCACCGTGCCCCAGGCCAGGGCCAGGAACAGCGACCGGGCGTAGGCGCTGCCGGGGCGCTTCAGCCCCAGCGCCTCGGCGATTTCGAGGACCAGCGGATACATCATGGCGGCGACGGCGTGCTCCGGCATCCAGAGAGAAAAGAACGCGCCGCACACCAGCACGCCCAGCACAAGCCGCCGGGGCGAGTGATCGAACCAGTGCAGAAAGCGGAGCGTCAGTCGCTTGGACAGCCCCGTTTCGATCATCGCGGCCGCCAGGATGAATACGCCCAGGATGAAGAACACGGCCGAGTTGCCGAAATACGCGAAGGCCTTCGCGTGAGGCATCACGTTGAGCAGCGGCAGCAGGCCCAGGGCCAGCAGGCTCGTCGCGGGCAGCGGGATCACGTCCGTTACCCAGAGTCCCAAGCACAGACAGAAGACGGCCAGCGCGCGCTGCGGCGATCCGGGGGGCAGGCGGTCCGCGTGGTCGGTCGGCAGTTGGGTGTAGGGCACGCCGAGCCGGGGGTGGACGGGTTCCACGATGCGCGGTCCGAGCAGGAGCAACAGGGCCACCAAGGTGACGGCCGCCATGCAGAGATGCCGGATCCGGTCGTTTCGGGATCGCGTCATGAGTGCGAGTCGGGTGCCGGGGCATCATCATAGCGGACCGGGTCTGGTTGTCACCTGCCGGGAGGCTCCGCCCTTGGAGAGCCGGTACGATGCCGCCATACCGAACCGTCCCCACGACTCGATGTTACAGGCGCTGCGGAACTCGGATCAGGCCCGGGGCAGATCGGCAGTGCGTCGGCCGAATGGGTCTGCCCGGCGGTCCAGCAGGTGGCCGGGCCGCCGGCCGGCCCCCGAGTCGACCAGGAGCGCTTCGGGGACACGCGCTGAGAGCCGGAGGGATGGCCGGGGGCCAATGGGCCGGCGATGCCCAACAGGTTGGTGATTGTCCGGCGTCCTGCGTCCGAGAACAGCGGCACCATAGCGCATGTCCTTTTTCGTATGCGACTTATGGACGGCATCATGATGGCGAACCTTGCGCGAGGCGTACGGGTGCCGTGCATCGCTATCTCGCCGGGCCGGGATCCCTGGGCGTCGCAGGGCCCGGCTACTCGTACGCTGGGGCTGCCGGCCGGTCGGCGGTGCAGGCGGAGCGCCGTCTGTGCTCGGGGGGCAAGGCGCCTGAGTGGAAATCGGGACCAGCCGAACTACAATCGCGCGCTGGTCGGGCATCACGTCGTTCGGGCCGTGGCCGATCCAGCCGTATCTACCTGTTCAACAGAAAGGAGGAGAAAAGTGTTGGGTCGAACTGTTGTCAATTCCAGCAGCGCGGGAGCATTTTCCGGATTGACGCGCCGGGCGAAGGCCGGCCATCCGGCGGCGCGTACTCTTTGCTGCGCGCTCGTGGCCGTGTTTGCCGGGGCACGGGCGGTTCACGCGGCTGTGACGCCATTTTTCGGCGTCCAGGCTCAGCAGTGGGTAGTCAGCAACGCCGGCATGAAGATGGATTACGACTGGGTACGTGACCGTTTCGTAATTCAGTATCTGTACGGTCAGGCACCGCCGCATTACGCGACGATAGATCTGATGACGAAGGCCATCGCGCCGTTAGCGACGACTGCCGGATACCATTACGAGACGCTCCTGACTGTGCTGCCTTCGGCCTGGGCCGGCTACCCGCAGGGCACGACCTTCGTACCGCGTGGCGGAGGTGGGGAGATCTACGCCATCGACCCAAGCGGCGCGCCCGTGACGACCTTTGCTACCGGTCTGCCCGGCGGTGGTACCGGTTGGACGAATTACAGTACGGTACGGCGCGACGACTTCGGGGTTGCCAGTAACGACCTGTTTTACGCCAATGAGGGTACGGGCCACGTGGTCCGGGTTAATGCCGGCGGAAACGCGGTCTGGACGACGATGTTGCGACGTCCCGACGGGGTAATCGCCCGTCCGGAAGCAATGATCGTGCTCGGGAGCAACCCGCGCTGGGGCCCGTTCCAGAATCACGTACTGGTGGGCGAAAACGATGTTGTGATGCACAACTATATGATCGACCCGGCGACGGGCGCATGGTCGTACATGAGCCCGGCATTGGGACAGGTCATGGGCGGAACGGCCGAGTCCTTTCGCATTTATCCGTTTTCGGGCGGAAATGTAGCGCTTTATCTGTCGCTGTACAACGGGCCGGCCTCCACCATCTGGCAGCTCACGAACCTGACGGCCATTCCCGGCCTTCAGCCGGGTGATCTGTTCGTGGCGCGCGAAACACCGAATGGCGGAGAAGTGTGGCATGTGTACTTCGGGGCACAGAATCAGCTCTTTGCTCAGAAGGTGGTTACCGTCGCCGGTGACGGTTATCTGGAGGACATGGTTTTCGCACCGGTCCCGGAACCAGGCACGGCATTGCTGCTCGTGGCGGGCGTTCTGCTGAGCCGGCGTCGTCGTTGAACGCTCC
>Ga0209018_1001682_pt1 | contig 17300 bp, 12 predicted proteins | sample YNPBryBLVA2012_FD_185814 | JGI IMG/M metagenome (GOLD analysis project Ga0209018, IMG submission 185814) | Anoxygenic and chlorotrophic microbial mat microbial communities from Yellowstone National Park, USA - YNP Bryant BLVA 2012 (SPAdes)... ...
TCCTGTAGGACGAAGTAGGTTCTGGCTTCAACACATCGGGCAGCCCAGACTTGCTGAGACGGGCTGCCCTTTTGTTTACCCCACGCCGCTTCATCCGCAAATCAATCCAGGAGTGGAAAAAGTGAGTAGAGAAACAGGTACTGTCAAGTGGTTCAACGATGCCAAAGGCTATGGCTTCATCACCCGTGAGGTCGGCGAGGATGTGTTTGTCCACTTCTCCGCCATCGAGGGGGAAGGCTTCCGCTCTTTGCGCGAGAACCAGCGGGTCGAATTTGCCGTCGAGCAAGGGCCCAAGGGACTGCAAGCCGCCCAAGTCAGAGCGCTTTAGCTGGCTTTTTCAGGAGGAAAAACCATGAGTAAGAAACTGTACGTTGGCAATCTGGGCTACGCCACAACCGAGGCCGCCCTATCCGAGCTGTTCGGCGCGTTCGGCCAGGTCTCATCCGTGAGCCTGATCACCGACCGCATGACCGGTCAATCCAGAGGCTTTGCCTTCGTCGAGATGGCCGAGCACAGCGCTGCGCAGGCAGCCATCAGCCAGCTCAACGGCCGCGAGGTGGACGGGCGGGCCATCAAGGTGGCGGAAGCGCGCCCCCAGCGCGATGAGCGGGGACCATCCAGCGGCGGACAGCGTCGTCGTTGGTAAAATAGAGCCGTCGGAGCAAAGCTGGACCCTAAAGGTCTCCAAGACCTTTAGGGTCTTTTTCTGCACGTTCGAGCAAGTTGTGCTATAATGCACGTACTTTTCTGTGGAGGACCGTGATGAAAACACCGCTTTTGGCCGCTCTGGCGATATTGATCCTTGCCCTCTCCTGTTGCTGCTGTTGCAACACAGAATGGCTCACCGAGTTCGACTGGGAGTCGCTCTTCACGCCCGTCGAAACCCCCACTCCCCAACCCCCTCTCCTCGTCAACGACCCCGTGCCCGACACTGCCAGCGAGACCGAGCAACTGCTGCTGACCACCATAATCCCCGTGCGCGACCTGCACGAGCTGGCCATCCGCCTGCGCGGCCTCGACCCCAACACGCCGCGCACGGTCAACCCCAACGGCTCGCCCGACTATCCGCTCGGCACCCGCCGCCTCTTCCACGTCTCCAACGTCGATACGGACGAGCAGTTCGATATCTACGCCACCCTGGAGTACAAGACCGACCACGTCTACATGTGGGTCGAGGAGGGCGTCAATTTCGACCGCAACCGCCTGCAACAGGCCGCCGACCTCTTCGAACAGTCCACCTACACCACCAACCGCTCCTTCTTCGGCTCCGAGTGGAGCCCCGGCGTCGACAATGACCCACACCTCTCCATCCTCCACGCCCGCGGACTGGGCAGCTCTGTCGCCGGCTACTACTCGTCCGCCGACGAGTTCGTCTCCGCCGTGCGCGAGGATTCGAACGAGATGGAAATGTTCTACATCCACGCCGGCAACGTCACGATCAACGACGATTTTTACAACGGCGTCCTGGCCCACGAGTTCCAGCACATGATCCACTGGTACAACGACCGCAACGAGGACACATGGCTGAACGAGGGCTTTTCTGAGCTGGCTGCCTACCTCAACGGCTTCGACCCCGGCGGTTCTGACTATGCCTACGCCAGACAGCCCGACACCCAGCTCAACTCCTGGCCCGAAGGTCCCGGCTCGGCCGGCGCCAACTATGGCGCGGCCTACCTCTTCACCTCCTATTTTCTCGACCGCTTCGGCGCCGACGCTACGCAGGCCCTGGTCGCCCACGACGAGAATGGCTTTGCCGCTGTCGACGCGGTGCTGCAAGACCTCAATACCGGCATGACCCACCAGGATTTCTTCGCCAACTGGGTCATCGCCAACTTTCTGGATGAACCCGACCTCTATGACGGCCGATACGGCTACCGCAACATCGACCCGCCCTCCCTCCGCACCGACATCAGCTACAGCGCCTCCCAGTTCCCCATTTCCCGTGACTCGACCGTCTCCCAGTACGGCGTCGACTATGTCGAGATCAACGGCGACCGCCCCCTCACCTTCGATTTTACCGGCTCTACCCTGATCGGCCTGATCAACGCCACCGCCCACAGCGGCGATTATCTCTTTTGGTCCAACCGTGGCGACGATTCGGACATGACTCTCACCCGCGAGTTCGACCTCTCCGGCGTCCGCAGTGCCACGCTCGAGTTCTGGTGCTGGTACGACCTCGAGGAGGACTGGGATTACGCCTATGTCGAGGTCAGCACCGACGGCGGGGCCACCTGGACCATCCTGCGCACCCCCGCGGGGACCGACACGAACCCCAACGGCAACTCGTTCGGCTGGGCCTATACCGGCGTCAGCGGCGACGGACAGCCAGCCTGGATTCAGCAGCGCATCGACCTCAGCGCCTATACCGGCCAGCGCGTCTTGGTCCGCTTCGAGTACATCACCGACGACGCCGTCAACCGCCCCGGCTTTGCCCTCGACGACGTCGCCATCCCCGAGATCGGCTACTCGACCGATTTCGAGAACGGCGACGACGGCTGGCTGGCCGAAGGCTTTATCCGCCACACCAACGTCCTCCCCCAGCGCTGGATCGTCCAACTGATCCTCATCGGCAGTCAGACCACGGTACAGCGGCTCGAACTGGCCGATGACCACAGAGGCACGTGGGAGATTCCACTGGGCAACGACGTCCGCCGGGCGGTCATCGCCATCTCGGCCTACGCGCCGGTGACAACCGAGCCCGCCGCCTATCACTTTGAGATCAGCAACCGTTAGACCTGTCAGGTGACTTGCGCAGGGTGATGTAAAAATGCATAACAACCTGAAACGGGTGTTACTCATAGCCTGGACAATCATCATTACCGGTTGCTCTCTCGTTAGTCGCGAGGAAGGTACCCTCTCGGGCCACGTAGCTATTGGGCCGTTAGTGCCGGTTCTGCGTGAGGGTGAAATAGAGCCAACGCCCTCACCTGAAGTGTATGCAGCGTGGCAGATTGTGGTGTATACTGAGGATATGCGGCGAGAGGTTGCCCGTGCCCATATCGACCCTGCCGGCAACTATTAGATTGCTTTGCCGGCTGCTACATATATGGTGACTGCCGGGCCGGCGGGCGGTGGGGGTGGCCCAGGAGGTTCACCGGTATACTCTGTGGAAATCCATCAAGGCAGGGTCACGCGACTTGATCTAGACATTGACACGGGTATTCGGTGAGCGGCAAGATAGAACCGGCGACAAACTCTTGAGTGGTTCTGCCTCTGGGATCTTCTCTGGGTCATTGAGGAAACGCTGATGTCTCGATCTCTCCTGGCTATTCTGCTGATGATCTTGTGTGTGCTGTGCCTCTGCTGCCTGGCGTTGCTCTGCCTGGCCGCAGGGGGGGCAGTGCTCCGGGAAACGCCGCTCCCCCTGCGAAGCACCGCCACCCCGCCGCCCACCTTCGCCCCGCCGCCCACCTCCACCCCACCACCTGCTGCCACCCTGCCCCCCATCGTCGCGCCGGATGAGATCGCCCTGCAGACCGAGGCCCGCCTCAACCAGACCATCGTCCCCATCCACGACCCCCTCGTCCTGCAAGCCGAGTTGACCGGCCAGCCCGCCCCACCCCTCCCCCAGACGGCGCGCGCCTACCAGGTGGGCGACCGCCGCACCTTCCAGTTGGACAACAACGAGGTGCAGGCCGAACTGATCCACGTGACAGAGCACACCTACGTCTGGCTCGTCTCTGGCATCCAGGCGGATCCCAAGGCCCTGATCGACGCAGCCGACCGCTTCGAGGCCGAGATCTATCCCGTCGTCCACCGCTATTTCGGCTCCGAGTGGACCCCCGGCGTCGACGGAGATCCCCGTCTGTCGATGCTTCACTATGAGGACGCCGAAGATGACGCAGCCGGCTACTTTTCCCCCGACGACGAGACGCCCACCGCCATTGATCCCTCTTCCAACGCCACCGAAATGTTCTACATCAATCTCGACGGCATGAAACCCGGCGAAGATTACTATTTTGCCGTCCTGGCCCACGAGTTCGAGCACATGGTGCACTGGAACACCGACCGCAACGAGGCCGACTGGCTCGACGAGGGATTAGCCGAGCTTTCCTGCCGCCTGGCCGGATTCGATCCCGGCAGCAGCGATGAGGCCTTTCGCCGTCAGCCAGACACCCAACTCACCAACTGGCCCTACGACGACGAGGATACCACCGTCCACTATGGCGCTGGCTACCGCTTTGCTCTCTACCTGTGGGAGCGCTTTGGCGACGAGCTGATCTGGGACCTGGTCCACCACCCCGCCGATGGCCTGGCCGCGCTGGACATGGTGCTGACTGCTCATAGCGCGGGCGTCACCGCCGATCAGGTCTTTGCCGATTGGGTGCTGGTCAACGCGCTGGACGAGGGCGAGTACACCTGCGAAAACGAGGACTGGAACACGCACCTGGGGCTGGATGCCAGCCACAGCCAATATCCGCTCCGCCGCAGCGCGGACGTGCGGCCCTACGGCACGGACTATGTCGAGCTGACCGGCAGCGGCGACTTGCGCATCACCTTCCAGGGCGCGCCCCAAACGCAACTGCTGCCGGTCGATCCGCACAGCGGCAACACAGCCTGGTGGTCGAACGAGGGCAACCGCGTCGACGCCCGCCTGATGCGCCGCTTCGACCTCTCTGGCCTCTCCAGGGCCACGCTGCGCTTTTGGATGTGGTACGACACCGAGCGCGGCTATGACGATGTCTATCTCTCCGCCTCCCGCGACGGGAGGACCTGGCAGGTCCTGCAGGGCCGCTACACCAGCCGGCGCGCCGACTATGGCTGGGCCTACAATGGCCGCTCGAACGGCTGGCTGGAAGAAGAGATCGACCTGAGCGCCTATGCTGGCGGCACGGTCTGGATCCGCTTCGATTACGTGACCGACGGCAGCATCAACGGCGCCGGCTTTCTCCTCGACGACGTCAGCATTCCCGAACTCGGCCTTTCCGATCCGTGCGAAGAGGAAAGCGACTGGCAGGCCGAGGGATTCGTCCTGGTCGGACCTGCCCTGCCCCAGCGCTGGGCCGTGCAGATCATCGAGTTCCCCAACAGCGGCACTCCCCGCGTCCGGCGCATGGAGATGGACAACCGCCAGGCCGGCCAGCTTGACCTGACCCTGGGCGGCGACATCGAACGGGCCATCCTGGCCATCTCCGCCATGGCCCGCTACACCACCACCCCTGCCGCTTATGAATACGAAATCACCTACAGGTAGGCCTCACACTTGCATACTTGCATACTTGCATACTTGCACACTTGCACACTTGCACACTTGCCATGATCGGCCTCTTTGACTCCGGCATCGGCGGGCTATCCGTCTGGCGCGAGATCGCCCGCCAGCTTCCACAACACAATACCCTCTACGTGGCCGACCAGGCCCACGTCCCCTACGGCCCCCGCCCGCTGGAAGAGGTGCGCGCCTTCTCCGAGGGAATCGCCCGCTTCCTGCTGGATGAGGGAGCCGACGTGATCGTCATCGCCTGCAACACCGCTTCCGCCGCCGCCCTCCGCCCCTTGCGGGAAACATTCCCCGACGCACCCTTTGTCGGCATGGAACCGGCGGTCAAACCGGCCACCGAGCACACAGCGACGGGCATCGTCGGCGTGATCGCCACCCCCGCCACCTTCCAGGGCGAACTGTTCGCCGCGCTGCTGCAGCGCTTTGCCACCGACGTGCGTGTGCTGACCGGGGTCTGCCCGGGGCTGGTGGAGCAGATCGAGGCTGGCGCGCTGGAGGCGCCAGAGACCGAGGCGATCCTGCGCCGCTGCCTGGCCCCGCTGCTGGCAGCCGGCATCGACCAGTTGGTGCTGGGCTGCACGCACTACCCCTTCGTGCGGCCGCTGATCGAGCGGATCGTTGGGCCGGGTGTCGAGGTCATCGACCCTGCGCCGGCGGTAGCCCGTCAAACCGGGCGCGTGCTGGCCCAGCGGGGGCTGAGCCTGGCCCCGCAGAGCCGCGGGGAGCACATCTTTGCCACCACGGGCGACCCGGCAGCTTTCGGCGCGCAGATCGAACGCCTGACCGGCGTCCACCGCACCGTCGTCCCCCTGGTCTGGAAACGCGAACCGCACCTGCGGCTGGAGCGCCGATGAGCAGCGAGCCCGTCACCGTCCGCCGCGTCGTCCAGACCTGGTGGCCGCTGGCCGCGAGCTGGCTGCTCATGGCCGCCGAAGGCCCCGCCCTCAACGCCACCGTCGCCCGTCTGCCGGATGCGACGATCAACCTGGCCGCTTTTGGCATCGTCTTTTCCCTGTCCCTCATCGTCGAAGCACCCATCATCATGCTCCTGTCCGCTTCGACCGCCCTGAGCAAGGACTGGGACTCGTACCGCAAGCTGCGCCGCTTTATGATGAGCGCCGGCGCCGCGCTGACAACCCTGCACGCGCTGGTTGCCTTTACACCCCTCTACCATCTCGTCGTCGTCCGCCTCATGGGCGTGCCGCCCGAGCTCGTCGCGCCAGCGCGCCTGGGCCTGATGATCATGCTCCCCTGGACCTGGTCGATCGCCTACCGCCGCTTCCACCAGGGCGTGCTCATCCGCTTCGGGCACTCCCAGGCGGTGAGCACAGGCACAGCCATCCGCCTCAGCGCCGATGCCACCGTGCTGGGCATCGGCTACCTGATCGGCAGCATCCCCGGCATCGTCGTCGCCACCGCCGCGCTGGCAACCGGCGTCATCGGCGAGGCGACCTATGCCGGGCTGCGCACCCGTCCCGTCCTGCGCCAGCAGGTCAGGCAGGCCCCCTCACAGGACACCCCTCTGACCGTGCGGAGCTTTCTCGCCTTTTACATCCCACTGGCAATGACCTCGCTGCTGTTCCTGATCGTGCAGCCGCTGGGCAGCGCCGCGCTCAGCCGTATGCCCCATCCGGTCGAATCGCTGGCCACCTGGTCTGTGGTCACCAACTTTGTCTTTCTGCTGCGCGCGCCGGGCATCGCCTATAACGAAGTCGTCATCGCCCTGCTGGACGAGCCGCGTGCCGTGCGGGCCCTGCGCCGCTTTGACGCTTTCCTGGTCATTCTGACCACTGTCCTGATGGTGCTCGTCACGGCCACGCCCCTCTCGACCTTCTGGTTTGCCCGCGTCGTCGCTGTCCCACCAGAGCTGATCGACATGGCCCGGCGCGGCCTGTGGTTCGCCCTACCGCTCCCTGGCCTGAGCGCGCTCTCTAGCTGGTATCAGGGCCTCATCGTCCACAGCCGGCGCACGCGCGGCATCACCGAGTCAACGGTCATTTTCCTGGTCGTCTGCACGGCCATTCTGGGGGGCGGCGTTCTTTGGGGACGGGCAATCGGCCTCTATGTTGGCCTGATCGCCTTCAGTGCAGGGTTGCTGGCTCAGACGGCGTGGCTATGGGTGCGCAGCGGGGCCGCGGTACGGTTTGCCAGGGCACAGTTTGTAGGACAGGCTTGAAAACGGAGACGCCTACTCGAAAAGCCGCGCGCTCTCGCTGCGGGCAAAGGCCGCGCGGTAGGCCGCCGTCTCTTCCAGCAACGCCTGCAGGCGGGCCGTGATCGGCTCCACTTCCGCATCGCCCGGCTCGCCGCCTGGCCCCAGCAGCAGTTCTCCGTTCTCCTGTTTCAGCACCGTACAGTGGCCGCGCGCCGCCAGCCAGGCCAGGCCGACGCGCACCGTGACCGCGCGCTGCGCCGTCGCCGCGGCCAGAACGTCCAGGCGCGCGCGTCCGCCATGCGCCAGGGCATATTTGACCAGGCCGGCCAGCCGCGTCAGGAACTGCTCAGCGTCGTCCAGGCCAGGATCGATGCCGAAAAGATAGACCGTCCGCGGCTTGACCCGTTCCAGTGCAGCCCGCAGCACAGCGGGAGAGGGAGGCGTTGTCCAGATCACCAGTGTCGCCCCCGGCTCCAGTTCGGTGCGGTCGCGCCCCGCCATTTCGGCGCGATGGGCCGCCTCGGCCCACACCTGCACCTCCTCCTGCGCCCGCAAGCGCTCCAGCAGGCCGCGCGGATTGAGCGCCTGGCGATGGTCGACGATTTCCAGCGCCTGTGGCCGGGGCTGCAGCGTCGCCGCCGCTTCCTCCAGTGGGCGAAAGTCGATCCACTCGACCTGCACCTCGCGCTGGCCGCGATAGTTGCTGGCGCGCACGGTATAGGCCAGGTCGAAACGGCCCTCCGGCAGAGGCAGGTCAGCCCCGTCCCAGCGGATCACCTTCTGCACCGCGCCTGTCTCGTCGCTGACGTAGAGAAGCAGGTGCTCACCGCGACCTACTGCCCGCTGACCGGTCAGTGTCAGTCCCCGCGTCACCAGGGTGAGCGGCGGGTTGCCTGGCCCGAAAGGCGCCAGCCGCTCCATCTCCGCCACCAGGTCGAGCGAGAGTTCGGAAAGGGGCAGATAGCCGTCAATGACCAGCGGGGCAACCTCCCCCGCCCCGCCGCACATGCTGGCGACAGTGCGGGAGAGGGCCAGCCGAAAGGCGGGGACGTTCTCGGCGTCCATCACCAGGCCGGCCGCCATAGGATGCCCGCCAAAGCTGTGCAGCATCTCCTTGTGAGCGGCGATGGCAGCCGTGATGTTGCAGCCCTCCACCGAGCGGGCCGAACCCCGCGCCAGCTCGCCCGGCGGCGTCATCAGCAAAACGGTGGGGCGGTTGAAGCGCTCGGCCAGGCGGCCAGCGACGATGCCCAGCACCCCGCCCGGCCAGGCAGGGCTGGCCAGCACCAGCGCTGCGTGCTCCAACAGCGAGGGGTCCCGCTCGATCTGGGCCAGCGCCGCCTGCTCCACCTGCTCGCAGAGGAGCCTGCGCTGGTTGTTCAGCCCCTCCATCTCCGCCGCCAGGAGGCGGGCGCGCAGACGGTCGGTGGTGATCAGAAACTCGACGGCAGTATTGGCGTCGGCCAGCCGCCCCAATGCGTTGAGGCGCGGCGCCAACACAAAACCGACGTGCTCTTCGGTGATCCACTTGGGATCGAGCTCGCTCAGGGCTATCAACTCTTGCAGCCCCAGCCGCGCCCCCTGCTTCAGCGCCGCCAGCCCGCGCTGAAGCAAGTAGCGCGTGTCGCCAGTCTGCTTCGCCACATCAGCGACGATGCCCAGCGCTACCAGATCCAGGTATTGCTCGACCGCTTCGGGCGAGCCGGCGCGCGCGTAGAGCGCCTCGGCCAGCTTGTAGGCGCAGCCCACGCCCGGCAGCTCACGCAAGGGGTCCGCCTCGAGCAGACGCTTGGGGTTGACCACGGCGCAGGCTTTGGGCAACTCGGCAGGAAGGTCGTGGTGATCGGTGATCACCACATCGACCGCGCGGCTGCGCGCATAATCGACAGCCTCGTGGGCTGCCACGCCCGTGTCGCAGGTCAGCACCAGCGTCACGCCTGTGGCGAGAGTCTGCTCCAGCGTGGGCAGATGAATGCCGTGCGACTCTGTCTGACGGTTGGGGATGTGGTAGCAAACCCTGGCTCCCAGGTCGCGCAGGGTCGAGACGAGCAGCGCCGTGGCCGTCTGGCCATCGACGTCGAAATCGCCCCAGACGCAGATCAGCTCCCCCGCCCTGATCGCCTGCCCCACCCGCTCGACCGCCTGCACCAGATCGGGCAGATTTTCGGGCGGGGCAGGCTGATAGCAGGCGGGGTCGAGGAAGGCGCGCGCGGCAGCGGCGTCGCTGATCCCGCGCCGCACGAGCGTCTCGGCGACCAGCGGATGCCCTCCCACCGCAGCCTGCAGCGCGCCAGGGACGCGAACAGGGGGAGGCTCCAGCCAGGGGCGCGCCAGATGAGAGTCAGGGTTGGGCATCTTCATCCTGGGGCAAAAAGACGTTCTCCAGGAGCATCGCCAGCGTCTCGCGGTTGACCGAGGAAGCCGGACTGGCCGGATCCTCCTGCAACATACGCGCAAGTTGGGCCAACAGCGTGCGGCGGTGCCAGGTGATATTTTCCCCCAGAACGTGACGGCCCTCGTAGTAGAGCGCGCTGCTCTGGCTCACCGCGCGAACGGCGTCGGCGTAGAAGCGCACCCGCTCCTCACGGCTGGGGCGAGAGTAGCTGTTGGCGATGCTGGTGCTGATCGCACCCAGAGCCTGGTTGAGCTGCGCCGCCAGCGCCCGCGTGCGCCGGTCACGTATCAGGCGGGTCGTGTCATGCCAGCCGATGTCGACGATGAACAGGCCGAGGCGATAGATTTCCAACCGCCACAGCGGGTCGCTCTTGATCTCTTGGGGAACCTTGCCCTCCCACTCCCCGTAATTCATCGCTCCCTCTCCTTCGAGACTGCCGACAAGTCCTGGTTTGCACCGCCGGGGCCGCTGAGAACGCCGGTTTTTTGTAACTGCCTACCGTCCGCGACGCTGGGCCCTTACCCCTCCCCCTACCCCCCTCCCCCGCCCGGCGGGAGAGGGGAGGGGGCCAGGGGGTGGGGTGCGGTGAACGAGAACGTTTCCAAACCCATCCCTCCGCACAGGAGCAGCTCCCTAGTAGGCAATTTCTGCGATCTGCTCGAAATCCAGCGCAATCTCCTCGGCCGCTTCTGGAACGTCTCCCAGCTCATCCAGTGTCCCGGCCTCCACGCCGCGCGCGCAGAAGGAGCGGTAGACGCAGTAGCGGCAGGCACGCTCGTCGGCGGTCATCGGGAAATCATCATCCCCGCGCTGGCTGATCTCGGCGATGAGCGCGCTCAGACGCGCTTCGTCGGCCCGATAACGTGTCGCGTCGTAAACAAAACGCTCCGGATCCACTGCATAGTCGGCAAACCAGTAGAGCATCTCGACCTGTTCCGGCTGGAACGGCTGGCCGTTGTTGAACTCGGCCCCGGCGCGCACCAGCAGGTAGAGGTAGACCTGCGTCTGCAGACGCCCGGCCAGCCAGGAACGCTGCGGCCGCCGCCGCCACGTCTTCCAGTCCACGATCACCGCCCGCCGGCCCGCTTCTACGGCCACCAGATCGTAGCGCGCCAGCAGACGATAGCCTCCCAGCGGCGCCGAAAGAACCGCCTCATAGTAGCGGGACGACGGCAGAGCAGGCCCGTTCTGTAGATAGCTGCGCCACCAACGGGCCAGCTCTTCATCCTGCACCAGAGCAGAGACAAGGTCGGCTGCGATCCCCGCGCCGTGCTGCTGGATCAGGCGGTGAAAAGCCAGCGCCTGCTGCACGCGGCGCTCGTCCTCCGCCAGCGGCTCCTTCTCGGGTGCCGGCCAGGCTACCTGACGCACATAGCGCAGCTCAAAACGCCGCGGACAATCGACATAGTCCTGCAGACTGCCCTGGCTGAATTGAAAGTTTGACGGTAGGTTCATGGCTGTTTTGCCATATTGTACTCGAAAACGAAGAATCTCTCAACCTTTTTCCGCTATGGGTGTTCGAACCATCCGAGGCAGGTCATGACGCGTAATCTGTGTAAAAGGTCAACAAGGCCAAAAAAGGCGCAGCCGGCTGCAGATTGCCCTGGCGGCCCGAGTTCCAGGTGACAACGAGCTCCTTCCTGGCGCGGGTGATGGCCACGTACAAGAGCCGCAGCCGCTCGGCCGCATAGTCCAGACGCGCCTGCATCGTGGCCTCTCCCTCCTCATAAGGCCGCTCCTGGCAGAGCGCCTCCAACTGCGCCAGCGCCTCGGCCTCCAGGTTCAGACTGTCGCGGATGAACCACTTTTCACCGATAAAGCGGTCGTGCGGCTGCGCCGAAGGAAAGTCATAGTTGTTGACCGACAGCAAATAGACACGGTCCCACTCCAGGCCCTTGGCCTTGTGCGCCGTCGCCACGACCACCTTCCCCTTGTGCCGCTGGGGGTCAAAGCCCGTGTCATCGGCAGAGAGGCCGAGGAAGCGGCGCTCGTTGCGGGCGATGACCGCCAGCTCTTGCGCCAGCTCGGGCAGGCGCCAGTCGGGATGGCTCTCGCTGGCCTGCCGTAGCAGGCCAGCCAGCTTGTGCGCGATCGCCAGGTCGGACGGCTCCTCGAACAGGTCCTGCGCCAGGGTCAGGATCAACTGGTCGATGGGCAGCAGCGTGGCCTCCTGCCAGCGGCGCACCAGCGCACGGAACGCTTCCAGGCGCTCGCGCAGGCCGGGGTTGTCCAGGGCGACCTCCTCCAGCCAGTCACCGTCGGCCCGCGGCCAGAGCAGATCCTCGACACGGCGGCATTGCTGCAGCAGCCGCGCCGTCTCCTCCACCTGCGCCGCAGCAGCGCGGTCCCGACGATCCTCCCGCCGCCAGACGCGGTAGACTCTGGCCAGCCTGGCGGCGGATAAGGGATCGGCCAGATACTGGACAATGTTTCCCAGCGCCCCCGCCGTCTGGCGAGTTTCGGGCGTGCTGCGCAGGAGCTCGACACACTCCAGGCCGCGCTGCTGCAAGGCAGCAGCCACCTCAAAGCCGCGCTCGTTGCGCGGCACCAGCACGGCGACCGTCTCTTCGGGATGGTCGGGCAGCCAGCGGGCCAGCGAATCGACCACGGCGGCAATCTCCTCGGCGGGGGTGTATTTGCGGCGAATCAGGCGTACCTGCTGCGGGTCGTCGGGCGGGTTGGGCTGCGGGTCGCCCGGCGGGGTCGGCTCGATGTGCGGCAGCGCCAGGGCCGTCCGCACCTCCTCCACCGGATGCTCGTTCATCGTCCAGTCGATCAAATAGTTGGCCAGGGCGATGATGCTCTGGGTCGAGCGGCCCGAGTTGGGCATCTCCCGCCGCTGCACGCCCTCCTCTTGCAAAAAGTTGCGCAGGTGCAGGGGACTGGCGGTGGTGAACGTCTCGTAGATCGCCTGATTGGGGTCGCCGACGCGCACCCAGTTGCCCTGCGGTCCGACGAGCAGACGCAAAATCTCCTCCTGCAACCGGCTCGAATCCTGCGCCTCATCCTCCAGCACGTAGGGCCAGCGGTAGCGCAGGCGCTCCAGATAATCGGGGGCCAGTTGGAGGGCCTGCAAGGCCAGCCGCACCAGGTCGTCGAAATCGACCGCCCCGCGGTAGGACAGGGCGCGCTGGTAATCGGCATAGATGGCGCAGCCGATCTCGGCCAGCGGCAGGAACTGGGGAAAGAGGTCGAGCCGCTCGCGCAGCGCCTGGGGAGACAGTTGCATGTCCTTGGCCTGACGGATAAACGCCTCGGCCAGCTCGTTCAGCAGAGCCGGCCATTGCTCGCGCTGCAACCATTGCCGCTGCCGCTCTTCGATCTCTGGCGCCAGGAAATCGAGCAGCGCATCGGGATGATCGCGCAGCCAGGCATCGACCGCGCTGCGGCGCAACTGGGCAGCCAGCCGCTCGTCGATGATCTGAAAGCCGTCCGCCAGGCCCACCAGGGCAGGCCGCTCGCGGACGATGTCATGGGCCAGGCCGTGCAGCGTGCGCACGCAATAGCCCAGGTGCGGGAGCAGACCACGCCGCTGCACAAAGTCGGCCACGCGCGCGGCAAAGTTGTCCACCGCCGAGTTGACCAGCGTCACCACCAGCACTTCCTGGTCGTCGGCCAGCACGCCGCTGGCCACGATCTGAGCGGCCAGCAGCGAAAGCGTGTGCGTCTTGCCGCTGCCGGGCACCGCCGAGATGCCCATCCAGCCGCCCTTGTAGGCCAGCACCTCTTGCTGTTTGGGGCGCGGCCTAAACATCGGCTCCCTCCCTCTCCGCCGGCAGATGGCGCAGCACCCGCTGGATGGCCTGCAACAGCGGCCCTTTCTGCTCGTTGCCCTGCTCGCCCAACTCGCTCAGGCCCAGGTAGATGCGGCGGCGACAACGGCGCAGCAGGCCCAATATCAGGCGGTAGAGCGCCTCCTGGCGCGTCTCGACCTCGTCTCTGTCTGTCCACAGAGCGCCAGGCGGCCAGCGGCGGCTCAGCACGTAGGGATGCGTCAGCGGCTGATAGAGTCGCTCCCACCAGCCGTTGCTGCCAATGTCCAGCCAGAACTGGAAATCGACCGCGCGGTTGCGCAAGAGGAAGGTGTAAGCTGGCGTCAACAGCACCGCTTCCTCCGTCTCGGCGCGCCAGCCGCGGATGTACTGGGCGGCCACAACGCCGTCCTCCACCATCTCGACATACTCCTGCCCCACGCTCCTGTCCGCTTCGAGGAAGCGCCCCGCCGCTGACCAGCGGAACTTGCGCACCGACTCGATCAGGTCAGCCGCCACCCGCCCGGCGTCCAGGTCGCGGTGGAAGCCATAGCCCGGCTGGGAGAGCACCTCGCCAAAGAGGCGAGACAGGAAATGATCGAGCTCGGCGGGGGGAGCGGCGCGATAGGCGGCAATCCAGGCGCGCAGCCGTTCGTAGCGCTGCCCCAGCACGAACGTCAGCCGCTCCTGCACTTCGGTCTTGATCGCGTCGAACGAGCCCAGCTCCATACTTTCGGCGCGGGGACGGTAGACGATCTGGGCCAGGAGCTGGGCGCGGACCAGGTCCAGGCCATCGATGGCCTGCATCAGCGCATAGGCCACATCATAGGCATTGGGCCGAATGCGCCAGTCAGGATGGGCCAGCGCGGCGAGCGTCAGCAGGCAGCGCGTCGCCGGCTCGTCGCGCAGCGCGCGCGAGGGGCGATGAGAACGGCTGGGGATGCCACGCCCTTCCAGGCGGTTGCTCAGCGCAAAGCGCAGCGCGTCGCTGAGAAAGGGCGCCAGCACGACAATCTCACCGGGCGGAACGCCCTCTCCCTGCACCAGCGCAGCCACCTCGTCGGCGACCCAATCGAGCATCTGCGGGTAATAGCGGTGATGGGCATAGGTCAGCGCGGCGCGCACGTTGCCAGCAGGCGCGGCCGGCGACAGTCGGTCGAGGCTGCGGCCCAACTGGGTGCCAAAGGCCCGCAGGTCATCGGAGGCAACAAAAGAGCGCTCGAAAAGGACCCATTTCTCGCACGAGGACCGCAGCGCGACAGCGCCTTCCGGGTCAGCGCCGAGAAAGCGGCGGTAGCCGGCGTCCTGGTCATAGATCAGCAGCGCCGAGCGGCAGTGCGCCAGCCACTCCCGCAGCAGATCGTGCGTGCGCGGGACATCTTCCTCGACGTTGTCAATCAGCAGGTGGCGATAGGTCCCCAGCAGATAATCGCGGCAGATCGGCTGCGGCCAGAGATGCTCCCAGAATACCTCGACCTGGAGCGAAAAGTCGAGCAGGTTGTGCTGCAGGCAAAAATCACGGAAGCGGTTGGCGCACTCTTGCGCCTCCTCGTAGATGCGGCGCTGGCTGCGCTCGCCGCTCCAGGCGTCTATCAGACGCTGCCCGATCTCGGTGTGCGGAAAGCCCACCACCGCCGCCTTGTTCAGGTTGTCGAGGATCTGGCTGTAGAGGCGGTTGCGGTCGATGGTCACCGTCTCGAAATAGCCCTCGGCCAGGAGCGGGCGGACAACGCGGGCCATGTAGTACTGCGCCGACTCCAGAGTGAGAAAGACGGGGGGCTGGTCGGGATGGGCAAAGCCGGCTTTTCCGCCCACCAGCGGCCAGAAGAGGTCGACCATGCGCTGGGCCAGGCCGCCGATGGTATAGACGGTCACCTGCCCACCCGCGTCGATGCTGGGACGGCGCAGCGCCTCCATATAGGGCGTGGCCAGCGTGCGCTGCGGCACGAACAGCAGGATCGAGCGCGCCGGGACGCCGCTTTCGAGCAGGCGAAGCAGCCACGCCACGCCAGCCGTGGTCTTGCCAGAGCCGGCGGGGCCTTCCAAAAAGACCTTGCTGTCGAGCGCAAGCTCGACCAGGTCGCGCTGCTCGTCAGAAAGAAGCAGCATCACCGCACACCTCAGAAACCACGGCGCTGTCCGCTCCACGGCGGAGCGGCGCCGGCCTTGAACTCGTCGACGCTGGGGCCTTTCAGTGTTCGCAGCCGCCAGGTGCCGTAGAGATAGCTGGCGACGAGCAGGGCGATCGTGGCCGGCCAGCCGGTCAGCACCTGCACCAGCGCCAGCAGCAACGTCCCGCCGTTGCCCAGGATATCCAGCAGGAAATAGCCCTCGGCACGGCCCAGCAGCAGCGCGAGCAGGATCGCCAGGGTGACGCCGCCCAGCCCGCCCAGGGCGTAGCCAGGCGGCTGATGTCTGGCCAGCCGCCACAGGGCAAACGTCGCTGCCATCAGCAGCGCGCCCGCCGCGGCCCAGCCCAGTCCCAGCCAGGCGTTGAGCAGCAAAAAGAGCAGCGGCGGAAGAAGCGAGTCAAGCACCTTGCGCCCACGAAAGACAGCGCGGAACTCTTCGATCAGCTCACGCAGCTTGTTCATCTGCGATGGATCCTTTTTGCAGGGCGTCGCTCATGGGCCGAGAAACCCTTCTGCACGCAGGATGCCTTCGAACGCCTGCCGCGCGTCGGCTATCGCCTTGCGGCGCCACTCCTCGTCGGGAGGATCGAATAGCTCGCGAAAGTCGCGCGCGACATAGGCGCGCAACACCGCATTGCGCGCGCCGTGCTGGTAGACCTGCCTCTCCAGGATCATCGTGCGCAGGCTGCGCAGGGCATCGAGCAGAGAATCCCCTAGCGTCCCAAACTCGAAGGAGGTGGCATAGAAAGGCTTGTCGGGGAACCCGGCACGCCAGAGGGCATAGACGCGGTCGATCATGTCGCCGTGAATCTCGTAAAACTCGCTGGCATTTGCCCTGGCGACGCGCGGATAGCCAAAGCGCTGCGCCAATTCCGCCGAATCGCGCGGCTCCAGCGCCGAGTTGACCAGAGTCATCTGATAACGCGGGCCGTAGCCGGTGTGCATGTCCAGATGGACCACGCGGCCGTAGCGCGGCATGGTTTCCTGATACAGCCTCATCAATACCCGCGTCTCTTCCTGGAACGACGAGCCGCCATAGCCCAGATATTGGGGAAAGCGGTACTGGCCCAGCAGCGTTGCTCGCCGCAGCCGCTGTCCGCCTATCTGCAGGGTGTGCACCAGCACCCCAACAAAAAAGGTCAGGTTGCTCAACAGCAGGCTGCGCAGCGGGCGCTGCGGGTTGAGGAAGGAGGCCAGACGGTCATAGTCGGCGTTGAAGGCGGGGTCCAGCTCCCGCTCGTCGACCACGAAATTGCGGTTCAGGTCGACGTTGGCCGCATTGACCCGGCGGCGGTGTTTCATGCCCCAGGGGTTGATGGCGTGGACCAGGAGCAGGCCGGTGCGCTGTGGCTCCAGGCGGGGCAGGAACTCGCGCTGGAAGAGGCGCAGCATCGCCCCGCCGACGTACCCTTCGACGCCATGCTCGCCCGTGGTAAAGACGAGCAGTCTGTCCGGGCTGACCAGGCTCTCCGCCGCGATCCAGTCGATGGTCAGGTCCTCGTCACCGGGCAGGCGGTGCGATGCCAGCCGCGCGCCCGGCCAGCGTGCCCTGATTTCTCCCAGGCTCTGGCGAAAGCGCTCGCGGGAGTCTTCATAGTTTTCTACGAATAGGTTGGTTTCCATGGTGCAAGTGGGCAAGTTTGCAAGT
>Ga0209018_1001683_pt1 | contig 17293 bp, 14 predicted proteins | sample YNPBryBLVA2012_FD_185814 | JGI IMG/M metagenome (GOLD analysis project Ga0209018, IMG submission 185814) | Anoxygenic and chlorotrophic microbial mat microbial communities from Yellowstone National Park, USA - YNP Bryant BLVA 2012 (SPAdes)... ...
ATTAAGCACATAGGAATGCAGGTTGAACTCTTCCTGAAGCGGGCTGTACTGAACAACATCAGGTTTCGCACTCTCGACGATGCCCAATTCCTCGGGAATCGCGTCACGAGGTAGGAACTTCGTTCCGTACACGGCGTGCACGACCGCGCTGACATAGCGGTAGGCGCCGCATGAGGTTTCACACCCGGCTCCTCGATCGGATCGCGATTGATCCACCGTCACAGCCGCGGGTCGTGGTAGCGCTGCCCCCAGTAGCCCAGACCCGTCTCGTCGCCCCAGGGCTTGGTGCTGAAGCGGATCGGGTTGGCGGCGTACGGGCCGGCGTCGTCCAGCCAGTCGCCGTCGCCGTCGTCGGGGCCGACGATGTTGCCGTACTGGTCGTATTCGTAGCGGGCGGCCAGGCCCGATTCGTGCCAGTCGCCGGGAGCGGAGGGAGAGCGAGAGCGATTCCCGGTCCTCGAGGTCGCCCAGGTCCACGAGCTGCCCGACGTCGCCGTTGGCGTCGTAGAAGAAGACGAAGTCGCCGCCGAGGGTGGCGTTGGGATCGTTCGGCTCGGGCAGGGCCACCGGGTCGTGCACGGCCAGCAGGTCGCCGACGCCGCCCTTGCCGGACAGCACCAGGAGCTTTTCCCCAATGCGCTCCATGCGCCCCCGCAGCAGCTCGTTCTCAAGCTCCTGTTCCGGATCCGCCTGACTCGTGGGTGAACTCGAACAACAATCGGTCATGTACTACTCCTCAACTCAACAGTCGGTTTGCGCATCGCTTCGTGATCGGATGCTGGCCGCGCGGCCGACGCGTTCAGGTACCCGTCCATCTCTTGCCACAAGGCACGAAGGTCGGACGCTACGCCCTCGGTAGTGAATTCAACGATTGTGCGCGCCGCCACTTGTGCCGCGGTGACGGCTTTGTCGTACCGGACGCGACCGGCAACGCGCATCTTCTGTTGGCGCGCCGCGGCCTCGATCTTCTCCGTCATGTCCAGGTTGAGATCCCATTTGTTCACGCAGACCCAGGTGGGCACGCCAAAATGCCGCGCCACCCCCGCGACCCGCTCCAGGTCGTGCTGGCCACTTACGGTCGGTTCTGTGACGATCAGCGCGGCGGTCACGCCAGTCAGCGAAGCGATCACCGGGCAGCCGATCCCCGGTGCGCCGTCGATGATGACCAGCTCACGCCCCGTGTTCTGGGCGACTTCACGTGCCTGGGCCCGAACAAGGCTGACCAGCCTGCCGGAGTTCTCGGCAGCAGCCCAGAGCCTCGCGTGGACCAGCGGCCCGCAGCGAGTAGCGGAGACAAGGCACTCCCCGCAGGCGCGCTCCGCGAAGTCGATGGCGTGAACGGGACAGAACCGGACACACACGCCGCAGCCTTCACACGCCAGGGGATCGATGGCGAATACCGGTGGACCATTGCCCCCAGAGGCTTCCCACATCTCCCGCAGGATTTCGTACGTCCACCCAGAGCAGGAGCGCTTACAGAAGTCGCAGCCCACGCAGGCTGAGTGCGGGCCACGCGAGGCTGATGTGTCATTCTCCCCGGAGTATTGTCCCACCGCAGCGAAGCGGCAGTATGTGGCACAAACCCCGCAGCGGATGCAGTCGCCCTGGCGGATGATCGCCTCGTGGCCGCTGCGAAATTCTTCGCGCCGCCTGATCTCGGGCGCAAGGACGAGCGGCAGGTCCGCCGCGTCGACGTCGCAGTCCGCGATCACGGCATTGCCGGCCAGGACCGCGAACGACGCCGCCAGGCTGGTCTTGCCTGTGCCCCCCTTGCCGCTGATGACGACGAGTTCCCTCATGCTGTGCGGCTCGCTTTCGCCTGGGCCGTGGCCACACTTTCGAGCCGCTCCCACAGACCCGCCAGCGCGGCCCGCAGGTCCGGCCGTGCTGTCACGATCAGCTCCCTGCGCGAGTAGGCCTGAGCGATCCTGCGGTCGTCAGGAATGGTCAGCAGCACGGAAATCCCCTCCGCGGCGCAGTAGGTCGCGACGCGGTCGTCGCCGATATCAGCCCGATTGATGACGACCCCCATCGGCACGCCGATCTGTCGCACGGTCTGGACGGCGAGTTTCAGGTCATGCAGGCCGAACGGCGTCGGCTCGGTCACGAGCAGGACGAAGTCGCAGGCGCGCACTGCAGCGACCACGGGGCAGGAGGTCCCTGGCGGCGCGTCGATGAGCTGCCAGTCGCCCTCCGGCGCCGCTGCCCGGACAGCGCGAATCACCGGCGGGCTCTTGGCCTCACCCACGTTGAGCAGGCCATGAACGAACTGCACCGGTCCCGCGTGTCCGCTCTCAACCCCCCCGATCTCGCGCGGCACTTCGATGATCGTGCGCTTCGGGCACACCAGGGCGCAGCCGCCGCAACCGTGGCACAGCTCGGGAAAGACGAGCGGCTTGTCGCGCAGCCAGACGAGCGCGCTGTACTGGCAGACCTGCGCGCACAGCCCGCAGCGGTCGCAGCCGTCGACGAGAACTTGCGGCACCAGCAGCGTCACCGGCTCGCGGGTTTCGATGGTCGGTTTGAGGAACAAGTGACCGTTCGGCTCTTCGACGTCGCAGTCGACATAGGCCACGCGCCGGCCAAGCTCGGCCGCGACGACGGCCAGGTTCGTGGCCAGGGTCGTCTTGCCGGTGCCGCCCTTCCCGCTGGCGATGGCGAGCTTCATGCCGGCACCTCAGCGGGCCCCGCCACGACCACCGCCCATGCCGCCATCACCCATACCACGACCGCCTCCCCTGCCACGTCCACCCCCGCCGCGCCCGCGTCCCATGCCCCGACCCTGGCCGCGGCCCGGACCGGGACCACAGCCTTGGCCGAGGCCCGAACTGACGGGCGGGGGTGTCGGAGCGGGTGACGGGGCCGGCGCGGGCCCCGCAGTCATCCCCGCATGGCCCGGCACGTTCGGGCCGCCGGCCGGCTGCAAGCGTCCGGCCGTGAACTGCTCGACCGCGTTGCGGACCGTCCCGGAACACCCGACGATCACGCCGATGCCGGCGGCGGTCAGTGTCTGGTGCGCGTTCGGCCCGCAATTCCCGGTCAGGACGTACTTGACGCCACGTTCGGCCAGCAGGCGCGCGGACTGAATCCCCGCACCTTGTGCCAAGGCCTGGTTCGTGTTGTCGAGGGCTTCGAAGCTCAGGTTATCCGTCTCCACAATGACAAAGAACGGGCAGCGGCCGAATCGCGGGTCCACCTGCGCATCAAGCTGCGGCTCCGCAGCGGTTACGGCGACCTTCATGGTGCGTTCCTTTCGTTGTTGCCCGGCACGCCAGGGGCGTTCCGAGCCCGGTGTGGTGGCCGACTATGTTGCTTGCGTTGCGTTCTTCTCAGTCGGTCCGGCTTGCAAGTCGCTGATCCGCCGACGGAGGTCTTGCGCCATCGCTTCCAGACGCCGCAGACTGGCCTGCAACCAGGCCAGCTCCCGCTCGCGTGTAATGGGCGGAGCGTCAAAAGGAACCGGATCGGGGCGCCACCAGCCCAGGGCGGCGCGCTGCCAGCCGGTCAGGCCGGTGGCATGGAACCAATGGCGCCAACCGCACCCGCCGCCGCCCCATCCGCTGCCACGGCCTCGCCCCCAGCCCCAATAGCCGCGGCCCGGTATCGGATTCATGTAACCGGGCATGTCGTAGCCCGCGCAGTAACCCGCCGCGCGACCTGTCTGTGGGCCTTGTCCGAGTGGTCCCGTGTGATCTCCACCAGGCATGTCATTACTCCTTCCTATGGGTACATCTGCGTTCAACCCCGCGCATTGTTCAGTCCTCAATCATCAACGTCCCGGCCCTGACCACGCACGCGCGCTCGACCGCCGGGCCCACGTCCGGGACGTTCGACGCCATTGGCACCGCGCCAGCGGCGCCGTCTTCGTCCGCAGCACCCGGGCATGAGAAACCGCGGCTCGTCCAGGCGGCCGGCCACAAAAGCCCGCAGGACTTCCTCCACTGACCCGCAGGTCTGCGGAATCACCTTGATCGCCGCCGCGTGCAGCAGCGCTTCCAGCGGCCGCGAGATGGCCCCACAGATCAGCACGTCCACGCCGTGCTGCGTCAGTTCCGCCGCCCGCCGACCGAGGTCTGGCGAGCGCAAGGGCACCATTTGCCGGCTTCGTTCGTGGTCGCCTTCGAGGTCCACGAGGACCATCGTTTGGGCCACGTCGAACACGGGCGAGACGCGGTCGTCGAGCGTGGGGACGGCAAGTCTCATCGCCTGTCGAACGAGCACGGGCCGTGCCGGGGCGAAAGCCGGCCGGGCGCGCTTGTCGCAATATACGTCCACAGCGGAACTTACGGCCGACAAGCCGTCATCGCGCGACCCACATCGGTAGTTGCAAGCTGCAATGGGCGGGTCAAAGAGCAATTGCATATTGCACTGGGCGAGCACTCCCGACGCGCCGGCCGGGCGCGGCTTCGGTTGCGCGCCCGGAGGGCGCACGATGGTTGCCAGGGACCCCGGTCCCCGGTAAACGGTGGCCCCAGCAACTCGCTCCGCCCTCCAGGCGGCAAGAAAGGGAACGGGGAAGCCTTCCGGGGGCTGAAGCCCCCGGCAACGTTCGTACGCCCTCCGGCCGGGAGGACTGGGGTTCAATGACACCCGTCTTCGTCCGCCCTCCGGGCAGGAGAGTTGCGGTGCCCATTCAGAATCCGCGGCCGCGCGGCGCCCGGCTGTCGCCGAGGGGTGTCGGCCGCCTTTGTGCGTGCGCCGGCCTCAACCGCCTCGCCGGCAGCGTGTGTCCCCCTTCGCCGGCTCCGCATTGCAGATACCCAGAGTCTTTAGCTTGCGAAACAGCGTGCTCGGGTTGATGCCCAGCTCGCGGGCGGCAGCGGCGCGGTTGCCCCCGTGGCGCCGCAGGGCATCGCTGATGTGAATGGCTTCCAACTCGGCAAGCGTCAGGGCCGTCTTCAAGCGTCGTGGAACCTTGCCCAGCACGCCGTGCAGCGCTGGCGGCAAGTGCTGCGGTTCAATGAGACCGCCGCGACACAACACGAACGCGTGCTCGATAATGTTCTCGAGTTCACGGACGTTCCCCGGATAGTCGTGGGCCATCAGGATCGTCAGCGCTGCATCCGACACGCCGACGATGTCCTTGTTCTGCACGCGGCTGAAGCGGGTGACGAAGCGGTCGACCAGCAGCGGGATGTCCTCCCGGCGTTCGCGCAACGGCGGCAGTCGCAGGCGGACAACGTTGATGCGGTAATAGAGGTCCTCGCGGAATTTCCCCGCGCGCACCAGCTCGTCCAGGTCGCGGTGCGTGGCCGCCAGGACCCGCACGTCGACCTGCACCGGCTCGACCGAGCCCAGCGGCTCAAACACGCGCTCCTGGAGCACACGCAGCAGCCGCGCCTGCATGGCTGGTGAGATGTCACCGATCTCATCGAGGAACATGGTGCCGCCGTCGGCGACCGCGAAGCGCCCGGGCTTGTCACGCTTGGCGTCCGTGAAAGCCCCGGCCTTGTAGCCGAACAGCTCAGACTCCAGGAGTGTATCGGGCAAGGCGCCGCAGTTGATCGCCACGAACCGCCGCTCCCGACGGCTGGAGAGGTTGTGAATCGCCCGCGCCACGAGTTCCTTACCCGTACCGCTCTCGCCCTCGATCAGCACCGTGCTGGCGCTGTCCGCCACCTGTGGCAGCAGCTCGAAGAGCCGCTGCATCGGCGCGCTGCGGCCGACGATATCGGCGAACGTGTAGCGACCCTCCAACTCCTTGCGCAGCTCCTCGACTTGGCTCAGATCGCGAAACGTCTCCACGCCGCCGATCACGCGCCCGCGCTTGTCCTTCAGGACCGCGGTCGAAACGCTTATGGGAATCCGCTCGCCATCCGCTCTCAGGATGTACACGGCCTTGTTCACGACCGGGCGACCGGTACGGTGCGTCCCTTTCAAGGCGCATTCGGTCTCGCAGATGCTTGCGCGGAACACGTCGCAGCAGCGCCGGCCGAGCGCTTCCTCGCGCTTCACGCCGGTGATCCGCTCGGCGGCCGCGTTGAACGACGTGATCCGCCATTCCAGGTCGACGGTAAACACGCCGTCGGCGACGGAGTCGAGGATGACCTGATACGTGTTCGCTCCGGCCGCCGTTTTCATTCCTGAACCAGACCTGCCTCGGTACTCAAGGGGAGCGACCGACCGTCACACCTGTGCAGGGGTTTTTCTGGTGCTGTTCATCCTGAGATTCTACGCAAACGTGGAGGCTCGGACGACCCGGGAGCATCGCGGATAACGCGACCTGCGCTACGTCTCCAGCGCCAGGGCTGCCGCCGCCTCGGCATGGATGATCGCCGTATCAAAGAGTCTGTAGGGTGCGGCTTGCCGCACTATTCCCGTTTGGGTGCGTCAAGACGCACCCCACGTCCGCTGACCGAGTACCTCGGCTCGGCCTTGTACGGCGAGGCCGACCTGACCGGCGACGGCCGGGACGGCTGGACGGCGAGCGGGACGATGCGCCACCTGTTCCCCGGCGGGCAGCAGGACGCAGGCGGCGCGGTACAATACTGGCACGAGGACCTGCCTGGCTCGACCATGCTGACCACCGACGACGTGGGCGATCCCCCCGCCCGCGGCCGGATTCCTCGCTGCGCTCGGAATGACTGGTGAATGCAGGCTATCAGCCCGTTGAAGAAAATGGGACACGGGCATCCCGCCCGTGTTTTCATGGCCTGGAAGGCTACGCCGCACCGGTGCGTCGCGCTTTCTCAACGCGCTGCTACGGATGTGCCCATCGAATCCCGCGCGTACGTCCCAGATGCCGCGGGCGGCATGGCGTGCACCAGCCGGTACGTCGTCAGTCCGCCGGCCAGGTTCAGCGGCCGCAGCCCCTTCTGCCGCAGAAAGCGATTGGCATAGTACGCGCGCTGACCGACCTGGCAATACGTCACGATCTGCCTGTCGCGCGGCAGCTCCTGCCAGCGCCGCCGCAGCTCCGAAAGCGGCAGCAGCTTGGCGCCCGGCACGCAGCCGGCTTCGTACTCCGCCGGCGAGCGCACGTCCAGGATCACGTACTGGTCGCGCGACGCGTCGGGAAGCTCCTCGGCGTAGACGAACTCCTCGTCGCCGCGCAGCAGGTTGGCAGCCACGAAGCCGACGATGTTGATGGGGTCTTTGGCGGCGCCGAACTGCGGAGCATACGCCAGCTCGGCTTCCTCCAGGTCGTAGACCGTCATCCCGGCCTGGATCGCCAGCGCCAGCACGTCGATCCGCTTGTCCACGCCTGCCCCGCCCACGATCTGCGCCCCGAGCACCCGGCCGCCGTCCGGGGCGAAAAGCAGCTTGATCGTCATCCGCTCCGCCCCCGGGTAATAGTCCGCGTGATGCCCGCGGTGCACGTAGACCCTGCGGTACGGCACCCCGCGCCGCCGCAGCACCTTCTCCGACGCGCCGGTCTGGGCCGCGGTCGTGTCGAAGACGCGCACGATCGCCGTCCCCTGAACGCCGCGGAACTTCGACTGCCGGCCGAAGATGTTGTCGGCGGCGATGCGCGCCTGGCGGTTGGCGGGCCCGGCCAGCGGCACCAGCGTCGGCCCGCCGAGCACCGCGTCCTGCACCTGTACCGCGTCGCCCACCGCGTAGATGCAGGGGTCGCTCGTACGCATGTGCTGGTCGACGACGAGCGCGCCGCGCTCGTCCAGTTCCAGACCGGCATCGCGCGCCAGTTGCGTGTCGGGGCGCACGCCGACCGCCACAACGACCAGGTCGGCTTCCAGCTCCGCGCCGCTGCTCAGCCGGAGGCGCACGCGGCCGGCGGCATCGTCAAAGCCCGTCGCCTGCGTCTGAAGCATCAGCCGCACGCCGTGCCGCGCCAGCGCCTGCTGCACTCCCGCGGCCAGCTCGGGATCGAAGGTCGGCAGGACCTGCGGCAGCAGCTCGACGAGCGTGACCGAAAGGCCGCGCCGCGTGAGGTTCTCGGCCAGCTCCAGGCCGATGAACCCGCCGCCGACGATCACCGCGGACTTCGCGCCGCCATCGACCGTCTGTTTGATCCGGTCCATGTCTACCATGTTTCGGAGCGTGAAGACCCGGGGGTGATTTATGCCGGGCAGCGGGGGACGCAGAGGGATGGCGCCCGGCGCCAGCAGCAGCACGTCGTACGTCTCCTCGTACTCATGCCCGCGGGCCAGGTCGCGGACGCGGAGCTTGCGCGCCGCCCGGTCAATGGCGATAACCTCGCTGCGCACGCGGATGTCCAGGTTGAAGCGCGCCGCCAGCCCTGCCTGCGTCTGCACCAGCAGCTTTCTCCGCTCGGCGATCTGGCCGCCGATGTGGTATGGCAGGCCGCAGTTGGCGAAGGCGACATCGGGCCCGCGCTCGAAAATGATGATCTCCGCGTCCTCGGACAGGCGGCGGGCGCGGGCGGCCGCCGTTGCCCCGCCCGCCACCCCGCCGACGATGACCAGTTTCTTGCTCATGATTGCGCACCCCGGCTCGCCGTGAGTTCAAACACAAGCCGGGCGAGCATGCCTGGGCCACCCGTCCGGCGATACGGTGCATGATTGTATGGGGTCTGCCGGCGCCGTGCCCGCTAGGCCTGTTCCGGCGGCGGCCCCGGGTCGGCGGGCGCGGCCCGGTCGTCGTCCCTGCTCCGTCTGCGCCGCCGGAGCGCCTCGCGCAGCACGTATTCGATCTGCGCGTTGACGCTGCGCAGCTCATCGTCGGCCCAGCGCTTGAGCTCGGCCCACAGCTCCGGGGAGAGGCGCAGCAGGAACGACCGCTTGGCTGCCATCAGACCAGGGCCTACGAATAGAGCGACCCCGTGTTGATCACCGGGCTGGCTTCGCGCTCACCGCACAGCACCACCAGCAGATTGCTGACCATGGCCGCCTTGCGCTCCTCGTCCAGCTCCACCGTGTGACTCCTGGCCAGCTTGTCCAGCGCTATCTCCACCATGCCGACGGCGCCGTCCACGATACGTTGCCGGGCCGCGACGATCGCCTCCGCCTGCTGCCGGCGCAGCATCGCCCCGGCGATCTCCGGCGCGTAGGCCAGGTGGCTGATGCGGGCCTCGTCCACCGTCACGCCGGCCCGCGCCAGCCGCTCGCTCAGCTCGGCCTGGAGGGCGGCGGACACCTCGTCGATGCTGCCGCGCAGCGACAGCTCGTCCTGCTCGCCGGTGTCGTAGGGGTAGCGTGTGGCCAGGTGGCGGACGGCCGACTCGCTCTGAACGGTCACGTACTCCTTGTAATTCTCCACATCGAAGATCGCCTGCGCGGTATCGGTCACGCGCCACACCACGACCGCCGCGATCTCGACCGGGTTGCCGCGCTTGTCGTTCACCTTCAGCCGGTCACCGTTGAGGTTGTGTGCTCGCAGCGACACCTTGTGCTTGGTGTAAAAGGGATTGGCCCAGCGGAAACCCGTGTCCTTCGACGTTCCCCTGTAAGCCCCGAACAGCAGCAGGACGGCCGAGATGTTCGGCTGGAGCGTGAAGAAACCGTTCAGCAGCACGAACCAGGTCAGACTCAGCAGCCCGGCGACGACCAGGCCCCAGATGAGCGGGCGGTCGCGGCCGGCGATGCTCCAGTAGAACAGGTACGCGCAGCCCGCAGCCCCCAACAGCATGACCATCAGCACCAGCCACCCGCTCCAGGTCCTCACAACACGCTCTTTGGTCATAGCAACTCTCCGATGTCGTCTCTATATCTATATGATATCACAAAAGTATCAAGTTGTCAAGGCGCGACCACGCGGGTCGCTGCGCGACCTCGGCCGAGGCGACGGTCCGCCCCGTCCCTCCGGGCCTCAAAACTCGTAGGCCGCCGGCGTCCGGTCCGTGAACGGGTTCGTTCGCGGGGCGAGCTCTTTCTCCGCCGCTTTCGCCACGTCAAGCACCAGCTCGCCGGAACACCCCGCCACGCGCTGCCGCCCATCGAGCCGCCCCGCGACCTCGGCCGACATGCCCCGCGGGTCGTACGCCGCTACTCCTGTGGCGGCGACCTGGACGACGAAAACCCGATTCTCCGCGGCGCGACTCCGCAACGTGCGCACGGCGACGTTATCGCCGAAGACGACGACCAGATGCACCCCTTCCAGCGCCAGAGCACGGATGGGGGCGAAGCCGTCGGCGTCCAGGTCGCGTACGGCTGCCACGCGCACCTGGCCGAGCGTCGCCACGCCGTCCGTGGGGCCGGTCAGCAGCAGCCAGTCGGCACCGCCCGGCGTGTGAGCCGTCGCGTGCGCGGGAAGTCCGGCCCTGGCAATCAACAGCGTCGGCGTCGCGGCACCGGCCGCCACAGCTTGCCGGATACTGCTGCTCGCGGCGCGCAGGTCGGGTGTCTTGTCGAGAAACACGATGCGCAGCGGCGGCACGGCTGCGGGGGGCAGCCTGGCCGGCTCGGACCCGAGCAGGCGGCGGCGCTGCTCCGTCGTCATTTGTGCACGCCGCGGCGTGCCTGGTGTGACGTCGGCGGCAACGATGCCGGTTTCGCGCTGGCCGCACCGGGCGACGACGCGTCCGGTCGCGTCGCAGATCAGGCTGGAGCCGACGAAGCTGGTGTCGCCCTCGCGCCCCCATTTGCTGGCCGCGGCGATGGGCACGCCCAGTTCGCGGGCGCGCTCGGGAATCAGCAGCTCCGGCTGGGGGTTCCACGGCGCGGCGTCGCTGCCGACATTGACCCAGGCGGTGGGTTGGAGAATCAGCCGCGCCCCGCGCGTCGCCAGCGTTGCGGGGATTTCCGGCAGCCGGGCGTCAGCGCAGATCATCAGCCCCAGCGCTCCCCACTCCGTGGGGGCGACGCACAGCTCGCGACCGGCTGCGAAAAGCTCATGGTCGAAGTCCCACAGAAAGCACTTGGCATAGGTAGCGAGCAGTTCGCCCGCGGCCGAGATCAGGGCGGCTGAGTTGCAGAGCTGCCCGGTGTGCTCCGCCACGTACCCGACGCAGACCGCGATACGGTGCTGCCGCGCCCAGGTCCGGGCCTGCGAGAGGAACCACTGGTCGCTGGGCAGGCCGGCGGCGCGTGCTGCGAAGTAGTCCGCGCGGCTGCCGAGCCGGTACGCGGGCCAGGTGCATTCGGGAAGGAGCACGATATCGGCGCCGCCGGCCGCCGCCTGGGTCACCAGCTCCTCGGCCAGCGCGCAGGTCCGGGGCCATTCGTCGGGGCGCGAGCCGGGCATCTGTGCGATCGCGACGCGTACCATTGCGCCTCTGGCTCGATCCCGCAGCGCGGTCGTCCGCGCGGCGCGCTGCGCCTCAGACGAGCGCGGCGGCCAGCTCGCGCGGCGCAGGCGGCGGGAGGCGCAGGCCTGCGCCGGCCGCCTGACTGGCCTGAGCTGTGACGCCGCTGCGCTGCACGTAGTTGAAGCGGTCTGCCGAGTAGATGCGGTCCAGGGAGCGCATGGCGCGGTTCCACCACTCGTGCGGGCTTTGGGCGCCGCAGAGGCGGCGCGCGATCTCGATGGCCCGCGCCCGTGGCAGGCACAGCGTCCAGGGATGCACGCTGCTGACCGCGCGGTACTCGTTGCCGCGCTTGACGACCTGCGGTGCGGCTGCGGCCCGGGCCTGATAGTACGTGGCCTTGCCGAGGGCCGGCTCGGTGACGTAGAGCGTCGCGTTGGCGTAGTCGGTCAGATACTCGGGGCCGTAGCAGTCTGCCGGGTTGAGCGCGACGACATAGCCGTCGTCGCAGTCGCGCAGGGCATCGGGCAGCAGCCGTCCCCAGGCCGACCCCTCCCAGCGCACGAGACGAACGCCCGCTGTCGCGCCGATGACGCCGTCCGCGCTGCCGGCGACCTGCGGTGTGGCGCAGACGAGCAGCCGCTTGTTCGCGTAGGTCTGTTGCCGGTAGGTCTCCAGCGCCGCCACCAGCCCCGCCCGGTCGGTGGCCGCCGCGATCAGCGTCATGGCCGGCAGTCCGGGCGCCGGCCGCGTGATGCCGACCGCTTCCAGCACGCGTTGCAGGCGGTGGGTGTAGGTGTGCTGGCCGAAGACCTTGCGCTGGCCGCGCAGCGAGAGCCGCTCGCGGTACTCGTCGTCGCCCAGCAGGCGTTCCAGCAACTGGCGTGTCGTCTGCTCGTCATCGCTAATGAGCACCACGTCGGACCCGAGCAACTGCTCGATGCCCTCGGAGTACGAGCTGATCACGGGCGTCCCGCAGGCCAGCAGCTCGAAGACGCGCCGCGCGAACATCGTCGGGGAGTTCTTGACGCTGTTGATGTTCAGAAACACCTTGTAGCGCTTGTAGGCGGCCAGCATCTGGGCGTACGGCAGCGCGCCGCGCAGCGCCGGCAGGTACTCATCGGGCCAGCGGTAATTCGGATTGCCGCTGCCGGCCATGCGGTCGAAGATGTGCAGATCGAAATCCAGGGCCGGCCGCAGCACCTTGTGCGCGTCCTCGTGCCGGGCCAGATGCCGATGGTTGTACCACGTCCCGGCGAAGCACACCGCGCCGCTACGCGTCCCGGTCATGACCGGGTTGTGAATCCGCGGCTGGGCGGCGAAAGGCAGCGCGAACACCCGCTCGTGCCCCACGTACTTGCGGTAGTCGGGGATGCAGTTGGCGTCCGACGTGAACACGCAGTCGAACTGCTTGGCCGCCTCGATGAACACATCGAAGTTCGGCGGGTCCTCCTTGTTGTAGAACACCGTCGGGACGCCCCGCGCCCGACACCAGGCGATGATGTCCGGCAGCGCGTAGTACTTGATCACGTCGCCGCGCTGGCCCAGGTCGCGAATCTGGAAATACCAACTGTCGCGCAGGCCGCTCCAGGCCGACTCGACCAGCAGCAGGTCGGGCCGGCGCGCCTCCAGCGCCTCGCGCCACGTCTGCGGAGTGAACGTGTACAGCTCCGCCTCGTACTGCCAGGCCCGCCAGGAGAACTCGTCCGCGACGGTGGCCACGCACAGGTCGCGGCGGCGCAGCAGCTCCGGCGGGGTGGCGGAGTACGGTTCGGCCAGCGCCGGGATCAGGTCGAGACCCGACCGGTTTTCAGCTTCGCTGCATGCCGGTGGCCCGCAGAGCTGGCCGGTCTGCCGGCCGGGCGCCACCGCTGCGGTCGCAGCGCTCGCCGCGCACGTCGCCGGCGCCGGTGGCGCTCCTGCGGCGGCGGTGGCACCTTTTCCGCCGGTCGCAGCGCTCGCTGCGCGCGTCGCCGGCGCCGGTGGTGCGGGTGCCGCCGCGGTGCTGAGGGCCGCCGCGGCCTGCGGCGTCGTCGCCGCCCGGCGTTGTCTGGCCTCCCGGCGTCGCTGGCGTACACGTCCCAGACCGACGAAAAAGAGGTGCACGAAGCGGAAGGGGAGCTTGAGCGTGTCGAGTGAGGGTCTGGCGGCACGGACGAACGCGTCGCCCAGCCGGTAGCGCACCTCTTTCAGCCGCAGGTCGAGTTCCGCCTTGTAGTACTCGACCTGATTCCTGAGCCGCTCGATCTGGGCCTCGACCTGTTGGCGCCGCCGGCGCTCGCTGTCAGCCAGGGCCTGGGCCTTCTTTGCCGCTTCGCGCTGCTGCTGAAGTTCGACCTGCGCGCGTTTTTCCGCCTGCTGGGCCGCCTCCAGCTCGCGGGCCAGCGCGCTCTGCCGGCGTGCGGCTTCGGCGAGCTGCCGGCGGACTTCAGCCAGCTCCTCGGCCACCTGCCGGCGGACTTCAGTCAGCTCCTCCGCCAGCCTGGCCCGTGCGGCCTGCTCCTGCGCCAGTGCAGCGCGGGACGAGCGCAGCTCGGCCCGCAGCTCCTCGGCCGTCTTGGTCAGCTTCGTGATCGACTCGCGGTACGCCGCGCCGCGCTCGCTCAGCTTCTTACGGTCAGCCTGGAGTTCCTCCTTCTCCCGGTGCGCGCGGCGCTGGAGGGCTTCCAGCGCCGGCTCGCACTCCCGGAGCCAGCCCAGCACCGTTTCCGGCGGCGGGGGCGTGGGCAACTGGTCATCGGCCGGCCGGAGAGCGACGGCGCACAGGTACTTGTCATGCACCGGTTCGACCGTCAGCAGCGAGAAATGACGCCCGAGCAGTTCGATCAACCCCAGCAGATAGAAGGTGCGCTTGTGATCGTGAAAAGGCTCGTAGCCGTGCGGCACGCTGACCACGACGCGCCCGCCGGGCCGCAGCCACCCGCAGGCCCGCTCCAGCAGCCGCTCCGGACCCGACAGGTGCTCCAGCACTTCGCCGAAAATGACCGTGTCGAATGACCCGGGGCTGAATTCGGCGCTGAAGGCGTCTTCCACCCTGAATGTGACACGCTCCTGTACCGGTCGCGACTCTTCGGCCAGCGCCTGCCGCGCCGCCGCGATCGCCTCCGCCTCGATGTCCAGACCGACGACGGTACAGCCTTCGCGGCCCAGGATGATCGGTACGACCCCCTGGCTGCAACCGACATCGAGAACGCGCGGGCCTTCGACATGGGCACAGAGCCAGTGAATGCGGTCGCGGCAGGCGTTCTGCGATTCTGTGCTCTGAATCCGGCGGTAATAGAGATCGGCCACCCGGTCGTCGTTCGCCATCACCTTCCCTCGCCAACGCCTCGCGGCACGCGTATCGCAGGCTGGCGGCGGCCCCGGCAAGTCCGCCGGGGCGCGTCGGCCGCTGTGCTCGTTGCCGTGCCGGCAATCATAGAAGCAACCTGTCCCCGTCGCCAAGCATGCCCGGCTGATCGCGGCGCGGGCGGGTGCGACCGGGTGCGGCGGACTTCGGGCGCCACGGGCGGTCGCGCGCGATCGGCTCGGATGGGGAACCGCGTGTTTGGCGAGCCCGGGGGCGCGGGATAGAATGTGGGATTCGCGGGCGGAGGCGAGCGCCGCCTGCGGCTGCGGCGCAAGCCGCGCATGGCACAGTCGGTGTGGGGAGTCTGCCGGCGAAGAAAGGACGAGCCTCATGATGATCTCCGAGAAGATGAACAGCAAGCTGAACGAGCAGATCACCAACGAATTCAACGCGCACCAGACGTACCTGGCGATGGCCTGCATGTTCGAGAGCATGGGGCTGCCGCTGCTGGCCGGTCATTTCCGCAAGCAGACGGAGGAGGAGCGCGAGCACGCGTTGAAGATCCTGGATTACGTGCTCGATCAGGGCGGCAAGGTCGAGTTGCAGGCGCTGCCGGCGCCGCGCGCCGAGTACCCGACGGTGCTGGCCGCGATCGAGGCCGCCGTCGAGCACGAAAAGAAGGTGACGCAGCAGATACACGACCTGTGCGCGCTGGCCGAGAGCGAGAAGGATTACGGCACGCGCACGTTCCTCAACTGGTTCTGCGAGGAGCAGGTCGAGGAAGTCGCCAGCATGGAGCAGCTCGCCGCCGCCGCCCGCATGTGCGGCCAGCATCTGCTCCAGCTCGAAGCCTATCTGATCCACCACGCCAAGGCGGAAGGCTAGGGCCGTTTCCGGCAGCCGGCCTTCCCGCCCGCGTCATTCTCAAAGCGCCGACCGCCCGCGCCCGGACAGGCTGCGCAGGCGGGCAGGCGGCCTGATCCGGCGGATGCTGCGGTGCGCCGCGGACCCTGCTTTCCTGCAAGTCGCTCCGACGGGTGGTCAGCGGCGCCGGCGGCGCTTGCGTTTCTTGTCGTAGCGCCGCGGGTCGTAGCGCGTTGAGCCTTTCTTGACCTTGGGCAGGCGCCCGCTGTCGAGCACGCCCATCTGGCCCAGGGCCTGCGTCAGGCGCATGCGGTCGCGCAGTCCCATCCCTGACATCTGCTTGAGCAGCCCGCGCATCTGCACGAACTGCTTGACCAGTCCGCTGACGTCCTGCGGCTCCACGCCGGCGCCCCGGGCGATGCGTCGGCGGCGCGAGGCGTCGATGATCTCCGGGTGGCGACGTTCCTTGGGGGTCATGGAGTGGATGATGCCGCGGAAGCGGTCGAGGTCTTCCTCGGGAAGGTCGCTGTCCTCCAGTGCCGACCCGACGCCCGGGATCATTTTCATGATCTGCTTCATCGGCCCCAGCCTGCTGAACTTCTCGAGCTGGACCAGGAAGTCGTCCAGGCCGAACACGCCCCGGGCCATCTTCTCCTGGGCCCGGGCCGCCTCCTGCGCGTCGAACGCCTGCTGCGCCTTCTCCACCAGCGACAGCACGTCGCCCATGCCCAGAATCCGGCCCGCGATGCGGTCCGGATGAAACTCCTCCAGCGCATCCAGCTTCTCGCCCACGCCGATGAACTTGATCGGCTTGCCCGTCACCGCCTTGACACTGAGGGCCGCCCCGCCGCGCGTGTCCGAGTCGAACTTGGTCAGGATCGCCCCGTCCAGCTCCAGGCGCTCGTCGAATGCCTTGGCCGTGTTGACCGCGTCCTGGCCGGTCATGGCGTCGAGCACGAGGTAGATCTGGTGCGGCTGCGTGGCGCTGGCGACCTGCGCGATCTCCTCCATCATCTCGTCGTCGATCGCCAGCCGCCCCGCCGTATCCAGGATGGCCACGTCGCGGTCGAGCCGGCGGCACTCGCGGATGGCGTTGCGGCAGACGCGGACGGCGCTCTGGTGGTCGCGCTCGGCGAAGACCGGCACGTCCAGTTGCCGGCCGAGCACTTCGAGCTGGTCGATGGCGGCGGGGCGCTTCAGGTCGGCGGCGACCAGCAGCGGTTTCTTGCCCTTGGTCATGCAGTAACGGGCCAGCTTGGCGCAGGTCGTCGTCTTGCCGGACCCTTGCAGGCCGGCCATGAGGATGATCGTCGGCGGCTGGGAGACGAACGGGATGCGCGATTCGATCGGACCCATCAGCCGCACCAGCTCGTCGTGCACGACCTTGACGATCACCTGGTCGGGCCGCAGCGTTTCGATCACGCGCATCCCGAGGGCTTTCTTCAGACACTCGTCGCAGAAGCTGCGGGCCACGTCGACATGGACGTCGGCCTCCAGCAGGGCCGTCCGGATCTCCTGCATCGCCTCGCGAACGTTGGCCTCCGTCACCCGCCCGCGCCCGCGCAGGCTGCGGAACACGCCGTGGAATCTTTCCGTCAACGCCTCGAACATGGCGTCCAGTTTACCCGCCGGCACACGACGGGCACAGCGCGGGGAGCCGGGCTCCTGCCGCGCCCGTCGTCCGCCTTCGTCCGCGGCCCGGCCGGGACACCGTGGCGGTCGCACTCAGGACCGCATTCCGAGTGGCTGCGGTTCGCGGTACGGCCGCTTTTGCCGGTAGAGCTCGACACGGGCCGCGATCTCATCGGCCAGCGCCGCGCGCGCGGCGCGACGGGCCAGCTCCGCCGCCCGGGTCGCGCAACGGACCGCGTCGTCGAAGCGGCCGGCCTCGGCATACGCCGCCGCCAGCGCGTCCAGCACCGGCACCTCGGTCTGGTCGGCCAGTGCGCGGGCCTGCTCGGCGAGGCGCACTGCCTCCGCGCCGTCGCGCAGGTTGTCCTGCGGTGCCGTGGCGCGCAGCCACGCCAGGGCCGTCA
>Ga0209018_1001685_pt1 | contig 17284 bp, 32 predicted proteins | sample YNPBryBLVA2012_FD_185814 | JGI IMG/M metagenome (GOLD analysis project Ga0209018, IMG submission 185814) | Anoxygenic and chlorotrophic microbial mat microbial communities from Yellowstone National Park, USA - YNP Bryant BLVA 2012 (SPAdes)... ...
GCTGATTGTGCCGGTGGCGTTGGAACAAGGGTCGAAGTTTGCGATCCGCGAAGGTGGTCTGACGGTTGGCGCCGGCGTGATCACGAAAATTTTGGCGTAGGTGAATTATGGCAAAGCAAAAAATCCGCATTCGCCTAAAGGCTTATGACCATCGCGTACTCGACCAGTCTGCCAAGCGGATTGTCGAGACTGCCGAGCGCACTGGAGCGCGCGTTGTTGGCCCAGTACCCTTGCCAACTCAGATAGAAAGGTTTACAATTCGGCGCTCGACTTTCATTGACAAGGACTCACACGAGCACTTCGAAATCCGCACGCACAATCGCTTGATTGATGTGCTGGACCCGGACTCGAAAACGATTGATATGCTCATGCGCCTGAATCTTCCGGCGGGTGTGGATATCGAGATCAAAATTTAGTCAGTAAAAACACGCGCCGGCCGCCGCCTGGCGGTTGTAGGCCGGGGGCGTGTTGTAAAACAGCCCAAGAGCGGGCCTGTCCGCGAACCACTACCCCCTGCTTCGCGGCAACCTGTCTGACTGGGTTGTTTTCCGGGATGATGCAGCCGTGCCCAGGCTAACAGTCCCGAAGATATTGTAATCAAGGAGACAATAGAGATGTTGAAAGGGCTGATTGGCAAGAAAGTCGGCATGACCCAGATTTTCGATGATGCCGGTGTGGCTGTTCCGGTGACTCTTATCGAAGCTGGGCCATGCTATGTTACCCAGGTGCGCCGCCCCGAAACGGATGGCTATTCGGCTGTGCAACTGGGGTTTGGAGAAACCAAGCCAAAGCGCCTCACTGGCGGTCAATTGGGCCACCTCAAGCGCAACAACCTGCCCCCGTTGCGCTTTTTGCGCGAGTTTCGCGTCAAGAACCCCCAGGTGCAGGCTGGCGACCAGGTGACGGTGCAATCTTTTCAAGTTGGTGAACACGTGGATGTGGTGGGAACCAGCAAGGGGAAGGGTTTCGCCGGCGGCGTCAAGCGGTATCATTTCAAAGGCGGTCCCAAAACCCATGGCGCTTCGGATCGTTGGCGCGCCCCTGGCTCTCGCAGTTCGACAACCACCCCTGGGCGAGTTTACAAGGGTTCACGCGGCCCCGGCCATATGGGCTTTGAGCGGGTCACTGTGCAGAACCTCAAGGTCGTTCTGGTAGACCTGGAGCGCAACTTGATCGGCGTCAACGGCGCAGTGCCCGGCCCGAAAGGCGGCCTGGTCATGGTCAAGGAAAGCCGCAAGCAGTGAGCGTGAGATAAGCTCAGCTTTTGGAGCGAATTGGAGCATAGCAGTCATGGAAGTAGATGTTTTGAACATGCAAGGCGAAAAGGTCCGCACGGTGCAATTGCCGGCGCAGATCTTCGAAGCCCCAATCAATCTTGATCTTATCCACCAGGCCTTCGTGCGTCAAATGGCAAATGCTCGCCTGGGCACCCACGAGACCAAGGGGCGGCACGAGGTATCCGGCGGTGGCCGCAAACCCTGGAAGCAAAAGGGCACCGGCCGGGCGCGCCAGGGTTCCACCCGCGCCCCTCAATTCGTCGGCGGCGGTAAAGTCCACACCCCCCATCCCCGCGATTATACGCAGAAAATGCCCAAGAAAATGAGCCGCGCCGCGTTGTGTTCGGCTCTCTCGGCCAAAGCAGCCGAGAACGGCGTGGTGGTGCTGGATGAGTTGGCCCTGCCAGAAGCCAAAACTAAGCTGATGGCCGAGGCGTTGACGCGCCTGACGGGTGGTTTTAGCGCCCTGGTGCTTATCCCGCAAAAGACGGCAGCTTACGAGATGATCGTACGTTCGACGAACAACCTGCCTGAGGCCAAAACCCTGCTGGCCAATTACCTCAATATCCGCGATCTGTTGACTTACGACAAGCTGATCCTGCCGCTCGAAGCGCTGGACGTGTTGGAATCCTATCTGGGTTGATGAGGCAGCTATGACCACGATTTACGATGTCCTTCGTCGCCCGCTCATTACTGAGAAGTCGAACTACCAGAACGCAAAACTTCACCAGTATGCCTTCGAAGTGGCCGAAGATGCCACTAAGGCCTTGGTCAAGGATGCAATTGAGTTGTTGTTCGACGTTCAGGTTTTGCGGGTGAATGTCATCAACGCGCCCGCCAAGCGTACCCGGCGTTGGCGCAGCCGCCGCGTGATGGTGCGCCGCAGCGGCTACAAGAAAGCCATTGTCACTCTGGCACCGGGTGATACCATTGATGTCTTTGAAGGGGTGAAGTGATGGCCGTGAAAAAATACAAGCCGGTTACGCCTAGCCTGCGTGGCATGACCGGTTACACCTTTGAAGAAATTACCAAATCCCGACCGGAGAAATCGCTGCTCGTCGAGCGGCGCAAACATGGCGGTCGTAATGCCTATGGGCGGGTGACCGTGCGACATCGCGGCGGCGGAGCGCGTCGGCATATCCGCATCGTAGATTTCAAACGCGATAAGCACAACATCCCGGCGCGGGTTGCTGCGATTGAGTACGATCCGAACCGCACGGCGCGGCTGGCGCTGCTTCACTATGCCGATGGCGAAAAGCGTTATATGCTGGCGCCGCTGGACTTGAAGGTCGGTGACACAGTAGTCTCCGGCCCCAATGCCGAAATCCGGCCGGGCAATAACCTGCCCATTGCCAATATCCCCGTGGGCACGCTGGTTCATAACATCGAACTGAAGGATGGACGCGGTGGACAGTTGGTGCGTGCCGCTGGCGCGGCTGCTCAACTGTTGGCCAAAGAGGGCGATTACGCCCAAATCCGTATGCCTTCGGGTGAGGTTCGCCTGGTGCGCCAGACCTGCTACGCCACGGTTGGCCAGGTGGGCAACCTCGATCACAGTAACATCAAGCTGGGCAAAGCGGGCCGCAAGCGCCACCTGGGCATTCGCCCCACCGTGCGCGGCTCGGCCATGACGCCCCGCGATCACCCGCATGGCGGCGGCGAAGGTCGCCAACCAATCGGTATGCCGGGCCCCAAATCCCCGTGGGGTAAGCCCACGTTGGGGTACAAAACCCGCCGCAACAAGACGACAGACCAGTTCATTGTCCGCCGTCGAGGGAAGAAACGCCGATAGCAGTCGGTTAGTAGGAGACTGAGAGATGGGACGATCCTTGAAGAAGGGGCCTTTCGTAGCCCCCAAACTGCTCAAGAAAATCGAGATGTTGAACGAACGCGGTGAGAAAAAGGTCGTGCGCACGTGGAGCCGCGCCAGCACCATCTTCCCTCAGATGGTGGGGCACACGGTGGCCGTACATGATGGCCGCCGACATGTGCCCATTTACATCACCGAAAATATGGTGGGGCATCGCCTGGGTGAGTTTGCCCCCACGCGCACCTTCCGAGGGCATGTGGCTGAAAAGAAAGCCAAGAAAGGAAAGTAAGCCATGGCGACGATGGATATTCGTGCTGAGGCTCGAAACATTTCGATCTCTGCCCAAAAAGTGCGCCTGGTAACCAATCTCATCCGTGGGCGCGATGTCAACGAAGCCTTAGACCTGCTTCGCTTCCTGCCCAACCAGGCGGCGCGGCCGGTTTACAAAGTCCTGGCTTCAGCCGCCGCTAACGGCGAAGAAAACTTTGGCGTTAGCCGGGATGATTTGTACATTCACACCATCTTTGCCAATGAGGCGCCTACCCGTCGCTGGCGCCGCTTTGGCGCGCGCGGGCGTTTCAAGCCCTGGCTGCGACGCTCATCGCACATCACCGTTATCCTTAGGGAACGAGAAGCGTAGGAGAGACCCTATGGGCCGAAAAGTCAATCCAATTGGTTTTCGTCTGAAGATCAACAAAACGTGGGAAGGCCGCTGGTACGCTGAGGGGCGCGACTATGTTGACCAGTTGCATCAGGATTTTGCCTTGCGCGACGTCGTACGCCAGGAAGCCCCTCGGGCAGGTGTCTCGCGCGTCGAAATCGAACGCTTCCCCGGCAAGGTCAAAGTCATCGTGCACACCGCCAAACCTGGCATCTTGATCGGCCGCAAAGGCGACAGCGTCAAGAAAATGCGCCAGCGCTTGGAAGCTCTGGTGGGCAAGAAGATTGACCTGGAAATCAAGGAGATCAAAGCCCCTGATTTGGATGCCTACCTGGTGGCGCACAACATTGCCGAGCAGATCGAACGGCGTATCAGCTATCAACGTGCCATGAAACGCGCCATCCAGCAGGCCATGCGCCAAGGCGCACAGGGCGTTCGTGTCGAAGTGGGTGGAAGACTGAGCGGCGCCGAGATGGCGCGCACGGTCAATATGCGCGAAGGGCGCGTCCCTCGCCAGACATTGCGCGCCGACATTGACTATTGCCAGACTGAAGCTCTGACCACTTATGGCCGCATTGGCGTCAAGGTGTGGGTGTATCGGGGCGAGGTGTTGCCCGAGGTAGAGGAAAAAGTCGAAGCTACCGAAGGCGTGTACGTTAGCGAGTAAAGTTGGGAGGCAGGCGAGACTTTGCACCTCGTCCTCCTGCGTAGAACTCCGTGAAGTGAGGTAGTGATTATGTTAATGCCAAAGCGTGTCAAATACCGCAAGCAACACCGCGGTCGCATGACAGGGCGTGCTTATCGGGGCGCAGAAGTACAACTGGGTGAATTTGGCTTGCAGGCGCTGGAGCCCGGCTGGGTGACGGCGCGCCAACTGGAGGCCTGTCGGCGCTCGATCGTCCATGCACTCAAGCGCCGTGGTAAAGTGTGGATCCGCGTCTTCCCCGACAAACCCTATACCCACCGCGCTGCCGAGACCCGTATGGGTAAAGGCAAAGGAAATGTCGAGTATTGGGTGGCGGTTGTCAGACCAGGCCGGATTATGTTCGAGGTCGGCGGCGGCGTGCCAGAAGAGGTGGCCCGCGAGGCGCTGCGACTGGCGCAGTACAAACTCTCCATTCGGACGAAGATCGTCGGCCGGCATGAGCAGGCAGGAGGTAGCCTATGAAGCCCGCTGAAATCCGTGATCTGTCCACTGATGCCATTCGGGCGCGCTTGAATGACGCCAGGGAAGAACTGATGAAACTGCGCTTTCAGCAAGCTGTGGGCGGGCTGACCGATTACAGCCGCCTGCGCCATACCCGCCGCACGATCGCCCGCCTGGCCACCATCTTGCGGGAACGCGAAACCCAAGGCGAATCGGAAGGTGAAAAATGAACAATCGCCGACGTCTGACTGGTGTTGTCACCAGCAACCGTATGCAGAAAACCGTGGTGGTTGAAGTGTCACGCACCTTCCGCCACCCCCTGTACAACAAAGTTGTCCACAGCCGCAAGCGCTTGATGGCGCACGACGAACTTGGTTGTCAGATCGGCGACCAAGTGCAGATTGTCGAAAGCCGCCCGCTTTCACGGCGTAAGCGCTGGGTCGTCGAAACCATCATCCGCCATCAAGTCGAAGCCGCTGAGCCGGTGGTGGAGGTAGCCCTATGATCCAGCAAGAAACCCGCTTGAAAGTTGCAGATAATACCGGGGCGCGCGAATTGTTGGTGATTCACATCATGGGTGGTTCCACCCGACGCTATGGGCGCGTGGGCGATATCGTTGTGGCCACGGTCAAATCGGCTTCACCGCAGGGCGCGGTCAAGAAGAGCGATGTCGTCAAGGCCGTGGTCGTCCGTTGCGCTAAAGAGTGGCGTCGTGAAGATGGTTCCTACATTCGCTTCGATGACAATGCCGCCGTTATCTTGGATACCGACGGCAAGAATCCCAAAGGAACCCGCATCTTTGGCCCGGTGGCTCGCGAACTGCGTGAAAAGGGCTTTATGAAGATCGTTTCGCTGGCCCCTGAAGTGTTGTAAGCCAGCGGAACAGGAGCGAGAACCGTGAAAATCAAGATTCGCAAAGGCGATAAAGTCGAAATCATCAGTGGCCGCCGTGAGGAAAAAGGCCGGCGCGGTGAAGTGATCAAAGTGCTGCCGGATGAAAAAGCTGTTGTTGTGGCAGGCATCAATATCCGCAAGAAGCATCAGCGCCAGGTGCAAGCACAAGGCCGCACACTCAAACCTGGAATTATCGAATTCGAAGCGCCGATTGATATCTCTAACGTGATGGTCGTCTGTCCGAAGTGCGATCAGCCCACTCGGCTGGCAGTCCGGCGGGACGAAGGCATCTCCACTCGCATCTGCAAGCAATGCGGTGCCGAGTTGGATTGATCGGCTGTTTGGAGCGGAAAAGATGAGTCAAGTACTTAAGGATCGTTACACGAATGAGGTGGCGCCAGCCTTGATGAAAGCCCTCAAGCTGGATAACGTCATGCAAGTGCCGCGCCTGCAGAAGATCGTCGTCAACATTGGCGTGGGCGAGGCGCTGGACAATGCCAAAGCCCTCGAGGCCGCCATGGCCGATCTCACCCTCATTACCGGCCAAAAACCGGTTATCACCAAGGCGCGCAAGAGCATCGCCAACTTCAAACTGCGCGAAGGGCGGGCGATTGGCGTCAAAGTGACTTTGCGCGGCGAACGCATGTGGTCGTTCCTTGACCGTCTCATGAATATCGCCTTGCCGCGCGTGCGCGACTTCCGGGGCATTTCACCCGACGCTTTCGATGGCCGTGGCAACTATACCCTCGGCCTGCGTGAGCAGTTGGTCTTCCCCGAAATCGAATACGACAAGATTGACAAAATCCGCGGACTGGAGGTCTCCATTGTCACCACGGCGCGGAACGACGACGAAGCCAGGCTGCTGCTGCAAATGCTTGGTATGCCGTTCAGGAAGGATGGGAAGTAATGGCTAAGACGTGTATGATGTATCGCGAAATGCGGCGCAAATACCCCACGCGCGTGCGCAACCGCTGCAAGATATGCGGGCGGCCGCGCGGCTATATGCGACGCTTTGGCCTATGCCGTATCTGCTTTCGCTCTCTGGCCCTGGAAGGCAAGATTCCTGGCGTGGTGAAGTCATCCTGGTAAACCGGGCGGAGGTATAAGAATGTCTGTATCTGATCCTATTGCTGATATGCTGACACGCATCCGCAACGCCGTGGCCTTAGGCCACACGACGGTCGCTCTGCCTAGCTCTAAGATGAAGATGGCGATTGCCAAAATTCTGAAAGAAGAGGGTTACATCACCAGCTTCGAAGTGGTCGAAGGTAATTCCCCCGGGCACAAGGTCTTGCGCTTGCGTTTGAAGTACGTGGGTGAGCGGCGTGAACGCCGTCCCGTCATTAGCGGTTTGCAACGTGTCAGCCGCCCTGGCAACCGTGTGTATGCTGGGAAACAGGAAATCCCTTGGGTTTTGTCGGGGATGGGAATTGCAATTCTTTCCACGCCGAAAGGCGTGATGACCGGTCAACGCGCACGACAGTTGGGCGTGGGCGGTGAAGTCATCTGCAAGGTGTGGTAGTCTGGAGGTTGCTGTGTCACGAATTGGACGTTTGCCGGTGACTGTGCCAACAGGCGTAGAAGTCAAGATTGACGGCTCCCATGTGCGTGTCAAAGGCCCGAAAGGCGTGCTGGAGCATACCTTTCCTGCTGAAATGACGATCTCGCTGGAGAACAACGAGATCAAAGTTCAACGCCCCTCCGACGCACGCAGCCATCGCGCCTTGCACGGCATGACTCGAGCGCTCATTCACAACATGGTCGTTGGCGTAAGCACTGGCTTCGAGAAAGTGTTGGAAGTCAATGGCGTGGGTTACCGCGCCGAGATGGAAGGCCTCAAGCTGGTGCTGTATATGGGGTTCTCTCACCCCGTGGTGGTAGACCCGCCCCAGGGTATCTCTTTCGAAACGGACGCCAAGACGCGCCAGATCAAGGTCAAAGGTTACGATAAACAACAAGTCGGCCAGGTGGCGGCGAATATCCGTGAAGTCCGCCCGGTAGAACCCTATCACGAAAAAGGCATCAAGTACCTGGGTGAGAAAGTTCGCCGCAAGGCTGGCAAGACAGGTAAGGTATAAGCTATGGCTAGTCAATCACGCTCTGCAGCTCGTATTCGGCGACATGTTCGCGTACGCAAAAACATCGCCGGAACTCCTGATCGCCCTCGCCTGTGTGTCTTTCGTGCTCTCACGCACATCTACGCTCAAATCATTGACGACGAAGCCGGGCATACGCTGGTCTCAGCCTCGACGATTGACCATGCCCTGCGCGGCCAGATGGCAGGCAAGACCAAAACCGATCAGGCCAAGTTGGTGGGCCAGATTGTCGCCGAACGCGCCAAATCCAAGGGCATTGACAAGGTGGTCTTCGACCGCGGCGGATACAAATACATCGGCCGCGTCAAAGCCCTGGCAGATGGCGCCCGCGAGGCCGGCCTGGAGTTCTAACCCTCGCAAATGGAGATGAACATGTCGGACTATCAACCTACAGAATTCACCGAACAGGAATATGACGAGCGCGTTATCGAGATTGCGCGGGTCGCCAAAGTCGTCAAAGGCGGCCGTCGCTTCTCCTTCCGCGTGGCAGTCGTTGCCGGCGACAACCGCGGCAATGTCGGCGTGGGTGTGGGCAAGGCCAATGCCGTACCCGATGCCATGCGCAAAGCCACCGAGCGGGCGCGCCGCAACATGCACAAAATCCATCTCAGCGGTTCGACCATCCCCCACCCGACCTTAGGCAAAGTGGGCGGGGCCGAAGTGCTGCTCAAGCCGGCTTCCCCGGGAACAGGGGTCATCGCTGGCGGCGGCGTGCGCGCTGTCCTCGAAGCCGCTGGCATCTCGGACATCCTGACCAAGTCTCTGGGCAGCAGCAATGTCCTCAACGTGGTCTATGCCACCCTGCAGGCTTTGGAACAACTCAAATCGCCTCAGGAAGAGGCGGCGCGGCGCGGTAAAGCCGTCAAGGATGTTCTGCCATTCTGGGAGCGGAGGAAACATGTCTGATACTGCTGAACCCAAAGAGAAAATTGTGCGTGTAACCCTGGTGAAAAGCCCCATTGGCTATAGCCAGAAGCATAAAGCCACCCTTCGCGCCTTGGGATTGCGCCGTATGCACCAAACCGTCGAACATGTAGACGCTCCCACGTTGCGAGGCATGCTTTATCTGGTGCAACACCTCGTCGAAGTAGAAGAGTGATGCTATGAAACTACATGATCTAAAGCCACAACCAGGCTCCAGGAAGGAGCGCAAACGCGTCGGTCGTGGGATCGCTGCCGGACAGGGGCGCACGGCTGGACGTGGCCAGAAAGGCCAAGACGCCCGTTCGGGCGGCGGCACCCGCCTGTATCACCAGGGCGGCAACCTGCCTTTCTTCCGCCGCCTGCCTTTCGTGCGCGGCGAGGGCTTCACCCCCATTACCCGCCTGGTTTTCAACGAGGTCAACCTCGATCAGCTAACCAGCTTCCCAGCGGGAAGCGAAATCACTCCCCAGACGCTGCACGAAGCCCACTTACTGCGCGACCCGCGCAATCCGGTGGTCATTTTGGGACGCGGCAATGTCCATGTGGCGCTCAAACTGCGCGTCCATCGCATCAGCAAAAACGCCGCAGCCAAGATCGAAGCCGCCGGCGGCAGCGTCGAAGTGATCCGCTAAACTTGCCCTCGGACGAAATAAGGAGCCTCTCACATGAAGCGGTCTGCCTGGCGTTATCTCTGGTCGGCGCAAGATATCCGTCGCAAATTGCTCATCACCCTCTTGTTGTTAGTCATCTACCGCTTTGCGGCGCACGTCCCGGTGCCGGGAGCGAACCTGGATTCGATCAAGGCGGTCTTGGGCGGCGGCGGGGCAGGTGCCACGCTCTTCAACATCCTCGACTTGCTCTCTGGCGGCACGGTTTCCAGCTTCTCCGTGTTGGCCATGGGCGTCTACCCCTACATTACCGCCCAAATCATCCTGCAATTGCTGGTCCCCATCATCCCAGCTTTGCAGAAGCGCATGGAAGAAGACCCCCGCGAAGGCCAAAAATGGATGGAGAAGTGGACTTACATCCTGGCGGTACCGATGGCGGCTTTGCAGGCCGTTGGCCAAATCAATATCTTCAACAACCTGGCAGCGCAGGCGCAATTGCCTCCCATCCTCACCTTAGGCTGGAGTGGCGTTCAGCTCATCCCAACGTTGTCCGTCATCTTCAGCATGACCGCCGGCACCATGTTCGCCATCTGGCTGGGTGAGCTGATCTCTGAATACGGCATTCGCAATCAGGGCCTGTCGCTGATCATCTTCGCCGGCATCGTCTCGCGTATTCCGGCGACCATCCAGGGCATTCTGGTTGACGAGCAGAATCGTTGGCCGGCGCTGGCGCTCATGCTGGTCGTCACCGTGTTGACGGTGTTCGTGATCGTCTTCGTCCAGCAAGGGCGGCGCAACATCCCGGTGATGTACCCCGGTCGGCGGGTGGGGCGCGGAATGTCCATGCCCGTCAAGGGTACCTTGCCCCTCATGGTCAACATGGCCGGCATGATCCCGCTCATCTTTGCCCAATCCTTCCTGACTTTTCCCGCCATCGTGGCAGGTTTCATAACCGGCGTCAAGGCTGAATGGCTGCGGCAAGCGGCGATTGCTGTGCAGAATTTCTTCAGCGGCCAGGGCAATCCCTACTGGGTGCTGTACTTCTTCACCGTCGTGCTGTTCTCGTTCTTCTACACCGATGTCCTCTTCTCACAGCAGAACTACGGCGAGAACCTCAAACGGGTTGGCGCACAGATCCCAGGTGTGGCGCGCGGCGCGCCCACGCAGCGTTACCTGACGCGCGTCTTGCGCCGCATCACCTTGCCAGGGGCGTTGTTTCTGGGCGTCATTGCCATTCTCCCCTGGCTGGTCGGCTTGATCTTCCCCTTTGCCCGCAGCTCGGGGGCGATGTTGATCACCTCCTCCGGTATGCTCATCGTGGTCGGCGTCGTGCGCGACACTTTCTTCAACATCGAAGCCGAGCTCAAGCTGCATGGCTACGACGAGTCCTTCCTGGTGCGTTGAGCCCCTATAAAGGATGACACCTATGCCCACCTACATCGTTTTGTTTGGCCCGCCAGGGGCCGGCAAAGGCACTCAAGCTCAGGCGATTTCGCAGAGATTGAGCCTCCCTCACATCTCGTCGGGCGATATTTTCCGCGAGAACCTGAAGCAGCAGACCGATTTGGGCAAGCTGGCCGAAACCTACATGAGCAAGGGTGAGCTGGTGCCGGATGATGTCACCATCGCCATGATCCGCGAGCGGCTCTCCCGCCCTGATTGCCTCCACGGCGCCCTGCTGGACGGCTTTCCGCGCACCATCGCCCAAGCCGAAGCCCTGTCTGCCATGCTGGCCGGTTTTCAGGGCAAAGTGGATGCCGTGCCGTTTATCAACGTGCCAGAATCCATCCTCATCGAGCGCCTCACCGGTCGTTGGACTTGCCGGGCGCACGGGCATGTCTTTCACGAAAAGAACAATCCGCCGCGTGAAGCGGGCCGTTGCGACTATGACGGCTCGGAACTTTACCAGCGCGACGATGACAAAGTGGAAACGGTAACCAACCGTATCCGCGTGTACTTTAAACAATCGGGGCCGCTCATCGAGTATTATCGTCAACGCGGTGTCTTGATTGAGGTGGATGGGGCCAAACCCATCGAACAGGTCACCGAAGACCTGCTGGCGGCTTTGCCGATTCATAGAGCATGAGCTGGGAACGCAACATCGTCATCAAGAGTGCCCGCGAGCTGGCGATCATGCGCGAGGCGGGGCGCATCAATGCCCTGGCGCTGGCGGCGGCGCGTGAACTGATCCGTCCGGGCGTCACCACCGCCGAGCTGGACGCTGCAGCGGAGGCGGTCATTCGTCAGCATGGCGCTATCCCCACTTTCAAGGGCGTCCCAGGGCCTTATCCTTATCCGGCGGCGACCACCATCAGCGTCAATGACCAACTGGTGCATGGCATCCCCGGGCGGCGCAAATTGCGCGAAGGCGACATCGTCTCGGTGGATTGCGGCACCACGTTCGAGGGATTTGTTGGCGACGCGGCCTTTACCATGGGTGTCGGCATCATCTCGCCAGAAGCTCAGCGGCTGATCGAAGTCACCGAAAAAGCGCTGGCGCTAGGGATCGAACAACTGCGTGTAGGCAACCACGTCGGCGATGTGGGCTACGCCATCCAGAGCTGGGTTGAAAGTCAGGGATATTACCTGACGCGCTTGTACACCGGACACGGTGTTGGCCGTGAGATGTGGGAAGGCCCCCAAGTGCCGAATTTCGGTAAGAAAGGGCAGGGCGTGCGCCTGCGGGCGGGTATGACCCTGGCCATTGAACCGATGGTGTTGGTGGGCACGCCTGAGACGCGTGTGCTTCCCGATCAATGGACAGTGGCCTCGGCCGATGGCTCGCTGACCTGTCATTTCGAACATACCATTGCCGTCACCGAAGACGGCCCACAAATTCTGACTTTGCCGTGAGCGGAGGAAGAACCTGGACGTGAAATCGAAGCACGAGTATAATCGCCCCTTTGGGCATCAGGCACGGCCTGAAGGCCTCTGCTGGCAAAAGGAACAAGATAGGAGCAAGGTATCATGAAAGTTTCATCTTCGATCAAAAAGCGCTGTTCAAAATGCAAGATCGTCAAGCGCAAGCGCCGATTATTTGTGATCTGCGAAAACCCCAAACACAAGCAACGACAGGGATAGTGAACTATGGCACGTATTGAAGGTGTTGACCTGCCGCGCAACAAGCGCGTCGAAATAGGCTTGACCTATATTTACGGCATTGGCCGCCCCCGCGCCGCTGAAATTCTCGCCCAAACGGGCGTGAACCCGGACACGCGCGTCAAGGATTTGACCGATGCCGAAGTGGCCCTTTTGCGCGAATATATTGGCTCGCATTTCAAAGTCGAGGGTGATCTGCGCCGCGAAGTTCAAATGAACATCAAACGGCTGATCGAGATCGGCAGTTATCGTGGTTTGCGCCACCGCCGCAACTTGCCGGCGCGCGGCCAACGCACGCGCACCAATGCCCGCACCCGCAAGGGGCCGAAGAAAACCGTCGCCGGGCGCGGTCGCCGGCGCGGCGCCACCAAGAAGTAATTTTGATAACCAAGTGAGGTCCTATGGCTCAAACAGGAAGTTCGTCACGCCGCAAGGGCGCCAAGAAAGTCAAGCGTTCCTTATCTTCGGGACAGATTCATATCGCTGCCACCTTCAACAATACCATCGTCACCGTCACCGATATGGACGGCAACACCGTGTGTTGGAGCAGCGCTGGTTCGGCAGGGTTCAAAGGCTCGCGCAAAAGCACGCCTTTTGCGGCACGCCTGGCCGCGGAAGAAGCTGTCAAAGCCGCACAAGGCTTTGGGATGCAAGAGGCTGAGGTCTTCATCAAGGGGCCTGGCCCAGGCCGCGAATCGGCCATCCGCGCCGTGCAATCCATGGGTTTGAAAGTGACGTCAATCAAGGACATTACTCCTGTCCCTCACAACGGTTGCCGTCCGCCGAAGAAACGCCGCGTGTAATATCGAGAGAAACGAGGAAATAACTTATGGCAAAGTATCGTGGGGCAGTTTGCAAATTATGCCGCCGCGAAGGCGAGAAAATGTTCTTGAAAGGGGCGCGCTGCTTTACCCCTAAATGCGCCTTTGACCGCCGCGGCTATGCGCCGGGGCAGCATGGCAAAGCGGGACAATTCGCCCGCAAGCGCGATTCAGACTATCAGCGCCAATTGCGCGCCAAACAAAAGGCCCGCCGTTTGTACGGCACGCTGGAACGCCAGTTCCGCCGCTATTACGAAGCCGCCCTGCACAAACGCGGCCTCACCGGCCTGACGCTGCTTCAAATTCTGGAGTCGCGCCTGGACAATGTGATTTTCCGCCTGGGCTATGCTCAGAGCCGCGCCGAAGCCCGTTTGTTGGTCACCCACGGCCATTTCATGGTCAACGGCCGCCGCACCGATGTCCCCTCCATGTTGCTCTCCCCCGGCGACGAAATTACCGTTCGGGATGGCTCTCGCAAGCGCACCTACTTCAAGAGCTTGGCCGATGTCGCCGAAGCGCGCACCGTCCCCGCCTGGTTGAATCGTGACTTGCGCAGTTTGTCCGGCGCAGTGCTGCGCATGCCCGAACGCTCGGAAATTGATGGCAACCTGGCTGAACAGTCCATCGTCGAATACTACTCGCGATAATGACGGCAGAGTGCAGGCTCAGGCCCACAGCTTGCCTGGCTGAGCTTGCACCTGCACCACTCACCCGAAAGGGGTAACCATGATCGGTCTGACAAACATGGTAACGCCGAAAATCGAGCGCGAAGCCGACTCGCGCAATTACGGCAAATTCGTTATCAGTCCGCTGGAGCGGGGTTACGGCATCACCCTGGGCAACGCTTTGCGCCGGGTGTTGCTCTCCTCGCTGGAAGGCGCCGCGGTCACCTCCATCCGCATCCTGGATGTGCAGCACGAATTCAGCGACATCCCCGGCGTGCGCGAAGATGTCATTCGCGTGATGTTGCAGATCAAACAACTGCGCATGCGCCTGCGGGATGTGGATGTGGCTCACCTCCACCTCGAAGTGGACGGCAGCGGCGAGGTCACCGCCGCGGACATTCAGACGCCCCCTGAAGTCGAGATCGTCAACCCCGATCTCTACCTGTTTACCGCCAATGACGATAACGTCAAGCTGGAAATTGACATGACGGTCGAGCGCGGGCGCGGCTATTCCCCCGCCGATGACCGCACCGGCAAACTGCCAATTGGCGAACTGCCGGCAGACGCGATTTACACCCCGGTACGACGCGTCAACTGGGAGGTGGGTAACGCCCGGGTCGGCCAGAGCACCAATTATGACAAACTCATCCTCGAAATCTGGACGGATGGTACTATCACCCCCGAGGAGGCCCTCAGCACCAGCGCCCGCATCCTCATCGAACATTTACGCCACTTGGCGGGCATTAGCGAAGAGACCTTAGCGATCATTACCGAGGACATCCCAGAAGGTAGCCGTTTGACCAGCGAAATGATCGAAACCCCCATCGAGAATCTCGATCTCTCCGTGCGGGTGTTCAACTCGCTCAAGCGCACCGGCATCACCACCGTTGGAGAAGTGTTGGAGCTGCTCGAAAAAGGCGAAGAGGCGGTCATGTCCATCCGTAATTTTGGCGAGAAGAGCCTGGATGAATTGCGCCAGAAGATGCGTGAGAAAGGCTACCTTCGCGATCAACCTGAAAATGAATCGGAGTAATCAACATGCGACACCGAATAGCAGGACATAAATTGAGCCGCGGTAAGGATGAGCGCTCTGCGCTGCGGCGAATCCTGATCCAACAATTGTTCGAACACGAGCGCATCCAAACCACCCGCGCCAAAGCAGAAGCTGTGCGCAGTCACGCTGAACGGCTGATTAGCCTGGCTAAGCGCGGCAACGAGGCTGGTGAGGAGAAGATGGTGCATGCCCGCCGCCTGGCGGCTGCCCGCCTGGCTAACCCCGCTACGGTGCGTAAATTGTTCGACGATTTGGCCCCGCGCTTCAAGGATCGCCCGGGTGGATATACCCGCATGATCAAGTTAGGCCAACGCCAGGGCGATGCCGCTCAAATCGTCATCTTGGAATTGGTCGAAGAATGAACCTCAGGAATCGGTAAGCGCTGATGGCGACAGGCTGTCTGGCCTTACCGATAACTGAAGATGGAACGTTACCAGGTTATCCTCGCCTACGACGGCACTCAGTTCGAGGGTTTCCAGCGGCAAGGGAAAGCCCGAACCGTGCAGGGCGTTGTCGAAGCAGCGTTGCGGCAAATCGGTTGGCAGGGGCGGACGATCCTGGCTGCCGGGCGCACCGACAGCGGCGTACATGCCACTGGCCAGGTCATCGCCTTCGATTTGGCGTGGCCGCACCCTGAGGAGGATTTGCTGCGGGCTTTGAATGCCAACCTGCCGCTGGACGTGGCGGCGCGTTCGGTCAAGGCTGTGGCCGCCAGCTTTCATCCTCGCTTCGATGCGCTGGCGCGCTCCTATTGCTATCACATTGAGTGTGAGCCGGTGCGCTCTCCCTTGCGTGAGCGTTATGCCTGGCGGGTTTGGCCGCCCCTGGCGCTTGTCAGCCTCGAACAGGCTGCCCGCTACTTGCCCGGCCGGCACGATTTCGCTGCTTTTGGGACGCCGCCTCATCCCAAGGGAAGCACCGTGCGCACCGTCTTTGCTGCGGGCTGGTCGTTAGATGGCACTCGTTTGGTCTTCACCATCCGCGCCGATGCTTTTCTGTATCACATGGTGCGCCGGCTGGTGGCGGCCCAGGTGCAGATCGGGCAAGGTTTACGGCCGCCCGAAGCGTTAGCCGAAGCCCTCGAAACGACGCTCCCTCTCACCCAGGGCCTTGCTCCCCCGCAAGGGTTGGTGTTGACCCAGGTGGATTACCCACCCAACTAGGCAGAGAATAACCTGAAGTTGATATTGGCAAGGAGAAAATGACCGTGCAGAAGAGTTATTATCCCAAAGCTGGCGATATCGCCCAGGAATGGTTCCTGGTGGACGCCAATAATCAGAACCTCGGCCGCCTGGCAACCAGGATAGCCCATGTGTTGTTGGGGAAGAATTCCCCCAAATTTACCCCCGGCGTAGATGCGGGTAATTTCGTGGTGGTGGTCAACGCCAAAAATATCCGCGTGACAGGCACCAAGCTCTTGAGCAAGTATTATTACCGCCACTCGCAATTCCCCGGCGGGCTGAAAGAGATTTCCCTCAGCCAACAGTTGGAAAAACACCCCGATCGGGTGATCCGCCGGGCGGTGTGGGGCATGTTGCCGCACAATAAGCTGGGTCGTAAGCTCATCAAGCAACTCAAAATTTATGCCGGCGCCGAGCACCCCCATCAGGCTCAGCAGCCCAAGGCACTAGCCTCGTAGTCTTATAGTTCAAGTCTCATCGTTAGACTATTCGACCGACGGCTATCTGAAGACTATAAGGAGTTTTTATGTCTGTTCAGTATTTCGAAGGCATTGGCCGCCGCAAGGAGAGCACCGCCCGCGTGCGGGTGGCAAGCGGTTCAGGCCAGTTCATCGTCAACGAAAAATCGCTGGAGAATTACTTCACGCGCATCGGTGATGTGGAGACGATCTTGATGCCGCTCAAGGCTGCTAATGAGGAGCGTTCGCAACTGGACATCACCGTCGTGGTCAAAGGCGGCGGCGTCACCGGCCAAACGGCTGCTGTGCAGTTGGGCTTGGCGCGCGCCTTGCAGTTGATGAAGCCCGATGCCCATGCGGCTTTACGTCAGGCTGGCTTTCTCACGCGCGACCCGCGCGTCAAAGAACGCAAGAAGCCCGGCCTCAAGCGCGCTCGCAAGGCGCCCACCTACACCAAGCGCTAGTTTCCTGCTAGCCTAAGCCACGAATTCCTTGTACAAAAGACAGGAATTTGCTGGATTAGCGCTCTGGTTGTTCCGCGTTACGCGGGTTAGCGCCTAACCGACTGAGGCCTTGTACAAAAGACAGG
>Ga0209018_1001687_pt1 | contig 17254 bp, 13 predicted proteins | sample YNPBryBLVA2012_FD_185814 | JGI IMG/M metagenome (GOLD analysis project Ga0209018, IMG submission 185814) | Anoxygenic and chlorotrophic microbial mat microbial communities from Yellowstone National Park, USA - YNP Bryant BLVA 2012 (SPAdes)... ...
CTTTGACGGGCAACATCGTGCAGGCCGTAAAGTCAATGCCGATGCCGACGACTTCATCCGGCTTCACCCCGCTCTGCCGCAGCACGGCAGGAATGGTCTGCTTGAAAACCTCGATGTAATCCAGCGGGTCTTGCAACGCCCAGTCCGGCGGAAGTGGTTTGTCGCTGCCGGGGAGGTGCTCGTCAATGACGCCGTTGGCATAGGGATGCACGGCTGTAGCAACTTCGCGTCCGTCGCGCACATCCACCAGCACGGCCCGTCCCGATTCAGTACCGAAGTCGATGCCGATGGTATACATGGGTCGTATACATCCTCCTGTATGTGATGGTCTCGCATCTCAGAACCAAGGGGCCTGTGAGGGGATCGAGACGCCTTCCATGATGACGATCGGTGTCGTGAGCGTAACACCTCTCCAGACCCGGATCGTCTTTAGGCAAACCGCACAAGGAACACGCTCGATACCGGAATTAACCCTGAGTATAACGCCGGCATTCGTTTTCAAACAGTGATGATCAACCGTTTCTATGTCGCCAAGCGGCAAAGGCGGTATACTTAAACAAAGTCGCTGCCACCTCAAAGACCACGCACCAACATGGCAAACGATCATCCGCCTGTTATCCTGGAACTCAAAGACATTTCCAAACACTTCCCCGGCGTGCTGGCTCTGCAGAACATCACTCTGGCCGTGCGCGCGGGCGAAGTACATGCGCTGCTTGGCGAAAACGGCGCCGGCAAGTCCACCCTGACCAAGATCATCGCCGGGGTTTATCCGCCCACGTCCGGGCAACTGCTGCTCAACGGCAAAATGCAGCACTTCCGCTCGCCTTACGACGCCCAGAAGGCAGGCATCGGTGTGCTCTATCAGGAATTTAACCTGCTGCCCGACCTGAGCATTGCAGAGAACATCTTTTTAGGCAGTGAACCCCAGCAACACGGCCTGCCCTTCATCGACTGGAAACAGATGCGCCAGCAAACGGCGGACCTGCTGGCACACATCGGCCTGTCCGCCGCGCCGGAGACGCCCATCGGCAAGCTCTCGGTCGCCCAACAACAAATGGTGGTGCTGGCGAAAGCCCTACACCAGAATGTCTGCCTGATCGTCATGGATGAGCCGACAGCCCGCCTGACCGATTATGAAAAAGCGGACCTGTTCCGGGTGATCCAGACGCTCAAACAGGGCGGTGTAGCCGTGTTGTTCATCAGCCACCGCCTGGAAGAGGTGCAGGAAGTCTGTGACCGCGCCACTATTCTGCGAGATGGACATCTGGTCGCTACCGTGAATGTAGCAGAAACGTCGCTGGATGAACTCACCACGCTGATGTTGGGCCGCCAGCTGGCAGAAAAGTTCCCGCCTCGCCTGCATAAGGTGGGCGAGGAAATCATGCGCGTGCAAAGCCTGACGCGCTACGACGTGTTCGAGGATGTGAGTTTTACCCTGCACGCCGGAGAAATCCTGGGCATCGTGGGACTGGTCGGGTCCGGGCGAACGGCACTGCTGCGTGCAATCTTCGGCATGGACGCCATCGACGAAGGCCAGATTTATGTCGAGCGGCGGCTGGTACAAATTCAATCGCCGCAAGAGGCCATTGCCTGTGGAATCGGGCTGCTGACCGAAGACCGGCAGACCCAGGGGCTTGTTCTGGATATGGCCGTGCGTGAGAACATCACCCTGGCCGAACTCGAACACGGGCTGCCCGGCCCGCTGATCGACCACGAGGAAGAAGCGGCGCTGGCGGAATACTATATCGCCGAACTGGACATCCATACGCCAGGGCCGGACTTTAAGGCGCTGTATCTTTCCGGCGGCACGCAGCAGAAAGTGATCCTGGCAAAGTGGCTGGCGACCGGCCCACGCATTCTGCTATGCGACGAACCGACCCAGGGGGTAGACATTGGCGGCAAGGCCGAAATCTACCGTCTCATGAGCGATCTGGCGAACGGCGGCGTGGGTATCCTGATGGTCAGCGGGGACCTGGCGGAAATCCTGGGCATGTGTGACCGGGTGCTGGTGCTGCGCGAAGGGCGGATTGTCGGCAGCCTGTCTCGTGACGAGGCCGACGAAGCGACCATTCTGGCCTATGCCGCAGGAGCAGGCACACATGGTTAGGCCCAAGATTGCCCTGCCCCCGGCCTTGCGTGCGCCCACCAAGCGGGGTATCCGCTACGTCATGCGCCTGAGCGATGGCGGGCTATTGCTGACCCTCCTGGCTCTGGTCGTTCTGTTCTCGTTGCTCTCGCGGCACTTCGCCAGCCCCAGCAATATGTTGCTGATCCTGATGCAGATGACCCCGCTAGCAGTCGTGGTGGCAGGACAGACCCTGGTCATCATTACCGGCGGCATCGATATGTCCGTCGGCTCGCTGGCCGGGCTGACCAGTGTCATCGCTGCTACACTCATGACGGCGGAAAGCGGCCTGCGCCTGCCGCCACTGCTCGCTATTGCCGTTGCGCTGCTGGCCGCGACTGTGATCGGTTGGGGACACGGCTGGCTGATCACGCGCGCGGGACTGTCGCCGTTCGTCGTCACCTTCGGCTCGTACAGCCTGATCCGGGGGTTGGCGCTGGTCTACAGCAACGCCTCGCCTATCCCGATTCCGCATAGCTCCTTCAACTGGATGTCTACACTGGTAGGAACCATTCTGCCGATCCCGATTGCGGTGATGGTGCTGGTCTTCTTGGGAATGTCGCGTATCTTGAGCAGCACCAAGCTGGGCCGCTACGCTTACGCCATCGGCGGCAACGAAACGGTGGCGCGGCTCTCCGGCGTGAATGTCAACCGCTACAAAACACAGGTCTATGCCATCAGCGGTTTTCTGGCAGGACTGTCCGGCATTTTGCTGATGACCCGCATCGAAAGCGGCGCCTACACCAGCGGCGAAGATTACGCCCTGAACTCGATTGCCGCCGTCATCATTGGGGGGGCGAGCCTGCGCGGCGGCTCCGGCAGCATCTGGGGATCGTTTCTGGGTGTGCTGCTGCTGACGGTGGTCAGCAACGGCCTGGGGGTGCTCAACGTCTCGTCTCTGTGGAACGCCGCCGTGATCGGGGGGTTGATCCTGGTAGCGGCTCTGATCGATATCAAACGCCGTCAGGCCCAAAATACGCCCGCCACCATTCGCGCCGAACGCCCACGCGACAGCGAGAGCGACTCCTATCTTTCCCAACTCTATGCGAATCTACGCGATACCATCATCAACCGCCTGGCCTGTCAGGACATGCGGCTCTATCTGGTGGACCGCGAAACCGGCGACCTGATCCAGCAGGGCGCAGCGGTCAATGACCGGATAATCATCACCGAGCAGCGACACCTGGCCCGACAGGTCAGTCAGCGGGCATTGCCCTTGTGGATTGACGACCTTGGCCGTGAACCATCTCTCATCGTCGAACGGATCAGGCCCAACCTGCGCTCGATCATCGCTGTGCCGCTGATCCGGGCCAAGCGCGTGGTCGGCGTGCTGGAACTGCAAAGCCCCTACAGCGGCGTCTTCAGTGATCAGACCGCCGACCAGCTGCTGGAACTGACCCGCCCGATCATCCCGGCGTTGGAGAAAGCCTGGCTGCTGGAAAGCGGCTGGCTGCTCCACGTCACGCGAGATACACTGCGCCATCTGTGGGACGAGGTCTACCTGGGCAAAAGCCCGCTGGCAGCCTGGGTCTACCCCACCGAAGGGTCGAACAATCACATCAACCCGGCAACACGAGGCAAAGAGACGCAACGCCTCCTGCTGGACGCCATCGAGACAATCCGTAACAAAGAGGGCGATGGTCTATCCCGCGCCGGGCGGCGCTACCAGGTGCTCTACCAGACTTACGTAGAAGGACTGACGGTGGACGAAATTACTGACAAGCTGAGCATCAGCCGCCGCCAGTACTTCTACGACCTGAAAGATGCCGTAGAAGCCATCGTGCACATCATTGTCAACCAGTCTTCCACATCAACAAAGGATTAAGCCGGGCAGCCCTGATCCTATGCAGAACTCGCACTCACATCCACAACGATCTTGTGGACACCTCCCACATAGTCGGCGTTCATGGCGAACGCCCGCCCTGCCTCTCGGAGCGGCAGGCGGTGGGAAATTAGGTCTGCCAGATCGACGACGCCCGGACCTTGCAGCGCCAGGTGAATGGCGCGTGGGTAGACGTGCTTCATACGGCGGGCCAGCATCAGTGTGAGGCCCTTGCGCCGCGCAACCGAATGGCGCATTAGCAGGCGATCTTCCGAAGGAATGCCCACCAACACCACGCGCCCGCCCAGGCGGGCCATCTCCGCTGACCAGGCGACCGATTCATCCGCCCAGGCCGCCTCGAAGATCACGTCCACGCCCCGCCCTGCGGTGCGCTCCTGAACAATGTCGATGGGGCTGCCTTCATCCAGCGTCCAGGCTTCGCTGGCCCCCCAGGCGCACGCCTTATGCTTGCGCCAGGGGAAACGATCAAAGGCATAGATTGGGTCCGCGCCGGAGAGCCGCGCCAGCCGGATGATCGACAGGCCAATCGGCCCACAGCCCAACACGGCCACGCTACGCGCGACTTTCAGTTTGCCCAGATCGACGGCGTGGAGGCCAACCCCCAAAGGCTCTAACAGCGCCCCCTCGGCATCGCTGAGCGCGTCGGGCAGCGGGAAGCAGTTCCGCGCCGCGCAATTCATCCGTTCCTGGAGCGCGCCGTCATCGGGCCACAAGCCGTGAAAGTGCAGGCGGCGACACAGGTTAGGATGCCCCGCCTCACACATCTCGCAGTGGTAACACGGTGTAGCGGGGTCAACTGCCACGCGCTGCCCAACGCGCAGCGGCTGATCCAGGCCGTCGCGGGCATCTGCGCCGATGGCGACGACGACCCCGGCGAACTCGTGGCCCAGCACCAGCGGCGACTCGACGCGCGTATCGCCGATGCGACCATCGGCATAGGTGTGCAAGTCCGAGCCGCAGATGCCTACTGCTGTTACGGCCAGCGTCACGTGACCGGGGCCGGGCGGCGGAGGTTCAGGAACGTCGTCAATGCGTATATCACGCGGGCCGTACAGTCGTGCGGCAAGCATGGCGTTTTTCCTCTCAGTCAGAAAGACAGGGATACGGGGCAGGCCGTATCCCTGCCTGCTGGCAAGACTACTGGATGGTCACGGCACAATCGTAACGATACTCGCCTACCGGATAAACGCGATCGATGGTCTGATGCTGGCGCGAGAGGTTCATCTGCAAATAAACGTAGTGCAGACCCGGCGGCAGCGGCCCCAGATCGATGGCGTAGCCACCCGCCCACCAGTTCGCTGCCAGATCGGCCACCGTCGGCGGGATTTCACTGGCAGAAGTGACGGGCATCTGAACCGCATCCACCCACAGGAACACATTGTCGTCTCGATACCAGGCTTCGATCTCATCTCTGCCGACCACCGTTAGCGGCAGATACAGACGCACGGGCCGCCCGCCGCTTCGCACCGTCACCGGTGTGCTGGTTGCGCCGCAAAGTTGAACCATCAAGGTATCCGGCGGAATCGGGACCGGGGTCGCGCCGGGGATAAGGACGCCCTGTCCGCCTGCTGCACCGGGGAACGGCAGCGGCTCCGACGGCGTAGGGGTCAACGTCGGGATCGGAGTTGCGGTCGGGAACGGTGTCCCTTCGACCAGAGCGGTCGGAACAGCCGTTGGGGTGATCTGACCGGGGATGGGCATCACCACGTCGATCCGATTCGGCACGGTGAACACATCGCCCTGCACACGGACACAATTCGTATCTGCCACCCAACCCATCGCGCCGTCACTCGTGCGCTGGATCAGCAACCAGGCAGCAGCCCGGTCACGCCCCAACACTGTCAGTTCATCGCCCGACTGGAGGACGATCAGCCGTGCAGCACTGGTGCTGGGCGCACTACGCACATACTGTGGGCAGACGATAGACGCGGTCGGGGGCACGCCTGCCGTCGCCTGCGCCTGTGCGTCCGGCGCGACGGGCGCAGGCATCTCAACATTCGCCACCGGCAGGTTCACCGTGTCGCCGTAGAGGTAGACACATTCGCCATAATACAGCCAGCCCATCAGGGAATCATCCTGGCTCTGGATGAGCAACCACGTCTCCGTCTCGTCCCGACCGAGAACCTCCATCACACCGACCGTGTCCGGATCGGTGATGTATACCAGCCGCGCTGCACCCGTGCGCGGCGCGCTGTAGAGGTATTGCTCGCAGCTTAACGTGGCAACCTGTGGCCCGGTATAGGGCGCCGGCGCAGTCCAGGGGGCGGCCCACTTATTGCCCTGCACCTCGATGCAGCCGGTATCGGCTACCCAGCCGGCCTGCCCATTCGAGCGCACTGCCACAAGCCAGTAGCCGTCCTGGCTGCGCCCGCTGATCAGCAGGGTCGGTTCACCCGTGCGCAGCAAAGCCAGCGGCGTGGAGGTGTCGTCCGGCTGGCTGCGCATGTACTGGTCGCACAGCACATAGGCAATCGGCAGGTCACCCTGCGCCTGTACCGGCGACGCCGGCAGTTGCAGCGCCACCACGATCAGCGCCAGCAGAACAACCAAACGAGGTAACGTCTTCATTGTGCATTTCCTCACCAGACAAAGCCATGTTTTTGCGCTCCAAATCAAGGGAGCGCCTTATTTTATCCACAACTCGCCCGATTGGACATAACGGGAAATCGACGCCTGCCTGACTTCCGGCTGCCGCGAATCTCACTCCACACTGAACGTGCAGGTAAAGACGTAGCCCCCGGCAGGATAATCGGCGCGGCCCGTTGAGAGCGCTCGCCCAAGCTGCATGTCCCAGTGAATCTGGTACAAACCCGGCGACAGCTCGCCCAGTGGGTAGAAATAACCCGCCACCCACGTGCCGGGATCAGGACCCGGCACGGCCCGGCTGGTTAGATGCGCCTGCATGTCAGGCAATGGCGTCCCGTTTAGCAAGGCCTCACTGCGCTGGGTAGCCAGCCAGTCGTTCGCCAGGGCCTCGTCGGTCGTCACCCAGGGCAGCGTCAGGGTAATCCCCGATCCGGCTCGCACGCGAACACCACCCGTCGCGTCGCAGTTGACGTTGACATCCACAGCCTGTCCCGGCCCGCCGACCAGGTCAACTGGAAGGGCCGTTGGCTGTTCGGGCGCAGCGACCGGCGGCGTCCGCGGCTGAAGCGGTGCGGAGACCCCTTCCACAACAAACTGGCCCAACGGCGGAATCTGAGTGATGATCACCGGATCGCCGACGGCGGTGATATTCGTGATCTCCGGCGAAGGGACAAACGCCACACCGTTGACCGTCGACGGCGGCGGGTACGGCGCAGCCATAATGTCGCCATAGATCACCAGGCAATCGCCGTTATAGACCCAACCGATACGCCCGTCTGCCGACACCACCAGGAACCAGTTGGCGTACACATCGCGCCCAACGATGGCCAGTCTGCCTGTATCGGCCCGGAACGTAGTCAGCGGGATGGCGTCGTTATCCGGCTCCAGGCGGGCAACCTGCGCGCAGGCGATCTCCGCCACTACCGGCCCCCGATATACCACACGCACGACGGGCGCGTCCCGCACCGTTCCACGCATGGCGAGGCAGTCGGTGAACACCATCCAGCCGGCCTGTCCATTGGCCCGTCGGACGTAAAGCCATTCGGCCAACACATCCCGCCCGATCACACTCAGAGTCGGCTCACCGGGCTGCAAAATGGCTAACGGTTCGGCATTCGGTTGCGGCTGGCTGCGCAGATATTGAGCGCACACGAGATCGGCCACCGGCGGACCAGCATAGCCGGCTGCGCCGGACATCTCCGGCAGTTGGGATAACCTGCCAAAGATCAGCAGGCAATCGCCATCGTACATCCAGCCGCGTAACCCGGTAGACGGCTGCTCAATCAGCACCCAGAGGCCATCCTGCCGCCAGCGGACGCTGGGATTCAAAGCCAGCACGAACAGCGTTTCCGGTTGCGAATCGATCCGACCGAGGATCGCGCCGTCTTCAGAGGGTGCATCCCGCACATACTGCGAACAAATCACACGGGCAGTCGGCCCTCCACCCTGGGCGACAGCGATCCCCACAGGCATAGCCAGTATCATCACCAGGGCAAGCCGGATTAGCAGCTTCATCGCGCCCTCCACAAGGCTTTTTCCCTACGGACTCGGCTCCAGGCAGCTTGGAAGCTGGCCCGTGTCGCGTGGCCAGCCGCCCTGCGCCGGACCGCCGTAAAAGGTCAGGTAATCGGCAACGTGCGCCCGCCAGTAATCGTCGCTGTGATCGCCCAGTGGATTGATAACATATTCGTGCGGTATGGACCGCTGGCTCAGGCGGGTGCTCAGCAGTTCGACTTCAGGCCGCACCAGGTCATTTGCCCCGTTATCCAGGTAGATGCGCAACGTCTGCTGGATAAAGGGCGCATTCAGGGCCAGGTCCAGCGGATTGAAATCGGCGTCTACGTCTTCACCCAGCGCGGGACTGTGCCCGCCGACGGCGCTAAAGACCTCCGGGTGACGCATAGCGATACTGAGCGCCCAAAAGCCGCCCCGGCTGATCCCGCCGATGGCGCGATGTTCGCGGTTTGCCCAGGTACAGAAGTCGTATTCGATGCGCGGGATCAGTTCTTCTAGCAGGTACGTTTCCAGCGAAGAACCGGGCGGGAACAGGTCCTCGGCGAGCAACTGCGCGCCGTAGGGCATCACCAGGATCATCGGCGGGTACAGGTTCAGCGCCAGGCCGCGATCCAGCGTTTCGACGATGCCCACGTCCTGCCAGTGGGTGTCGTCGTTGGCAGCCCCGTGCAGCAGATACACGACCGGATAGCGTCGCTGCGTTTCAAAATAACACGGCGGCACATAGACCCGGTACGGCATGTTACGCCCGGCGATCTCGCTGTCGAACTCGTCGAAGACGATCACCTGCCCTGCCGTGTCCCCGCAAAGCACGGGCGTGGGCGTATCGGACGGTGTGGGCGTGATCGTGGCATTCAAGGTAGCCGTTGGTGTCGGTGTGCGTGTGACGGTCGGACCGGGGCTGGCAGTCGCCGTCACAATGATGATCTGCGGCGTGGGCGTGGGGACCAGCGGCTCGCAGGCCGACACGAACGCCAGACCGATCAACAGCAGGAGCAACAACCGTTGTGGAATATATGCGTTCATGGCAGGCATTATAGCATTGGCCGGAAAAGCGGCGCTATCAGCGCGAAACGGTGACCCTTCTGATGTGGGAACTTTTAGCCCCCGAACGGGGTCTAACAGACTGAAAAGAAAACCGGACACCAGGCAAGCGTCGCCCGACCGCCGTTGAAGCGTCAGGCAGGCCGGGGCGAAACCACTTATCGTTGAAGAGACGAAACCACAGTCTAAAGGAGTCGCCCCGTGAAACCCACCCGATGCGCAATCTGCCCGACCTGTGAGCGGCGTGGGCGCTTCCGGGCCGCCGGGGAACAGCACTGGCCCGATGAAGTCGCCGAGGCGCACGGTGTGCCGGCAACGATCACCCTATGGACCTGCCCACACTGCGGGACGACGATCAGCGAGCTGGACCTACGGCCCTTTTTCGGCCCCCGGCGCAGGCGAGCTACTTCTCCAGGATGACCGGGCGCGGGATAACCCTGCCGCCTGCCTCAACCGGCACCGTTGGCCAGTCGTCGATGGCGGTGATCACGTCTGCCCCGTCCGGCGTAATCAGGATCGTGTCCTCCACTTTGACGCCGGAGATCGACGGATTCCAGGCGAAGATTTGCCCGGCTTCGACACGAGTTTCGTCGCCCGGCCCGGCAACGCACTCACGCGCGCTGTATCCGGCCAGCCCACCCTGGTGATGAAGCTGCCACTCGTCCGGGTAGCCGGTGTCGGCGTAAGCCTGCCGGATGATGTCAAAGACCTCGCCCTGGGTCGCGCCGGGGCGCGTGGCGGCAACAGCAGCCGCATCTACCCGCGCGCAGGCTTCCATCTTCCGCCGGACCTCGGACGGCAACGGACCGAAGTGCACCAGCCGCGTCACACTGATCACGATCCCCTGCCGTCGCCCACACAAGACTAGCATGGCATACTTCTCCATCGTCGCGCCGATGGGCATGGGATGACGCACCTTGAAGATACGCTCGTCTACACCGATCAGGTTGACGATGGGTGTTACACCGCGCGCACGGGTTTCCCGGTCGAGGAGGGCCGCGATCTCGAAGTCGGTCATCCCCGGCTGCACGGCGCGGATGGCGACGTTCATGGCGTCGGCGCAACGGGAGGCCGTTTCCCGCGCGCTGGACTGTTCGGCGGCGGAGAGACGCGCCCGTTCCAGCACCACCGCAGCAGAAAGATCGAGCATCTCCGGTGACACCGGCGCGTCCGAGCCGATGCGCTCCCCAGCAGGAACGATGTCGTGGATGACGGAAAGGTAATCTGCCGACCACCAGGGTTCCATCTGCACCTTGAAGCCTTTATCGCCCAGCTTATCCTCGGCGCGCAGGCGTGGCGCTTCGATGGTATTGGTGAGCACATAAGCATCCTGCGGCGTGACCAGGACCGAAGCCACACCATAAGAAGAGGCCGTGTTCACCGCAACGTCCACGCCCTGCGTCAGCCAGGCGACGGTCGCCACGTCACGCGCCCACAGCGCCCCCACGCCGTGATTCGCCATCAGCTTACGCGCACGGGCCAGTACCGAGTCGATTTCAGGGTAGGCGGTCATTTTCTCTCTCCCAGAATGATAGATTGGCGGCAGACTGATTATGCGCTCTCACACCAGCACGTGATACCGCTCAAAAGCCACGCGGCTCAATTCCTCGCGGAAGTTGGGATGCGCGATGTTGATCAACTGGCGGGCGCGCTCGCGGATGGTCTGACCCCACAGATCGGCCACGCCGTACTCGGTGACGACGTAATGCACGTCGTTGCGCCCGGTCGTCACGCCCGCGCCGGGCTTGAGTTCCGGCACAATACGGCTAATCGTATCGCCGCGCGCCGTCGCAGGCAGCGCGATGATCGGAATGCCCTCCTCCGCCCGGCCCGCGCCCCGGATGAAGTCCAACTGGCCACCCACGCCGCTGTAGAACTTGTAGCCCATGCTGTCGGCGCAGACCTGCCCCGTCAGGTCCACTTCCAGGGCACTGTTGATAGCAACCATGCGACGGTTCTGGCTGATGACATAGGGATTGTTGACGTACTCGGTAGGATGGAACTCGCAGATCGGGTTATCGTCGATGAAGTCGTAAAGCCGTTGCGTGCCCAACACGAACCCGGCCACAATTTTGCCCGGATGCAGTGTCTTGGCCCGGCAGTTGATGATCCCGCGTTCCACCAGATCGATCACCCCGTCGGAGAACAGTTCCGTATGCACGCCCAGGTCGCGGTGATTGGTGAGATAGCGCAGCACGGCGTCGGGGATAGCGCCGATACCGGTTTGCAGTGTCGCGCCATCGGGGATCAGTTCGGCGATGTGGCGGGCGATGGCTTCCTGCACCTGATCGGCCTCGGCGGGCTGAATTTCGGGCAGCGGATAATCGACTTCGACCATCACATCGATGTCGCTGACGTGGATCACGCTGTCGCCCAGAGTGCGCGGCATCTGCACGTTGACCTCGGCGATAATGATGTCAGCGACCTCGGCGGCGGTCTTGCTGACACCTGTTTCAACGCCAAAAGAGCAAAACCCATGCGCATCCGGCGGACTGACGTGCACCAGCGCGGCATTGATCGGAAAACGCTTGCGGTCGCGGAACAGGCGGGGAATGTCCGACAGCAAAATCGGCGTGAAGTCGGCCCAACCATCGTTAACAGCCTCGCGCACGTTGTGGCTGATGAACATGCTGTTCACCCGCAGGCGACCCGCCAGTTCGGGCGCAACATAGCCGATGTCGCTGATCACCAGCACCTGGGCCAACTCCACGTTAGAGAGCGTCTTGGCACGCTCGACCAGGGCCGCGAGTACCTTTTGCGGGACCGAGCAGTTGCCGGTCATAAAGACGCGGTGGCCAGAGGCGATATAGCCGACCGCCTCTTCAGCGGACAGGTATTGGGGCTTGGTATTCTTAGCCATGAAGACCACTTCGCTCCACTGGGTCAAGGGAAGCACGGCTGCGCCGTGAACAGGGTGGATTTGCCTGTAAGCATACCACGTCTTTGCGCAGCATTCCTAGTGGCAAGTGGCAGTCGGCAGGGAAGAAATCGTCAGTGTGGGCCAGCAAAGCCGCGTCGGCATCCTTCATGGAGCCGACGCGGCTTTGCTCGCTAATACACCGGCAGCGCAGGATCGACCTGGCGCGCCCAGGCGTTGATGCCGCCGGCCATGTTATACAGGCGCGTGTAGCCACGCTCCTGCAGGCGTCGGATCACATCTGCCGAGCGCACGCCCGACCGACAGTAAACCACCACATCTCGATCCTGAGGAATCTGATCCAGATGATGGAGCACCTGCTCCTTCGGAATACGTAGAGAGCCTGCAATCGCGCTGATCTGCCATTCTGACGGCTCACGCACGTCCAGGATCAGCAAATCATCCCCGGCGTCCAACCGCGCCTTGACCTCTTCCACCGTGATACTGCGCACCGGCGTGCGGCCTTCCTCGTAAGTGCTGCGGTCGTGCGCCGGGACGCCGCAGAACTGCTCGTAGTCGATCAACGTCGTCTGAGTCGGGTGCTCACCACATACCGGGCAGTTCGGATTCTTGCGCACCTTGATCGTCTCGAACGTCATGGTCAGGGCATCGAAGAGCAGCAGCCGTCCGATCAGTGGCTCGCCCATGCCAATAATCAGTTTGATCGCCTCGGTAGCCTGAATCGTGCCGATCACGCCGGGCAACACACCCAGCACGCCCCCATCGGCACAACTGGGAACGAGTCCCGGCGGTGGCGGTGTGGGAAACATACAGCGATAACATGGCCCAGCTTTGGCATAAAAAACACTGGCCTGACCCTCGAAGCGAAAGACACTGCCATAGACGTTCGGCTTGCCCAGCATCACGCAGGCGTCGTTGGTCAGGTAGCGCGTGGGGAAGTTATCTGTGCCGTCAATGATCACGTCATAACCCGCCAGGATGTCCAGAGCATTGCTGCTGGACAGCGGAACTTCGTGCTTTTCCAGGACAACGTAAGGATTCAGGTCGGCCAGCGTCGCCATCGCCGAGTCCAGCTTGGACTGGCCGATCCGGCTGGTGCGGTGAATCACCTGCCGTTGGAGGTTGCTTTCATCCACCACATCGTAATCGACCAGTCCGATTCGCCCTACCCCGGCAGCAGTGAGATACAGACCCAGCGGGCTGCCCAGGCCACCCGTGCCGATCAGCAGGACGCTGGCAGCCTTGAGCCGCTTCTGCCCCTCGACGCCTACTTCCGGCAGAATCAGGTGGCGGCTGTAGCGACGAATTTCATCGTGGCTGAGCATCACGGTCGCCGGATCGATAGTTTGCAAATTCGTAACCATCGCATCACCCCTCTCCGGCAGCAGCGCTGCCTCAAATGCCCGCCAACTGCCGCTTGAGTTTGTCTACGTCCGCCACGCCGTGATTAACCTGGCGCGGGCGGCCTTGGCGGTCCAGGATGAACGTCGTCGGCACGCTTAACACACCCCAGCGCATCGCCGCTTCCGGCTGCTCGGAGGCGTCCACTTCGATTACCTGAACCGCGTCCCTCAGGTCCATCTGCAAGGCACGCAGGGCAGGCCGCTGACGGGTTTTACACGGCGCGCAGGTGGGCGTGGTGAAGTAAAGAATCGCCGGCACGCCGGGCCGCAGCGCCGCCAGCAGGGGATCGGCAGGAGCGATCCGGGCCGCGCGCCGCACCTGCCAGCGCCGCAGCAGCCCATAAGCAGCAATCATCAGGCCCACAATGGCACAGGCAGCCAGTACACGGTCCACGTCACTGCCTCGCTTTCACCCGCTGGCGATTAAAGCCGGGCGCGCCTAGCCGATTGAGTAAATAATATACATTGCAGCCCGCGCACCAGCCGAAAAACAGATTCAGCGACGCCAGCGCCACCACCAGCCAGGTCAGCGCCCAGCCAATGGCAGACGCCCCCGCGAACAAGGCCAGCGCGCCCAGACCGGCGAAAATCCCACCCAACCCCTGGGCGAAACGGTGCGGTTCCGGATTATCCGGGATCACGTCGGGTCGGACGATCCCGGCAGGACGCAAGATCCCCCAATAGACCAGCTTGAACAGTTCCGCGCCCGGTCTGGCCGCTCCAATCAGCATCACCGCCGCAACAAAAGCCGCCAGCGCCGGCGCATCCAGCACAAAGGCCAGCACCAGCAAACCGATGATGAAAACCTGATTGATGCGCAGCGCGCTGTGATCGACGTTCCGCTCAGGGCCGCTGGAATCTTCATTCTTTCCGCCTGCAATAGCCGGGACAATGCGCAAACGCGCGTTCGGATCAAGCGGCGTGTCTACACCATAAAGAAAGCGGATGTCTTCTTCCCCCAGGAACACATTGACGAAATCACGCAATTCCGCGCCATTGAACAAATGCGGGCGCAGGTCCGGGAACTGGGCGACCAAATCGGCCAGCGCCTCGCCGACCGTCGTCCCTGTGACGGTCACCTCCGACTGATTGGCAGTGTAAGGGCGCAGGGGAGTGGGAATTTTGATGCTGGTCATAGATCATTCTCCTTCACACAACAACAGCAGGGTGAGAAATCACTCAATCAGAAGGGTCAGTTCATCGAATGTGCTGCGATCTTGCCCCAGTTGCCATGCGCGCGTCTCAACCGCCTGCCCGTTCTGCACGCCGACGATGACGTACACGAAGTTCGGCAGGGCGTGCTCCCGGTCATATGCAGAAGGGATCGGCGGACTATCGGGATGGCTGTGGTAGTATCCTAACAGCGCCAGGCCGCGCGCGTCGGCCTCGTCTTCCAGGCGCGCCCAGTCATGGGACGTCATGGCATAACGGTGATGTTGCTGCTCGGCAGCAAAGACGTTCTCCACCGGGCGCGTCTCGACGACGACCATTCCGCCGCCCTCCACACTGCCCAACAGAAACCCACCGCCTTCGTTGGGATATACCTGCTGCAACTGGGCGTAAATGCGCGTCTGGAGTACAGGCGACAGGCGAATCGTCATCACACGAACCTTTCTTGAAAACAAAAAACCGACCTTCCCGGTCGGTCTGGCATCGGCTAAACCCTGAGCGGCTGCTGCCGCGTGAACGTCAGCCCTCCCCGTCCGGGGCGCGTAGAACCTCTGCTCCACACATACACATGCAGGGCATAGCACAGACCTGATCAAAACGGAAAGACGGTATCCTATCCATGCAAACCAGCATAACACGACGCATGGCGGAACGCAAGAAATTGCGAGATTCTCAGTCAAGATAAACAATGATCCTCGGCATTCTTGCCAGGCCCAGCGAAAGTCCGGGCGAGAGCCTGTAGCAGAAATGCCGCCGATACGTTAATCTTCCGCGCGGTGGATACGCATCTGCGCCAGGGAAGCGCCATCCTTTGCAGGCGCGCCGTGAGCCGGGCTGCCTGTCATTATTTCATCTTGCATGATAGCACGCGCTCGGCACCGCGCTGCTTTTGAAGGAGACTTACCGCTATGAGCGCGAACAGTCAGAGGCAAAACGGCTACGTGCTGCGGGTCGAAGACCTGCGCAAAGATTTGCAAATGGGCGAGGTAACGGTTCACGCTCTGCGCGGCGTTTCGATGGCCGTTATGCCGGGCGAATTCCTGGGCATCGTCGGACCGTCCGGCAGCGGCAAATCAACCCTCCTGGGACTCATCGGCGGCCTGGATTCACCCACTTCCGGCAAAGTTTTCATCGACGGCGTGGACATCACGCAGATGAACGAGCGGGAACTGACCCGCATCCGCAATGAAAAAGTCGGCTTCGTGTTCCAGTTCTTCAACCTAGTACCCACACTGACCGCCTTAGAAAATGTGGCCCTGCCGATCCAGTTCTCGCGCAACCGTAAGTACAATCCGGTCAAACGCGCCAAAGAACTGCTGGACCTGTTCGGCCTGGGCGACCGGATGCATCACCGTCCATCGCAGCTTTCCGGCGGGCAACAGCAGCGCGTGGCCCTGGCCCGCGCTTTGGCGAACAACCCGCCCTTGTTGCTGGGCGACGAGCCAACCGGCAGCCTGGACACGGCTTCCAGCGCCGTCGTGATGGATGCGCTGCGCGAAGTGCAACGCACCATGAACACCACCGTGCTGCTGGTTACGCACAACATGGAAGTCGCCTCGCAGGTAGACCGGCTGATTACCCTGGTGGACGGGCACATCGCCGAGGACGTGGACCCGCGCTCAACGGCGGCGCGCACGGCTATTCAGATGATCCATGACAAGCGTGGAACCGGCGAAATGCCCGTGTTGCAACTGGAAGATGTGGGTTCGACCGGTGTGGTGGCCGACGACGTGCGGCTCGACGCGGCGCGCGAATTGCTGCTGCAACAAAAATACGGCGAGGCGCGTGGCATTCTGGAAGGAATGCCCAAAAACAAGACCGCCCAAAAGTGGCTGGAACAGCTCGACCGGGTCGCGCCAAAGCAGTGAGGCAGCGGCCCCTCAACGGAAGCGGTTGATCTCGTCCCGAAGCCGCATGGCAGCCAACGCCGGGTCGTCGGCGAAGATAATCCCCCGCGACGAGTTGACGATCAGGCCGCGCCCCTGCCGGTTCAGCCCGGCCCGGACGGTCTGCTCTACGTCGCCCCCCTGCGCGCCGATTCCCGGCACGAGCAGGGTCATGTCGCCCACCAGAGCGCGCACCTGCCCAAGTTCCTGCGGGTAGGTCGCGCCGACGACCAGCATACAGTTGCCCAGCGCGTTCCAGTGGTCACGCACATGTTCCGCCACGATCTGCCACAGCGGTTTGCCGTCCACACGCAAATCCTGAAACTCGCGCGCGCCGGCGTTCGACGTGCGGCAAAGGATGATGCAACCCTTGTCGCTTCGTTCCAAAAAAGGCATTAGAGCATCGGCCCCCAGATAGGGATTGAGCGTCACGGCGTCGAAGCCGAGTTCCTCGAAGATCGCTTGTGCATAAGCCGCGCTGGTCGAGCCGATGTCCGCGCGCTTGGCGTCACAGATCGTCAGGATGTCCGGGTGATATTCCCGCAGGTAGTCGAGCGTCATCCGCAGCGCCCAGAGGCCAGCCGCGCCGCGCGCCTCGTAGAAGGCCATGTTGGGCTTATAGGCGCTGACGTAAGGGTGCGTCTGCGCGATGATGCGGCGGTTGAAGGCGAACTGTGGGTCTTCGCCGGGGAAGGCGTCCGGCGCGGCCATACCGTCCAGTCCGACACAGACCAGCGAATTCACCCGGTCGATTCGCCGCTCGTACTTCTCCAGCGCGTTCATCCCGCCAACGCCTGCCGCGCG
>Ga0209018_1001688_pt1 | contig 17237 bp, 9 predicted proteins | sample YNPBryBLVA2012_FD_185814 | JGI IMG/M metagenome (GOLD analysis project Ga0209018, IMG submission 185814) | Anoxygenic and chlorotrophic microbial mat microbial communities from Yellowstone National Park, USA - YNP Bryant BLVA 2012 (SPAdes)... ...
GCGGCAGCCCGGACGCGGACCACGACGGCTATACCGTGGCCATGGGTGACTGCAATGATGAGAACAGCGCGATCCATCCCGGAGCCGCGGACCTCTGCGACAACGGCGTGGACGAGGACTGCAACGGCGGCGACCTGGCCTGCCCGCCTGGGAACCACAACCTGCACGTGACCTGGACCTTCCCTGCGGACCACACGCCCACGGGGCCTGTCACGGTCGAAGGGTTCTACATCGAACCCGGCAACATCGCGCACCCTTGGGGTACGATGTGCACCATGACGCTGGCATCGGGAGCGTACAGTTGCGACTTGCTCATCCCAGTGGGCAGCTACCTGATGTTCACGGTACGTTACGCGTACACGACTGCGTCCGGCGGCTACTGCTGGGTGTTCGACAAGTCGAACGGCATCCCCTGCGGCGGCAACGGCAGTTGGGTGGGTCAGACGGTCGTCACCTACAACAGCGTGAACGTACCGTACACACTGGTGTCGAACGGCATCGGTCCGCAGACCGCGCCGGGACCCTACTACTTCAACGCCGAGGTCTCCTCGACGCCGTGAGGTAGCATCGGGCTCCGCGAGGGCCTGACTCTCTCGCTCGCTTGGCCGGGAAGGAACTCAACCTTCCCGGTCTTTTTCATATCCGGGAAGGATCTCAAGACTAGATTTATCCTACGACAGAAATAACGAAAGCCTTCTGTCTACTTTTATAACCAAAAGTAGCAAAAGTTTCGGGGAGTCCGCTATGCGCTCGGTGTCGCCGGTATTCGTTATCTTGCGGACTACACCACGCGGCCCCAGGATCCACCTTATAACTTGCGAACCGGGGCGACTGATATCAATTTTAAACAAACTCCTGCGTCTGAGTCCTACGGCGTTCGGCGTGTTACACTATGTATATGCAGCGTCCGCCGTCGGCGGAAAATGATTTGCTAACCTTGACGTGGGGCTTGTTTTTGCTGTTGGTCTTAGGTGTCGTCCTGATCGGCCTCGGTGCGCCGCTTACGCCAATCCTCATCCTGGGCTTCATCTGCGCCATCCTGTTCGCTTTCCGTTACATCTACCTGTCATTCTATGTCGCGATTGCTTTGTCGGTGTTCCTGGGCGTGATGTTTAGCCTGCCGTCCGGGGGATTGCTCTTGGGTCAACAGGCCTTCGGCGGCGCCGTAGACGTCTATGCGGTCGAGATCGCCATGTTCGTGGTGCTTGCGGCCTGGGCGTTGCGCTTGTTGTTCTACTGGTATGGGCGACATGACGTCAATTGGCGGCCACGTTTGCCAATTATCGGCCCATATCTCGCGCTGTTCGCGGCGCATCTCGCGTCGATGTTCTCGAACGCGCTGCCCAGCAAAATCTTTACCGTGCAATACAGCCTGCGGCCGGTGCTGTTAGACTATCTGGCGTTCGTGGCTTTGCCGGCGAGCCTCATCCGCTCGCGCCGGCGGCTGGTCGGCGCCTTGGCCGCCATGGTCGCCGTCGGTCTGTTCGCCGCGGCCACCGGCTTTATCGCCGTCTTTTTCTCCGGCTCTTCGGCCACCCTGTTGAGCCGGGCTCATCCTTTGCCCATCTTTGGCATGGATGTCCTGGGTGAGAACCATAACGAATTGGCTGAAGTAATGGTCTATACCTCGATGTTCGCCTGGGCCTTGTCGCTTCTGTCCAAGAACCGGCGGACCAAGCGCCTGTTGGGCTTCGCGGCCGTGTTCCAGACGCTCGTCGGATTTCTGACTTTTACCCGCACCTTCTGGATCGTCTTCGTCGTTCAAGTCGCGTATCTCCTGACGACCGAATGGCGGGCGTCTTTCCGCCGCTATTCCGCGCAGGTCCTGCTCGCTCTCATCCTGCTCGTGCCGTTCGGCGTCGGCATCATCATCTATCTCGGTTCGTATTCGGCCGCAAGTTCAAACATCACCCGGTTGATGATGTCCGAGATCGCCTGGAACTATTTCATCAATAATCCGATCTTCGGCGTCGGCGCCGGGACGTTCATCAACCGTATCGGCCAGGTCTGGACTTTTGCCATCGAATTCGGCGCGCCTCTCGACTCGCATGGCTATCTCCAGAAGATTGCGACCGAAACCGGAGTCCTGGGACTCGCGGCTTTGGCCGCGGTGGTCATCGCACTTGCGCGCCTGGTCAAACGGACCGTCCTGCTCATCCGCGTGGAACAGGCGCGGCGCATCTATCATCTGCTGGTCGCCGGGGCCTTGGGCGCGTTCGTCTACCAGCTGTTCAACACGGATTATTGGACCGGCAAGCTTTGGCTGCCTATCGGCTTGATGCTGGCCGCGGGCTATGTTCTGGGGCAGGAAAACCAGTCCGAGCGCTCAGCAGACGAAGAACCATACCTTGGGTCGTCTGATAGCCTCGCGCATGATATTCTAGGCTCGTGAGACCGACACTGCCGTACCATCATTACACGGCGTTGCATCGCGAACTCGGCGGCTTGCGCGGTTTGGATTATCTCGTCAGGCATCTGGAAAGAAATAAGAACGAACGCCGTCCCGAAGAGATACGCATTCTGGTTTGGGATTGCGGTCTGGGTCAGGTGGTTTTCCCTCTGGCATCTTTGGGTTATGCCGTTGTCGGCGTGGCCGAAGACGCGGCTGTTTTGGCTAAAGCCAAAGTAGCGGCGGCCGATTTGGGATTGGCTAACGTGGAGTTCCGGGATAAAGTTCCTACGGAAGGGGAGTTTGACGCCATCATTCTTGACGGTTCCCACGGCTTGCGGCCGTTCAGCCTGGGGCAGTTAGGCAGACTCACGGCCGTTTGCCGTCCGGACGCCAGCTTGCTGGTTTGGCAGGCGCAGGCTGCGGGTTACACGAGAAAAAACATCCAGGCGATTTTGCGGGCCGGCGGTTGGATGGTAAAGGATATCCAGGCGGCCGGTTCCGGCTTGCGCCGCATCTTAAATCTGTTTGGACGCCGGCGCAAACGGAGTAACGGATATTTCCATTTTTTCGATCGGCTCGATAATTGGTTTGCCGCTCGCATCTGCCCGTGCTTGGCCGACGGCTGGCTCATGTCAGCCCGGCGTTTCGATTCGACGAAAAAGATAGCGCTTCAGATGATTGATTCCTTGAATCCGGGTGGTGCCGAAAGGCTGGTGTTAGAATTGGCCAAGCGCTTGCCCGAAGACGGTTATGTGCCGCAGGTCTTGGCCGTGTTGCGCGGCGGCGAACTCGAACAGGATTTTCGCGCTGCCGGCATTCCGGTCAAAATCCTCGGCTACCGCTGGCCGTTCGCGCTAGATGCTCTCTGGAAGATTTACTCCTATCTCAAGCTCGAACGGCCGGATGTGGTGCATACGCATCTGTTCGCCGCGGATGTTTACGGCCGTTTGGCTGCGCGTCTTGCTGGCATAAAATGCATCGTCGGGACCGAACATAACGTCAACTTGGATTACGGTTGGTTTCGGCGGCTGGGCAAGCGCTTGGCCAACCGGTTCGCGACTGCGCTCATCGCCATTTCGGAGAGTGTGAAGCTTAAGATGGTTGAGGCGGACGGCGCAGACATGAAGAAAATTACACTTATCCCGAACGGCATCGATATGGCGCGCGTCATCGAGCGGCCGGCGCGCCATTTTCGCGACATTCCACGCATCCTGGCGCTGTGTCGATTGAACCGGCAGAAGGATCTGGCCACGCTCCTTAAGGCGCTGGCCATGGTCAAGGAAAGCTGGATGCTGCAGATCGCGGGCGTCGGCGAGCTGGAGGGGGAACTTAAAGCGCTGGTGCGGCGTTTGGACCTGGAAGCGCGCGTCGAGTTCCTCGGCTATCGCGCTGACGCGCCGGAACTTTTGGCACAAGCCGACATCTTTTGTTTGCCATCGCGTTACGAAGGTCAAGGCTTGGCCGTGCTCGAAGCTGCGGCCGCCGGTGTGCCGCTTATTCTGTCCGATCTTCAGGTCTTTCATGAATTCTTGAAAAAAGACGAGGCGGTTTTCGTAGAGCCGGGCAACGTACCGGCTTGGGCTGAGGCGCTGCGCGAAGTTTTGCACTGTCCGGAAAGTTATGTTGCCCGAGCGCAGACGGTTAAGCACAGGTTGCGCGGGACGTTTGACATTCAGCTCATGGTTAAAGCATACGCCGAGGTGTATGGTCGAGTCTGTCCGGGCAGAGCGGCGGTCAAGCGGCGGCGTGTCGTGCACGTCCTGCCGAGTTTTTATCCGGGCGGCGCCGAACGTTTGGTATTCGATCTGGTGAAGCGCTTGCCGGAGTACGGCTTTGACGCTGAAGCGGTCGCGGTCTACGGTGGCGGCGCTTTGGAGCAGGATTTTCGCGATGCCCATCTCGACTTTGCGGTATTCGAACGGAGCGGGCCATTTAACGTGGGAGCTTTCTTTAGGCTGTGGCGCCGTTTCCGGAAGACTAAGCCCGACATCGTGCATGTGCATCTCTACGGCGCCGACATCTGGGGGCGGTTGGCGGCCTGGGCGGCGCGCGTACCGCTTGCGGTCTCGACCGAACATAACGTCAACCTCGACCACGGCTGGCCCGAGATAACGGTCAAGCGCCTGCTCGCGCCGCTGACTGACGCCTATATCGCGGTTTCCGGGATGGCGCGCGACAACATGATTAGTCATGAGAGACTCCCGGCCGGTAAAATTGTGCTCATCCGCAACGGCGTTGATATGCGCCGCATTCTGCCGCGGCCTGACGGAGCGTGCCATGCACCGGCGCGGTTCCTGAGCATCGGGCGATTGTCCGAACAGAAAGACCAGGCGACCTTGCTCCGTGCGCTGGCTGACTTGGATTTGCCGTGGGAGCTGAACTTGGCTGGGACCGGTGAACTCGAAACGAAATTGAAGCAATTAGCCGAGAGCCTCGGCATCTCCGACCGCGTCCATTTCTTGGGTTTCAGACGCGATATCGGTGAGCTGTTCCGGGCGGCCGACGTCTACATCTCGACCTCGCGCTGGGAAGGCTTGGCGCTGACGACCATCGAAGCCGCGGCCGCGGGCGTGCCGTGCATTCTGCCGGACATCGCGTCTTCGTACGAAGTCCTAAAAGAAGACGAGGCGGAGTTCGCGGCGCCGGGTGATGCCCTTGGCTTCAGCCGGGCGGCCGAGCGCATTCTCGGAGATTATCCGGCGGCGCTCGGCCGGGCGGCCGCGGCCGCAGACCGAGTGCGTCGCGATCTGTCCATCGAGCGGATGGTCGCTGACTACGCCGATTTCTACCGGACCCTCGAAACCATGCGGAATTGAATATGCGCATCCTCCACGTCAACAAATTCTTCGATCTGCGCGGCGGCGCCGAGACCTATCTGCATGATCTCATGACGCGGCAAGCGGCGCGCGGCCACGAGGTGCACGTGCTGTCGACCCGTTTCGCGCAGAACCTGCCGTCGCCGGACGAGCACCTGTTCGTCACGCGCTACGACTACTCGCGGAGCGAGGGGCTGGTTAAGGACGCGCGCAAAGCCATCTCTTTCCTGTGGAACAGTGAAGCGCGGCGCGCCATGCGGCAGACTATCGCTGAATATCATCCCGATATCATCCATCTCCACAACATTTACCACCATTTGTCGTCGTCAATCCTGGGCGTCATTCGCGCTTCCGGCATCCCGTGCGTCCAGACGCTGCACGATTTCAAGTTGGCCTGCCCCAACTACAAGATGTTCACCGAAGGCGCAATCTGCGAGCGCTGTAAGGGCGGGCATTACTTGCAGGCAGTCAAGCACCATTGCCTGTGGCCGACTTTCTCCGGCAACATGCTGGCCGCCATGGAGATGGGTCTGACCAAGGCGACGCAGGCGTACGAACGGACGGTCAGCGTCTTCCTGTGTCCTTCGCAGTTTATGGTGGACAAGATGCGGGACTGGGGCGAACCGCCGTCGAAACTTAAGCTCTTGCGTAACCCGGCGGAGGTATCTGAGCGCCAGGCTACGCTCGACGGAGGCTACCTACTTTTTGCCGGACGGTTGTCGCCCGAAAAAGGCGTCGAGACCCTCATCCGCGCCGTGGCGCGCATCCCGGAATGTAACCTCAAGATTGCGGGCACCGGGCCGGAGGAGGCGAGACTCAAGCAGTTGGCCGAGATGCTCGGTGCGCGCAATATCCTGTTTCTCGGGTTCATCCGGCGCGACCGCAACCTCGAGCTATGGGAAAAGGCGCAGGCGCTCGTCATGCCGTCGATTTGGCACGAGAACGCCTCGATTTCCGTGCTCGAGGCGATGGCGCAGGGTTTGCCGGTCATAGCGTCGCGCACCGGTGGTTTGCCAGAACAGATCGAACATCAGATCAGTGGACTCCTGGTGGCGCCTGGCGATATTGACGCCTGGGAATCCGCTATTCGCAATTTCTTGGCGCTGCCGCTGGACTGGCGTAAACAGATGGGTCAAGCGGCCCGCCAACGCCTCCTGGAGATCTTCAGCTGGGAAAAGCACTTGCAGCTGTTGGACGAAGTTTATGCCTCGCTTGGAAAGCCCAAGTGGCATTGACTTATTTCAAAAAAATAGGCTAATTTAAGCTCATAAATTATGTCCAAGCTCAAGGTGTTGGGGGCGCTCCTCATGGCCATGGCTTGGCTTGTGCCGGGCAATCTTGAGGCGGCTCAAGGCATCAACGGTTCGCCGGGCATTATCAATTTTTATCTCGACTGGCGGCTCAAAGAGGAAGACCTGCCAGTTTTGGCGCGTTGGGATATCGTGGTTTTGGACGGCAATCAGCAAGCGCGCTATCCGGACCGCATCCGGAAGCTCCGCCGGTTGAATCCGGCCATCAAGATCCTGGCCTACATCCCGAGCGAGGAATTCGCCACGGTCCATCTGAACGCGCCGTCGGATTACCCGTACAACAAGCTCGGCCGGCAGATACGTTCCGACTGGTGGCTGCGCGACCCGCAGGGCAACTTGATCTATTTCTGGCCAGGCCAGCCGATGCTTGACGTCACCAATAAGAATCCGGCGCTCCGTTCAGGCGAGCGCTGGAACGACTTTTTGCCGCGCTTCATCCGCGATAATCTCATGTCGTCCGGATTGTGGGACGGCATCTTCCTCGATAACACCTTCGACGGGCTCAAATGGTTTGTGAAATCTCCAGTTGACCTGGACCGCGATGGCAAGGCTGACAATCAGGACGACATCGACAAGGCGTGGCGTGAGGGGATGAAGTTGCTGCTCGCCCGCATCCACGAGCTCAATCCCAACGCCATCCTTATCGGCAACGGCGGCGCAGTTTACGCCGATCAGCTAAACGGCGTGCTCTTTGAGCATTTTCCCAGCTGGAGCTGGGGGCCGAACTGGAAAGAGGTGCGCGACACTGTGGCCAGGAACCGCGCGCCGGTCATGACGGCCATCAACGTCAACACCGACAATAAGAACCGGCCGAATGATTACCGGCTGATGCGTTTCGGCTTGGGCAGCGCCCTGACCTCGGGCAGTTATTATTCCTTCGACCGCGGGAGTTCGAGCCACAATTCTGTCTGGTGGTACGACGAATACGAGGCGGCTTTGGGCTCGCCGACCGCGGCGCCGAAAATTTTGGCTGGTGCGGTCGGTCAAGGCACGGTTCCGGCGGTCTGGGGGCGCAAGTTTCAGAACGGCTTAGTCTTGGTCAACAGCACGGACGCGGTCCAGAGCGTCGATTTGCCTGGCGTCTACGAAAAAATTCGCGGCCGTCAGGATCCAAACGTCAACGACGGTTCGCTGGTGAGGAGCGTTACGTTGCAGCCGCGCGACGGGCTCATTCTGTTCAAGCGTTCGGAGGCGAGGGAGATCCGCGACGCCGCCTATACCAACGGCGCGTTTGTCAGGCTGTACGATGCATCTGGCCGCCAGAAGTATAACGGATTTTTCGCCCAGCGGACCGACGCGCCGAGCGGCGCGCGGATTTGGGTCGGCGACCTGGACAATGACGAGAGTGACGAGCTGGTCATCGCGGACAAAGGCACAGTCAAGATCGTCTGGGGAAGGAAAAAGGCGGACACCAGATTCCAGCCGTTCGGAAAAACCTACACCGGCAAGATTTGGTTGGCAGTCGGCCAGGCTAATCGCGACGGCGCGCAAGAGCTCATTTTGGCGCGCAACGGCGCGCTGCCCGACATTAAGGTTTTTTCCGCGTCCGGCAAAGAGCTAGCGCGCTGGACCGCCTATAATCCGGCGTTTTTGGGCGGGGTACGTTTGGCCATCGGCGACCTTGACGGCGATGGGTTGCGCGAGATTGTTAGCGCCGCGGGTCCGGGCGGCGGGCCGCACCTCAAGATCTGGAAGACGGACGGCAAGGTTTGGGGCGGAGGTTGGTTTGCTTTCGACCAGAGCGAAAGCGGCGGGGTGAGCGTCGCGGTCGGCGACGTGGACGGCGACCGCCGCGACGAAATTATCGTCGGTTCCGGCCGCGGGGCCGTACCGCGCGTGCGCGTTTTCGACGGCCGGGGTAATCTGAAGTCGAGTTTTAGTCTAGGCGACCGGCCGCTATCCGGCGGTTTGGAAGTCAGCGCGTCCGACGTCGATAATGACGGCCGCGCTGAAATATTGGTTGGCGGTTTGCCGGCAATTTAAAAATATATGGAGGACAGGAATAAAAACCACAATCGGGGCTGGACAGGACTGGCTAAGCACAGCAGTACAGTTTCGCTGGCCCCGGCCCGCGCGGTTTCATCGCACGCCCGGCGGCTGTATCTCAAGCGGTACCACGGGCGCTACCGGTATGCCCGTTTCGTCTTCGGTTTCGACCTGGCGCTCCTCGCTATCGCCGCCATCCTCGCCATCTTTGACATGAATCTGATGTATCAGCGCTATTTGACGCGTCCCGCCGGCTTAGAACTTATGTTCGAAGCGCCGGCAATCAAGGCCTCCGATGTCACGCCGATCCAGCTGACGGTTAAATCGTCCGACGATAAGACTCACAACGGCGTTATGCTGCGTTGGCATCTGCCGGCTTGGGTCGAAGTCGTCGAGGCCTATCCGCGATTCGCCGCCGACGGCAGTATTGCTTTGGGCGCCGTCAAACCGGGAGTCGAAAAACGGTCGCGCTTGTTGGTTAGAGTTCGGGGCACGGCTGGTAAAAAAGTGCCATTCGGATTCATGGTCACGCAATATGACCCGTTCCTGTTGGCACTTTCGTATTTCGGTAGCGAAACCCGGATCATCGAACAGGCCGCTTTGACTGTCAGAGCCGCGGTGCCAGGGGCTCAATATCAGAGCGGGGCGTCAGTACCGCTCATTGTCGAGAATGCCGGACTTTCTGTCGCGCGATCGGTTACCTTGCGGTTGGCCTCGAAGGCCGGTGCGCCGTCGGCCGAATTGGGCAAGGACGGGAATTTTAGTCTGGGTGATCTTGAGCCCGGCGGAAAACGGGTCGTGTTCGTCGAACTCGGTGGAACGCAGGCCGCGACATTCGATCTTGGTTTGGAGTTGCAAGATGCGGCGCAAGTGGTACAGAAGTACGCTTTGGGCGCGGCGTCGGTCGCCGAATGCAATTCCAAACTGAGTAACCTCGAGGCTGAGGGCGGGGGATTCAAAGTCGATTACGCCGCCGCCGGCAAGGCCCGCTTGCTGGTCGTCGGCGGGCCCTTAGCCGCGGGAGCCGAAGTGTATCAGGACATTGAACTCAACCAGGTGAGCGGCACGTACCACCAAGCGGTTCCGGCCAACGCACAGCGCGGCAGCTGGGAAGTTGTGCCGATCGATTTATCCGGCGCGCAACCCTGCGTCGGGTTGCGCCGGACATTGTCCGCGGCAAACTCTTTGCCGGCGACGGTTGAAGCTAGATATTACGCCCGGACCGGAGACCAATTGGGCGTTGGCCCGTTGCCGCCCGTGGTCGGTGAAAAGACTTCTTATTGGATAGTCTGGTCCATCGGACCTTTCAATTCCGATCTGAAGGATGCGCGTCTGTTTGCTCATCTGCCATCGGGTGTCAGGGCGACAGGTAAATATTCTGCAACCGTGCCCGGCGATTTCAAGTTCGCTGGCGATTCAGTCGAATGGCAGGCGCCGGACCTTAAACTTATTGGTGCAGAAAAAATTAATTTAGCTTTCGAGGTCATATTGGTACCGCGCGCCGAGCAGACAGGTTCGGCGGCGCCGCTGTTGGGCAAGACGCGGGTCACGGCCAAGACCACACAAGGGAACGTTTTAGACTTTGAGCTGCCGGCGGTCGACACGGATTTGGCCGCGGATGCGAAAGCGCAGGGAAAGGGGAAAGTGGAACAAAAATAATTCGCTGTCGGCGAATTATTTTATATGACTTCTGCTGACGCTCGGATCCTCATCATCTTCGAAGCGAGGCATTGTAGCTCGTAAAAAAAAATTGTTGAGCTAGATTCGGATGGGTCATGATTCTTTTTCTGGTGGGCGAGGGGAGAATTTGGGGTTGCGGATTTTCCAAGTCTCGACCCAGCGGCCGATGCCTTGACGGTCGCGTTTATTGCGGACGGTCGTAGTGCGTTGCGACCAGGCCACGAGCGAACCGAAATGGAGCTTGTAGCGGTTGCGGACGACGATGTAGCGGATCTCGCCGGCCGCGACAGCGCGTCTGACGGTTCGTGGATTCACACCGAAGAGCTTCGCGGCTTCAGAAATCGAAAGCCGGATTGTACCGTCATTCGATTGTTTTTCCTGGTCGTTTGTCATACGGCCTATATCGATAATTTAGGTTATTAATCATTTTTTGTCAACACAAATGTAGACAAAATTCTGAAGTTAATCGTTTCTTTTAGGTTAAACATGGTATAACCCTTGAAAATAAGGGCCAGCGGGGGTATCCTGAATGCTACATTCAGCCTGTGGTGCGGAGTTTCTTAGAGTCTGGTTTTTAGCGCCAAATAATGGCTAATCTCTTAGATCGCTATCTCCTGTTTCGTCTGCGGACCAAGCAGGATCCAGAGGCTTTCGGAAAAATCTACGATCGCTACGTTGAGGCGATTTATCGTTTCACGATTTTGAAGCTGTCCAGCGCCGAGGACGCGCAGGATGTGACAGCCGAGACTTTCACTCGGGCCTGGCAGTATGTTTACGAACATAAGGAAATCACCAATATCCGAGCGCTTTTATATCGCATCGCCCGCAACCTTATCGCCGACAGATATCGCCATCAAGATCCGGCTTTGTCTTTGGAGGCTGTAACATCTGACCCCCAGAACGCGTCTTCTCTTATTGAATCCCGGGAACCAGGAGACGCTAGTCGGTCGAAGAGCCTGATGGAAGCTCGGGCGGATTTGGCCCTGGTGGTTCGGCATCTTGAACGGTTGAAGGAAGATTACCGCGACGTCCTGATACTGCGCCTGGTGGATGGTCTGTCATTTGGCGTCATCGCGGAGATTATGGAAAAGAAGCCGGGGCACGTGAGGGTTATCTTTCATCGGGCGCTCAAGACCCTCCAATCTATGGAGGATGGGCGGGGAATGCCGGACCGCGGAACGAATGAAAAACAATGAGTAGCGAACTGCAAAAACGGTTGCGCCAGTTGCGGACCGCACAGATGCAAACCACACCTGACCGGGCGTGGGTTCAGGCTACCCGCAAGACGCTGCTCATGCAGGTGAAAAACACGTTGCCGGCGACGCGCCAGCTGACGCTGGCTAAGCTGCTGCGGGAAATCATACGCTATGCCTTGCCGCAAAGCTTCGTGCGTTGGATCAGCCGGCCGGCGATGGCCGCCTTATCGCTGGTTGTGATTCTGGCCGGCGGTTCCGTCATGTCGGTTTCGGCGGCCGAGCAGTCCATGCCTGGCGATTTTTTCTACGCCCTCAAACTCGCGACGGAACAGGCGCGCTTGGCGTTGGCAAGCAGTAAAGGCGACAAACTCAAGCTCAAGACGGAATTCACGTCGCGCCGCATCCAGGAGCTCAAGCAGGTGGCGACTTCGAATAACAGTTCGGAGAAGGTCGTCCAGGTAACGGAAATCCTGAAGCGCGACATGAATACGCTCAAGGAACAGCTGACCGACGTGGCCAACGAGGCGCCGGCGGCCCAAGCGGCCGAAGCGGCTAAGCTGGTGGACCAAAAAAGCAACGAGGTCATCACCGCCCTGCAGGCAACGAAGGAGCAGTTGCCGCCGGAGGCGAAGGAAAAGATGACCGAGGCACAATCAGTGGCTGCCGACACCGGCGTCAAGGCGCTTGAGGTTCTGGTCGAGAAGCATCAGGTATCGAAGGACTCGGTGCCGGCTCAGGAAGTGGCTCAAGCTATCCAGGATCATGTCAAAGTAGTGGCGGATGCGACGAATGTGACGGCGCCGCTTGATTTGGCTACGACTATGGTGCCGACGAGCGTCATTCTGACGACGTCATCCACATTAAGTGATTTACAGACGACATCGACCGCCTCGACGACATCAGAATCCCTGCCGGCCATGGTCGACCAGGCCAAAGCCGCGACTATCCAAGCTTTCGCCATCCAAAAGGTCCAGGATCAGCTCGAGGCCTCGGGCGGCCTTAACACTTCGGGCACGGCTATCTTACCCGTCGTTACGGTGTCCGGAACCGCGCCTGCCGCAGACCAGCCGGCGGCGACATCATCAGCCGAAACCCCGAAACCGGCCGAAACGTCCAAACCTTAAATCTCCACGTCTCACAGGGCGGCGCTCTTCGTTTGAGAGCCTCCCTGACGGGCGGGGGATGAAGCACGCTATGATGGATTCGTCCACCTCCGGGTGGTCTGATCGGTCACGGCGAATGCATTCCGGCGGCGACGTCGGACAACCACACGCCCGCTCGTTTGCACACACTAAGCCTGGCTAGAAAGGTCGACGCTCCGGCAGACAGCCGGGGAAGAGCCAGCGCGATTATTCAGTAAGACTCAGTGTCGCTGATTCGCAAGGATCGGCGGCACACATATTAGTTACAACCCCGAAAAGGGTTAATTATGAACAAAAGTCTGAAAAAGGTCTTCTCGACGTTTGTCAGCCTGACGACCATCGCTTGGTCGGTCGGTGTCGGCACCCTGGTTATGCCGGGTGTGGCCTCCGCCGCATCGATTTTAGCCGGTGATCTGATCAAGGCTTCTGGTCCGGCCGTGTATTACTACGCGTCCGACGCCAAACGCTACGTCTTCCCGAACGAAAAGACCTACTTCTCCTGGTATAGTGATTTCTCGAGCGTCAAGACGATCACGGATTCCGAATTGGCCGCGATTTCCATCGGCGGCAACGTGACCGTCCGCCCGGGCACTAAGCTTGTCAAAATCACGACCGACCCCAAGGTGTATGCCGTCACCAAGTGCGGTACGCTCCATTGGCTCGAGTCTGAAGCCGTGGCAAAGGCTCTTTACGGAGATGCCTGGGCCACGCGCGTCATCGACGTCCCGGATTCGTTCTTCGTGAACTACACCGTAGGCTCGTCGATTGCGACCAACGTCCATCCGGACGGCACGCTGATCTCCTACACGGGAGATCCGGCAAAGTACGTGGTGTGGAACGGCGCCAAGCGCAAGTTCAACCCGGATACCGCTTTCGCGGCTAACGGCTACAACCCGCTGAACGTCATCACTACGACCATCACCTACGGCAACGGTTCCGACGTGACTGGCCGCGAAGCCGATTTGGCTGACACGGTCTGCACCTCCGGCCCCGTCACCGGCGGCAACCTGACGGTGGCTTTGGCCTCCGACACCCCGGCTGGCATGACGGTCCCGAAGAATTCCTCCTCGGTTCCGCTCGTCAAGGTGAACCTCACGGCCGGCTCGTCCGACGTGACGGTTACTGGCTTGCGCTTCCATCGCGTGGGCGTCGGTGCGGTCTCTGATTTCGCCAACGTCTACCTGTATGGCCAGGATGGCACGCGCCTGACCACGGGTCGGAGCATCAACTCCTCGACCAATCTTGTCGAGTTCAACGCGCTCAACCTCACGGTCCCGGCTGGCGGCATGAAGTCCGTGTATGTCTATGGCGACTTCTCCAGCCCAAGTTCGAGCGGCGGTCAGCACGCCTTTGAGCTCCAGGATGCGGCTTCTGTCGTCGTCAACAGCGGCACGGTCGCCGGTTCGTTCCCGGTGCGCGGCAATGTGTTCACCGTTGGAACGACCTCGGCCGCCCGCGTCGATATCCAGAAGGGCTCGGCCCCGGCCAACCCGACCATCGGCGCCAAGGAAGTCGAGATCTCGAACTTCAAGATCACGGCTAACACCAACGATGTTTCGGTCAGCCAGATCACGCTCTATCAGGCCGGTTCCATCACGAATTCAGACCTGACCAACTTGAAGCTGTATCAGGGCTCGACCTTGGTGGCCTCGGCTCCTGCTGTGTCCTCCAATGGCCGCATTGTCTTGAAGTTCAGCCCGGCGTATGTCATCGCCAACGGCACGACCAAGGTCTTCTCCTTGAAGGCTGATGTCGCGGGCCGCGCGGGCCGCACGATCCGCACGTACGTTGAGTACACTACGGACGTTAGCGCTATGGACTTGATGTACAATGCCGGCGCTTCAGTCAACATCGCCACGTCCCCGGCCAACTTCGATGGCACAGGCTCTAATTACATCGAGGTGATCACGCAAGGCGGTCAGTTGACCAACTCGTTCAACGGCCCGGTTACTGCCAACATTGCCAAAGGGCAACAGGGCGTGGTGCTCTACAAGTTTGCCTTGACCTCGCCGGATAACACCCTCGAGGTTCGCAACTTGCGCTTCGATCTCGAGAACATTACGGGAGGTACCTGCAAGTTGCAGGGTTCCGGTTCGACGCCGACCAATTACTTCCGCAACATCAAGGTCAAGAATCTGGACACCAACCAGACCTGGATGGGCCCGAAGGAAATCAGCGGCAACAGCAGCCCGCAGGCCTTGACCTTCTCCGATTCGCAGAACATCGCGGCCGGTCAGACCATCAATTTGGCTGTCGTGGCTGATCTGGCCTCTTCGGAGGATGCGTCCGGTGAATTCTTCGGTAATGGCAACTGCCAATACCGCATCACCTTCAAACCGTTCCAATCCAACGACATCCGCGTCACGGACACGGGTGAATTCCTGGATATCTCTAAGATCGTTCCGAACCAGACGGTCCAGGGCAACGCCATGACGGTTAAGAGCTCGCGCCTGACCGTGGCTCTGGCTTCCAGCCCGAGTTCGGATACGCTCGTCAAAAAGCAGCAGAACGTGCCGATTGCGGGCCTTGTGCTGACCGCTTCTAATGAGTCGGACATCACGATCACCAACCTGACCCTCACTGGCCAGGCGGCTCTCTCGACTTCTGGCTGCAACTTTGGTGCGGGTGCCTGCGCGGCCGATAACTTCGACCAGCGCGTGACGTCCCTGGCCCTGTTCGACGGTTCGACTCAGGTCGGCCTCGCCAAGGCCCCGGACACCACCACGGGCAAAGCCCAGATCACGAACATGAATCTGGTCATCCCGAAGGGCACGTCCAAGACCCTGACGGTCAAGGCTTCGTTCTCGTCCACCGCTTCGACGACCGCGCCTTATGATAAGGTTGCTGTCGGCGTTGCTTCCGATAACGACATCACCGCTCAGGATGCGGATTCAAACACCGTCACCCCGAGCCTCGATCAGGCTGTGAAGAACCAGGCGACCGGCGCCAGCCCATCGGTTGTCATCACCCTGCTTAACAGCGGTACGCTGACGGTCCAGGCTGACGCCCATCCGGCTACCACCATCGTCACGTCCTGCAAGGAAGCGGACACGGCTAACTGCCCGTGGGTCTCGTTCGCCCAGTACAAGGCGACGGCCCAGTACGAGGATATTTCGATTGATCGTATCGCCCTCTACGCCAGCTCCACTGCCGGTCTGACGGCTGATAACGCCGACTTCCGCGTGGTAGCTGTGGCCGCGAACGGCGCCGTCAAGGGCTCCGACATCCTGTCTGCCGGCACGACCGGTACCAAGGATATCGATCTCTCGGCCAACCCGATCGTCGTGCCGAAGGGCGGTTCGGTCCAGTTCCAGATTTGGGCCAAGCTCTCTAACCTGAGTACGTCCCAGACGGCTAACGGCTTGTGGACCGGCGTTGCGCGCTCCGGCCATGCCCCGGCCCTCGGTCTTATGACCAGCTCGACCGGCTCCGAATGGAACGCCGCCGAGTACGGCTACGGCACCAAGCTGAACATCCGCTCGACCGGCGTTGCTTCGGGTGAGCGCGTCTACGCCAATACTGGCGCTGCCCATGGCAACGCCCAGGTCCTGCGCGCGAGCTACCCGATCGTCAGCAAGCAGGCTTTGAGCTCGACCACGCTGGCTAACACCGATATGGACCTCATCAAGTTCCAAGTCGCGGCTAACAGCTCGGGTTCCATTGCCTTCAAGCAGGCGGTCTTCAGTCTCGCTATTAACGGCACGCTGACCTTGTCCAACTTCAAGCTCTTCCGCGGTTCGTCCGAGGTGAGCCCGACGGCTAACTACGCCATCGTTGACGCCAACGGTACCGACTTGAAGTCAGGTAGTACAAGCACGAACGGTTATTTCGTCGTATCCTTCGCCCCGGGTAACGAAGATAGCATCAGCGGCTCCGGCAACATCTACACGTTGCGCGCCACGGTGTCCGGCGCTTCGAGCGGTGACTCTGTCACCATCTCGTTCTACCGCGACCCGGCCAATGCCGTGGTGACCGGTTACCTCGGCAACGGCCCTGTCGGTGTGTTGGTGGGCAATAATGCCAACATCTACGGCATCGACACGTCAGATGGCGGCGACGGCACGTCGAATAGTATCGGTACGTTCGTCTGGTCCGATAACTCGGAGTCCCCGCATTCGCCGGCCCTCGGCAATGCTGGTGGTTCCCGCGATTGGACAAATGACGTGTACGTGACGGACCTCAACGTCTCGCAACAGCTCAGCTTGAACTAAGCTTAAATCGCTTAACAAGCAAATCGGCCCTCCCGATTCGTCGGGAACGGCTACCAAGACCCGGCTATGGCTGGGTCTTTGGTTTTAATGGGCACCCCCTTCCGTCGTTCTGAGCGTCTCTTCCGTCGTTCTGAGCGTCTCTTCCGTCGTTCTGAGCGTCTCTTCTGTCGTTCTGAGCGTCTCTTCTGTCGTTCTGAGCGAAGCGAAGAACCTTTATTTCCTCTAAAGATCCTTCACTGCGCTACGCTCCGTTCAGGACGACGATCATTCCCGTCGTTCTGAGCGGAGCGAAGAACCTTTATTCCTTCTAAAGATCCTTCACTCCGCTACGCTCCGTTCAGGACGACAGTCTGGTCAGATCCTTCACTCCGCTGCGCTCCGTTCAGGACGACGAGCTGGTTGCATAAATTGCGCTGCGTTCAGGACGACGATTGTTTTGTCGTCCTGAGCGAAGCGAAGGATCTCCCCTCCGTTTTCCTGAGCGTCTCTTCTGTCGTTCTGAAC
>Ga0209018_1001690_pt1 | contig 17219 bp, 15 predicted proteins | sample YNPBryBLVA2012_FD_185814 | JGI IMG/M metagenome (GOLD analysis project Ga0209018, IMG submission 185814) | Anoxygenic and chlorotrophic microbial mat microbial communities from Yellowstone National Park, USA - YNP Bryant BLVA 2012 (SPAdes)... ...
TCACCATCAAGTCCAGTACCTCTACACAGATGGCGAGTTGTATCACTTTATGGATACCGAGACGTACGAGCAACCCGCTCTCCCCAAAGAGGTGCTGGGCGATGCCGCCAAGTTCTTGAAAGAGAACATCATGGTCGAATTGCTGACGTACGATGGCAAGCCCATCGAAGTCGAATTGCCAACGACGGTTGACCTCAAGGTCATCGAGACCGCGCCCGGCTTCAAAGGCGATACGGCGAGTGGTGGCGGCAAACCGGCGACGCTCGAAACCGGCGTGGTGGTCACCGTGCCATTCTTCGTGAACGTCGGCGACATCGTGCGTGTGGATACGCGCGATGGTTCGTACGTGACGCGCGTGTAAGATTTGACAAAGGACGAATGACGCAGGTGTTGTCTTTCGTCCTTCATCGTTCGTCTCTGGTCCTTCGCATCAGGAGGTCGCGATGAAGATAGCCAATCTCTCCGCACTGGTGCTGTTGGCTGTGCTGTTGATTACGCAAATCGGCTTGGCATATCCGACGCCACCGCCCGTGCCGCTGCTGCAACCGCATCGTCCCGTTGCGTCGGTCCCCGACGATGTGTACTGGGACGATCGCTTTGCGCCCCGCGGCGTCAACGGCAACGTCTTCGCGTTTGCTGTCAGCGGCGACGATGTGTACATCGGCGGCACGTTCACGGCGGTCGGCAACATTGTCGCTAACGGTATCGCTCGGTGGAACACCACCACGCAAACGTGGTCGGCATTAGGCGAGGGTGTCACGTTCGATAAACCGTATTCGTATGGCGCTGTCTATGCCATTGCCATCAGTGGCGATGATGTCTATGTGGGTGGATACTTTATGCGCGCCGGGAACGTTGCCGCGAACTATATCGCCAGATGGAACGCGACGACGCAAACGTGGTCAGCGGTGGGGAGTGGCACCAACGGTAGTGTCCAGGCGATAGCAGTTAGCGGCAGCGAGGTGTACGTCGGCGGTTATTTCACCAGTGCGGGCGGCATCGCGGCGAACAGCATTGCCAAATGGGACGCGGCAACCAACACCTGGTCGGCGCTGGGCAGTGGCGTGGTAGGGATGATGACAGCGCAATCACCGCTAACATCTCCTGCTTCAACGCCACTATCAACAGTGACACAACCCATCTCACCGCCAACTTCAACGCCAGTGCGGCTACCGACAGCGATTGTCACGGTTCCCCCACCCCCTCCCAAGATTTCATCGGTTGGTGCTATCGCCATCAGTGGGGACGATGTGTACGTCGGCGGCAACTTTGTCACGGCGGGTGGCGTGACCGCGAACGGCATCGCCAGATGGAATCGAGTGACGCAGACGTGGTCTGCACTCGGCAGCGGGATGATTGGCACGCGAAATTATCCCTCGGTCAACGCCATTGCGATCAACGGGTCGGACGTGTACGTGGGGGGCAGTTTCAGTGCAGCGGGTGGTGTGAGCGCGAGCGGCATCGCCAAATGGGACACACTCACGAACACCTGGTCGGCGGTAGGGAATGGTATCGGTGGGAGTACCTCTCCAACGGTGTACGCTCTTGTGACGAGTGGCAACGCGGTCTACGTCGGGGGAGCGTTTGCGACGGCAGGAAACATCGCCGCGAACAACATCGCCAAGTGGGATGTCTCTACCAACACGTGGGCAGCGCTGGGAAGTGGCACGAACGAGGCGGTTCTCGCGATCGGCATCGTGGGGAGTAGCGTGTACGCCGGCGGATCGTTTTTGATGGCAGGTGGCAATTCGGTCGCGCACCTCGCGCGCTGGGACGCGGGCATCTGGTCGGCGTTCGACACGGGCAAGAGCAACGGCATCGTCGGCTATGTCTATACAGTTGCGACTGGCGGGAGTGATGTGTACGTTGGCGGCACATTCACCACCGCAGGTCGTATCGCGGCGAATTGCGTGGCGCGCTGGGATGGCAGCGCGTGGTCGGCGCTGGGCGATGGCGTGAATGGCAAGGTCCTGGCGATTGCGGTCAGCGGCAACGACGTGTACGTGGGTGGAAGTTTCACAACCGCGGGCGGCGTCAACGCGAACAACATCGCCCGATGGAACGCGTCCACCAATACGTGGTCGGCACTGGGTAGCGGCGTGGACGGTTCGGTGAACGCGATTGTCATCAGCGGCGATAATGTATACGTCGGCGGGAATTTCACCTCGGCAGGCGGCATCACGGCGAGTCGCATCGCGCGGTGGAACACGACCACGCAAACGTGGTCGGCATTAGGCACGGGCGTTGGCGGCAGCACGTACTCCCCGCAGGTGTACGCCATCGCAACGAGCGGCGATGAAGTGTACGTGGGGGGCAATTTCATCACGGCAGGCAACGTCATTGCCAATCGCATTGCCAGATGGAACGCAGCCACGCAAACCTGGTCAGCGCTGGGAAGCGGTATCGGTGATACGTACGGAGTAGTTTACGCGATTGCGCTGGGGGACAACGCAGTGTATGTTGGCGGCACGTTTACTTCGATTGGTGGTGTGAGCGCGAACAACATTGCTCGGTGGAACACAGTCACACAAACATGGTCAGCCATCGGTGGTAGTTTGAGTACGCGCGTGAGCGCGCTTGCGTTCAGTAACGGCAATGTGTACGCTGGCGGTTCCCCCAGAGATACAAGTACGAATCTGCTCGCGCGGTGGGATGGTTGTGTGTGGTCGCCGCTGGGAAGTGGCGTGAACAATTTTGTGAGCGCGCTCGCCGCCAGCGGAGACGATGTGTACGTGGTTGGCAATTTCACGACGGCGGGGAGCAAACCCTCGAATCATTTCGCGCACTGGAACAAACCGACCGCGCCCGTCGTTTGTCACACCTACTATTTTCCGTTCGTGTCCAGATAGGAATCACAAATGCAACAATCTCTCTTCGATCTCGCCCCCACGCTCACCGTGGCGCAACTCGTCCGCCAGATCAAAGAGGTCGTCGAAAGCGACGAGGTGTTGCGCGATGTGTGGGTGCGCGGCGAGGTGTCTAACTTTTCTCAATCCACGGCGGGGCATCTGTACTTTACACTCAAAGATCACGACGCGGCGATCAAGTGCGTGATGTGGCGCAGCGATGCCGCGCGCGTCTTTCGTCTGCCCAACAACGGCGACGCCATCGAAGCGCACGGACACGTCTCGCTGTACGAAGCGCGCGGCGATGTGCAGTTGTACGTGGACGACATCAAACTCACCGGCGCGGGCGCGCTGTGGGTCGAATTCGAACGCCTCAAGGCGCGTCTGGAAGCCGAAGGACTCTTTGCGCCCGAACACAAGCGCGCGCTCCCCGAGTTTCCGCGCGTCATCGGCGTGGTCACTTCGCGCGAAGGTGCGGTCTTGCGCGACATTCGCAACGTTCTTGCACGCCGCTATCCGCTGGCTGAGATTCTGCTCGCGCCGACGCTCGTGCAAGGTGCAGACGCGCCGCCAATGATTGCCGGCGCGATTCAAACGCTCAACGATTTTGCGATTGACGTGCTTATCGTCGCGCGCGGTGGTGGCTCTATCGAAGACCTGTGGGCGTTCAACGACGAACGTGTCGCGCGCGCGATTTACCACTCGCGCGTGCCGGTCATCAGCGCGGTGGGACACGAGACCGATTTCACGATTGCCGATTTTGTCGCGGACGTGCGCGCGCCGACACCCAGCGCGGCGGCGGAACTCGTCGCGCCCGATGTGCGCGAGCTGCGCGGCAACCTCGCCTACGCGCGCCAGCGTCTGGCGCAACTGGTGCATGAACGCCTGGACGACGCGCGCGCGCGTCTGGCGCAAGCGACCCACGCGCTCGAACGCAACTCGCCGCAAGCGCGCCTTGCCAACAATCGCCAACGCGTGGACGACTTGACGCGGCGACTGGACACGCGCATCCGCCAACTCATCGCGCTACGGCGCGAGCAACTGAATGGCGCGCTGCGCCACCTTGCCGCGCTCAATCCCGAAGCGACACTCGCGCGCGGCTATGCGATTGTGCGCGACAAGCCAACGGGGCGTGTCGTCAAGAGTGTGTCACAAGTGAGTGTGCGCGCGGAAATTCGCGTGCGCGTCAGTGATGGTGAATTCGAAGCGACGGTGGGGACGAATGACGGAGGACGAAAGCAAGTGTAGGGGCAGCCAGTGACTCACCTCGCTTTTTTGACATCATCGCATAAACTGATTCACAAAATTATAGTAGCCGCGCCGTCCGCCTTCTTTTTGCCAGAGTTCGATCGAGCGCAGAATGCGTTGCAAACACGCGATCATTTCGTCGAGCGTTTTGGGTGGCGGCAACGCATTAGGTGGCTTGCCCTCTTCGGTCAAAACGGTCACGCGTCCCAAACGAAATTCGCAAACTAGTCTCAAATCGTCGTACGCTTCCCGTGCGAGGGGATTTAGTTGGAGCGTTGGCGCGGCGCGTCCACTCGATTCCGCTTTGTACACGCGCAGCAATGCCTTGACCGCGTCGCGCGTCTCCCAGTCGGTCATTTCCGCGTGTTCGTCGTACGCCTGCACGAGCGCGGTTTCGATGTTGTGCAAAACGTCTAGGTATTTTTCTTCGAATGGATCAGGCATCTTGCCCCTCTCCTCTTTCCTCTCTTCTCAATCCACTCTTCACCACTTGCCAATACGCCTGCAACCGCGCCGCGCGCAGCGCGCGCTTGTGTCCGACGAGCCACTTGGCGGCTTCCTCCACCATTTGATACGCAAACATTGCGAGCAAGAACGCGCGCAACACCTCCGCAACGAACGCGCCGCGCGTCTTGCGAAAAAAGTGCACCTTGCTCGTGTGAAAATGAATATCGCGCGCGGCAACTGCCTGCTCCGACGACTTGCCCTCGTAGTGCGTCACGCGCGCGGTCGGCAAATAGACCACCTGCCACCCGGCGCGTTTGGCGCGATAACACCAATCGAGTTCTTCCGAGTACATAAAAAACGTTTCGTCCAAGCCGCCGATGCGTTCATACACCGCGCGCCGGACGAACATCGCCGCGCCATTGACCCAGTCTACCTCTTGAATCGCATCATCGCGCGTATCGAGCATGTAATAGCGCGTCAACACGCGATTGCGCGGAAACCATTGTTGCAGTTTTGTGGATTCCAGGAACGCGGTGGCGAGTGTGGGAAATCGCCGGCGCGAGGATTGCAACGTGCCGTCGCCGTAAAACAGTTGAGGACCAAGGATGCCGACGCGCGGATGCGCTTCGGCGTAGGTGTACAACGTTTGCAACGCGTCGGGGTGAAGCGTGGTATCGGGATTGAGCAGAAAAAGATAACGCCCCTGCGCAAGCGCAAGGGCTTGATTGTTGGCGCGCGTAAACCCAACGTTCGTGTTGTTTGCAATCACACGCACGATGGGAAACTCCGTACCGAGCATTTCTACCGTGCCATCGCTAGAAGCATTGTCTACCACGATGAGTTCAAGGGTCAACGTTCGATGTTCGAGGTTCGAACGTTGAATCTTTAACCTCGAGCGAGAAATTGACAAGAGACACTGCCGCAACAACTCGCGCACGTTCCAACTAACGATGATGATCGAAATGTCCATGCCCGTATCACAACGTCCGTTCGACAACGTAATCGGCAAGGTCGGACAGCGCGCGGCGGTACGGATTATCCGGAAAGATCGCTAGCGCATCGCGTGCCGCCTGCGCGGTGCGTTGCGCTTCGGCTTTGGCGGCGGCAATCGCCGGCGATTGGCGAATCGCCTCGATGAGTTGTTCCACCTCCGCGCTGACGAAATCGCGCAGGGACGCCGCACGCGTATCGTCTTCCAGATAGTAGAACACCGGCAGCGTAAAAGTGCCTTGGCGCAAATCGCTGCCGACCGGTTTGCCCAATTCGCTTTCGTTGGCAGTGAAATCCAGAATATCGTCCACCATTTGGAACGCCATTCCAAGGTGACGTCCGTATGCTCTGAGCGCGGCAATCTCCTCTGCCGGCGCGCCACTCAAGAGGGCGCCCCCTTCGGTTGCCGCGACGAATAGTGACGCGGTCTTGCTTTCGATGTGCCGATAGTATTCGGTGCGGTTGGGGGGCCAATGGGCGCGTGCAAAATCTTGACGAATCTCGCCTTCGCAAATCGTCATCAACGTCCGCGCAAAGATTCGCATCACCTTGAAATTCTCGATGCTTGCCGCAATGTCCGCTGCACGCGCAAGAAGAAAATCGCCTGCCAAGACCGTCGCCGTACCGCTCCACCGCGAGTTGATCGTTGGGTTGCCGCGCCGCGTGGCGGAGCGATCAATCAAATCGTCGTGAATCAAGGTGGCGGCGTGAACCAATTCCGTTGCAATCGCTAGCATGTACATCTGCTCTGGATCGGTCGGATGAAACTTGGTTGCCAAGAGACACAATGCCGGACGAATCCGTTTGCCGCCGCTATCAATCAACATCTCAAAGATTTCTGTTAGCGGCGCGTATTCTACGCGCACCGCTTGACGCAGGCGCGTCTCCATTTCTTGCAATTCACTTTGGATGGGCGCAAAAATATGCTGAATACTCACAAATCCTCACCTATGGGCAAGCCAAAAAGCGCTTGGCAGTTTTGAGTGGTCTGACGCGCCACCTGGCTTGGTTCGATGTGGCGTAGCGCGGCAATGTGCGCGGCGATCTGCGCGACATTCGCTGGCTCGTTGCGTTTGCCGCGCGCGGGCGCCAGGTACGGTGCATCCGTTTCGATGACGAGGTGTTCGAGTGGCAACGTGGTTGCCACTGCGCGCACGCGCGGCGCGTTCCTGAACGTCACGTTTCCCGCCAGCGAAATCAACCAGCCCTGCGCGATGGCAGCGCGCGCCATTTCCACGTCGCCGGAGAAACAATGGAGAATACCGCGCGCGCGGCTGACGCGTTGCCGCAACACATCCATCAGCGCGTCGTCGGCGTCGCGATTATGAATCACCACCGGCTTGCCCAGTTCAGCCGCCAGGTCCAGTTGCGCCTGGAACACGCGCGCCTGGAGATCGCGCGGCGCGGCATCAGCATAGTGAAAATCCAATCCAATTTCGCCAATGCCGACCACTTTGCGCGAGGTTGCCAGATCGCGAATTGCCGCGCGCGCGTCCGCATCGAAGGTGGCGGCATAATGCGGATGAATCCCCACCACCGCGTAGACGATGGTGTAGCGTTCGGCGAGCGCGACGGCGGCACGACTCGAAGCGAGGTCTGCGCCGGCGGTGATGAGCGCGCCCACGCCAGCATCTTGTGCGCGCGCGACAACCGCCTCGCGATCTGCGCTAAATTGTTCATCGTCCAGATGACAATGCGCGTCAACGAACGTTATTTGGGCGCGAGCCACGCCAGTCCCACCACGCCGGGCCCAACGTGCGTACCGGAGACGGGCCCCGTCTCCGCCAACGTGACTTGCGCGTTGGGCAATTGCGCCGTCACCATATATTTCAATCGCCGCGCCAACACCTCAGCGTAACAATGCACCACAGCGACTTCGTGATTCAGACCTTGCTCCAACGCAATTTCGACAAGACGTTCGAGCGCGGCTTGTTGCGTGCGCGCCGCGCCCAGCGGCAAGACCTCGCCGCGCGAGAGTCCCAAGAGCGGCTTGACGTTCAACATCGCGCCGACCATCCCAGCCGCTTTGCCCAGCCGACCGCTGCGCTGCGCGTACTGCAGTGAATCGAGCATCGCAATCAACCGCGGCCGCTCGCGCAACGATTCGACGAGTTCGATGATCTGCATCAGGTTCGCGCCTTGCGCCGCCGCGCGCGCGGCGTGAATCACTTGCCAGCCAAGCGCCATACTCAACTGTTGCGAATCGAGCACCTCGATCATCACCGTCGTTTCTTGCATGATGTTTTGCGCGGCAAGCCGCGCCGAGTTGTACGTGCCGCTCAACGTACTCGCCACGTGAATCGAAACGATTTGGCGGCTGGTGCGCGCCAACTGCCGATACACTTCCTCGAACGCGCCAATCGAAGGATTCGACGTGGTCGGCGGCTTGGGACTTGCGGCAAGCATCCGATAAAATTCTTCGATCCCCAAGTCCAACTTGTCGCGGTACGTTTTGTTGCCGAGTTGGAGCGTGCAAGGCACAATCGTAATGTCCAACCCTTGCATCAGACTCAATGGAATGTCTGCCAAACTGTCTGTAACGATTTTAACGTTTGCCATAGTTTTTCAAACCAGCCAATTGCAAGCCCGCGTCCAAAATGTCGTGGCGCTTGTGATTTTGAGTTGTTTCGACGTAAAAACGCATAATCGGCTCGGTGCCGGAAAAACGAATCACCAACCAGCCACCATCCGCCAACAAATATTTGAATCCATCCAGCGTGTTGATGCCTGTGACCTTAAAGCCCGCAATCTCGCTGGGCTGCGCGCTCTGCAAGCGCGCGAGGATCGCGCCGCGCTGTTCTTCCGGAAAACTCGTGTCAATCCGTTCGTAATAGTGCGGTCCCACCAAATCGAAAAGATGATCAATCAATTGCGATGGCGTCTTGTTCGTTTGCACCACAAAATCGAGCAGATACAAACCAGCGACGATTCCATCGCGTTCGGGGATGTGACCTTGAAACGCATAGCCGCCCGATTCTTCGCCGCCGATCAACGCGTTGGTCTCGATGATTTTGGGCGCCACGTACTTGAAGCCGACGCCGGTTTCGTACAGCGGCACGTTGAAGCGTTTGGCGAGTTTGTCGAGCATCACCGTCGTGTTGAGTGTGCGAACGATGGCACCGCGCTGCCCGCGTACTTCGAGCAAGTAGAGCGCGAGGAGCGCGTACATTTGCAATTGATGAATGAACACGCCCTTTTCCGTCGAACCACCGATGCGATCCGCATCGCCATCCGTCGCGATGCCGAGATGCGCGCGCTCGCGCTTGACGAGTTCCATCAGCCCGTTGACGTTCGGCGGAATCGGTTCGGGGTTGTTCATCTCCGGAAAAATTGGGTTGCGCTGGTCGTGAATCTCGACGATACGCGTTGCGCCGCCGCCCAGCAAATTCTTGAACCAGCCGATTCCCGCGCCCCACATCGAATCTACTGCCACGGTCAAGCCCGCGTCGCGCAGCGGCGCGCGGTCCACCAGTTTATCCAGTTGCTTGATGTACGCCGGCTTGGGATCGAAGATTTCGATCAAGCCCTTGTCGCGCGCAGCATCGAAGGGCATCCGCTGAATTTCCTCGGGTGGTGGAATGAGCGACTCGATGTGCTTTAACCCCTCGGGCGCGATGGCGCCGGCGTAATCGGCGCGCACCTTAAAGCCGCCCCACATCGGCGGATTGTGCGACGAGGTGAGATTGACCGCGCCGTGCGCGCGCTTGGCGAGAATGGCGTACGAGATGACCGGCGTGGGGGTGGGGCGATCCACCAGATACACTTTGATTCCGTGCGCCGCCAGCACTTCGGCGACCGCTTGCGCGAACAAGTCGGATTCAAAGCGCGTGTCGTAACCCACAACGATGCCGCGCGTTGTTTGTTGCGTCGCGATCAAATAGCGCGCCATCCCTTGCGCGCAGCGGCGCACATTCTCAAATGTAAAATCTTCGGCGATGACCCCCCGCCAACCGTCCGTCCCAAAGATGATTTTTGTAGGCATCCGTATCCTCTAGATTGCAGATTTCAGATTTGGCACATTTGGCTCGTTTGGCACATTTGGCTCGTTTGGCACATTTGGCTCGTTTGGCACATTTGACTACGTGATGGTTTCTTGTATCACCGTCGCGATGGCGTTGGCTTGCTGTGCGATGGCGGCGGCGTCTTTGCCTTCGATCATCACGCGCGCCAAATTTTCGGTGCCAGAGTAGCGCACGACGATTCGCGCGTCGTCGCCGAGGACGCGCTGAGCGCGCGCAATCTCCGCTTGAATCGGCGGAAATTCGTCGAGGGGCGGTTTGCGCGGCACGCGCACGTTCACCAGCACTTGCGGATAGCGCGTCATACACGCCGCCAGTTGCGCCAGCGTCTCGCCGCGGCGCGCCATCAGTTCTGCAACGCGCACGGTCGTGTACAATCCATCGCCGGTGGTGTGTCCGCCATCGAACAAAAGGATGTGCCCCGATTGTTCGCCGCCCAGGATGCTACCGGTCGCGCGCATCCGCTCGCTGACCCAGCGATCGCCGACGGCGGTGCGTTCCATCACGATTCCCGCTTCCGCCAGCGATTTTTCCAAGCCGATGTTCGCCATCACGGTCGAAATGACCGCGTTGCCGTTGAGCAAGCCGCGCGCGCGCAGATCGCGCGCGAGCATCGCCAGCACAAAATCGCCGTCCACATAGTTGCCGCGTTCGTCCACAAAGACCGCGCGGTCGCCATCGCCATCGAATTGCACGCCGAAATCAGCGTGTTCGCGCAGCACGGTTTCGCGCAAGCGTTTTGGCTCCAATGCATCGTAGCCGTGATTGATGTTGAGCCCATCGGGTTGCGCGTTCAGCGCGATGACCTCGGCGCCCAGTTGGCGCAAGAGGCGCGGCGCGAGCGCGTGCGTGGCGCCATTGTTGCAATCCACCACAAGGCGTTTGCCGCGCAGAATCGGTTGCTGCGCGACCGCGTTCAGGAGCCAGTCCGCGTATATCGCCACCGCGCCGCCATCCTCGCGCCGTTGTCCAATCGAGCCGATGTGAGCGCGGGGGCTAGTGACATCTGCCGCGCGTGCGCGCGCTTCGATTTGGTCTTCGAGCGCGTCGGGCAGTTTGAAACCGTCCGCGCCAAAGATCTTGATGCCGTTGTAATCGAATGGATTGTGCGAGGCGGAGATGGCGATGCCGCAGCGCGCGCCCAAGGCGCGCGTGAGGTAGGCGATGCCGGGTGTGGGCAAGACGCCGACGTGCAACGTATCGAATCCCTGCGCCATCAAGCCCGCCGCCAATGCGCTTTCGATCATCGCACCACTGAGCCGCGTATCGCGTCCGAGCAGCGCGAGCGGCTGGCGCGTGTCATGCCCCAACAACTCGCCGAGGGCGCGACCGATGTATGTGATAAATTCCGGTGTCAGAGGAAATTGATTCGCGACGCCGCGAATACCGTCAGTGCCAAAAAGTTTTTGCGAGTCAGACATTTAGGTTTTGTTTTACCAAATCGAGCGTTTCACGCGCCAACGTCAAGGCGAGTACCGCATCGTCGGCGTAGAATACCTCGGCGGGAATGCCGCCGGGCAATCCATTGGGATAACGCGTTGGAATGTAGTACCGATCCAATCTGCCCAAACGCGTGGTGACTTTTCCGAACGCTGGGTTCCCTTTAGCCGCACGCCGACACAACTCACCGACCGAATGTCCCACAACGTGCCGTTCACCTTGTGCATAGAGGAACGCTTTGAGCGCTTTTTCGGCAGATTGTTGCGCGATGAAACACGCATACGCGTACAATTCGTTATCTGCGTTTGTCTGTGCGGCGCGTAGATCGTACTCGGCTTGGGCGAGCCAGCGCGCGGCTTCGCCCTTTGGGTCTTTCATAGATTTCGATTCCTTCTTTCAGAATGGACTCGATAAATGGATTCTCGCGCGCTTGCATCTCCGCGAATTCTTTGGGCGTGTAGACCAGCGCGTCTATCGCGAAATCCGCATCAATCAAATCGTACACTGTCCCCAGCCGATCCAAAAAGCGCGCGCGCGTTTCTTTGATGATCGCGATATCAATATCGCTGTCTGGGTCTGCGTCGCCGCGCGCCGCTGATCCAAAGAGGATCACGCGCTCAGGATCGTACGGCTTGAGCGCGTTGACGATTTTTCTTACGCGAGCACGGACACGCGCGTTCATCAATATCCTTTGTACGGGCGCGATGGAATTGCGCCCCTACAAGTGATGCTGCTTTTTGAGCGCCGCTAAATCCGCCTGTACCATTTTCTCGATCATCTGCTCGAAGGTGACGGTCGGCTCCCAGCCCAGTTTGGTCTTGGCTTTGGTAGCGTCGCCAATCAACAAGTCCACGTCGGCGGGGCGCAGGTCTGCTTCGTTGACGTAGACGTAGCGCTCCCAATCCAAGTCCACGCACTCGAACGCAACTTGGCACAAGCGGCGAATCGAATGCGTTTTGCCGGTGGCAATCACAAAATCTTCGGGTTGATTTTGTTGTAGCATCAAGTGCATCATTCGCACGTAATCGGGCGCCCAGCCCCAATCGCGTTGCGCGTCCAGATTCCCTAGCGGCAACCGATCCGCCAGTCCGAGCGCGATCTTGGCGGCGTGATAGGTGACTTTGTGCGTGACGAATTCCAGCCCTCGCCGCGGTGATTCGTGATTGAACAAGATGCCGGAGACGGCGAACAAGTTGTACGACTCGCGATAATTCACCGTGATCCAATGGCCGTACACTTTGGCAACGCCGTAGGGGCTACGCGGATGAAAGGGCGTCGTCTCTTTCTGCGGAATCTCGACGACCTTGCCGAACATCTCGGACGATGATGCTTGATAAAAACGAATTTCGGGGTCTACGATGCGAATCGCTTCCAGCATCCGCGTCACGCCGAGCGCGGTAAATTCGCCGGTCAGCACCGGTTGTTTGAACGAGGTGGGGATGAACGACTGCGCGGCAAGGTTGTACACTTCGTTAGGGCGATGCTCGCGCAAAATGTCAATCAACGATACTTGGTCGAGCAGGTCGCCCTGCACGATGCGGATTTTATCTTGGATGTCTATGATGCGTTCAAAATTGATCGTCGAGGTACGGCGGACCATTCCAATCACGTCGTACCCTTGCTCCAACAAAAATTCGGCAAGATAACTGCCATCTTGTCCTGTGATTCCAGTGATCAACGCTCGCTTTTTTGCCATCTAGTTATTCCTCTTGACCTGTTCGCGCCAATAATCCAAAATATCGCGCACGCTTTGCTCCAGCGGAATCGTTGGCGTCCAGCCGGTCTGCGCGCGCAACTTGTCGGCGCAGCAGTACAGCACCGGCGTATCGGAGGGACGCAGGCGCGCGGGGTCTTGCTCTACGTGAATCTTGACGTGGCTGTGCTGGAGCAACATTTCGACCAGCGCGCGAATCGTCACCGGGTGCGCGCTGCCGATGTTGTACACTTCGCCGGCGATGCCGTGTTCGAGCGCGAGGTGGTACGCGCGCACCATATCGCGCACGTCGGTAAAATCGCGCTGCGCGTCCAGATTGCCCACGCGCAGAATCGGCGCGCGCGCGCCCGCCTCGATTTCCGCGATTTGTTTGGCAAAGTTCGACGTGACGAATTGCTCGTTCTGCCGCGGTCCAATGTGATTGGACGGTCGCACGCGGACGATGTGGAGGCGATGACTCTGGAAATATTGCAAGCCCAGAAAATCTTGCGCGATCTTGCTCACGCCGTACGGACTATCGGGACGCAAGGGTGTCGCTTCGGTGATAGGCAAATCGTGCGGCTCGACGCGCCCGTATTCGTCCAATGATCCGACGACCAGCACGCGCGGGATCAGCCCTTGACGCGTCACTGCCTCCAGCACGTTCACTTGCGCGCGGATGTTGGTCTGCAAAGTGTTCCACGGGTCTTGCCACGACACCGGCGCAAATGCTTGCCCTGCCAAATGGTAAATGCGCGCGGGTTGCGTTTGGGTGAGTAGCGTTTCGACAAAGCGCGGGTCGGTCAAATCGCCGGGAATGAAGGTGACGCATCCTGCGAGATGCGCGAGATGGGTCGTGCTACCGATCCCAGCGCCAAAAATCTCGTTGCCGGGTTGCGTCAACAAAAAATCGGCTAGGTGACTGCCGGCAAAACCATTCATTCCTGTAATCAGCACGCGCATCGTTGGTCGGGTCTCCAGTCGTTCGGGTTACATTATACCTTAAATCGGCGCGTTTCGCAAAATGCTTGGCGCGTTGCGCGTTTGCCAAAGCGGCGGGTTGGGAATACAATGCGCTCTCAAAGGAGTCATTGTGGAACCAAAATTTTGTCAGCGCTGTGGTCACGCGCTCATTCGACGGGTGGTGGAAGACAATCACGTGCGCCCGGCTTGTCCCGCCTGCGGCTTCATCGTCTATCTCAATCCACCGATTGCTGCCGGCGTCATTGCCGAACGCGCCGATGGCAAAATCGTGTTGGCGTTACGCGGCGAAAATCCGGGCAGGGGCTTGTGGAATTTGCCTGCCGGTTTTATGGAGATTGACGAGACAGTGGAGCAAGCCGCGCAGCGTGAATGTTTCGAGGAGACTGGCTTGCGCGTGGAGACCGAACAATTGGTGGGAGTGTGGTCGTACTACCACAAGGAGAAGCAGACGGCGGGGGTGTTGGTGGTCTACACCGCGCGCATCGTCGGCGGGGAACCGCGCGCGGGCAGCGATTCGGTCGAGGTGCGTTTCTTTGCGCCGGAGGAGATTCCGGACGCGCAACTTGCATTCCCCTCTCATCGCGACGCGATTGCACGGTGGCGCAAGCAGAAAAGTCAATGAGCCAAAGAGGGAGTGGTGGATTAGGTGATTGGGTGATTGGGTGATTCGTCATTCGTCATTCGTCTTTGGCACATTTGGCATCTTTGGCACGTTTGACTCACCGGAGTTTGAATTCAGCTGCCCACTGTTGCGCGCGAAAAAATTCCCGGAGTGTGACGGTTCGGTTCAATTCAGGATACTCGTGTGCCTTGTAACACGGACGATACTGTGCCATGATGTTCACGTAGGTCTGCGGTGAAATTTCTTGGGCAAGCCAGCGTAAAGTTTCGCGCGAGCCGGCGAGATCGTTCGGGAGGACAAGATGCCGAATGAGCAAGCCGCGCGTCGCGAGACCGTTTTCGTCCAGCTGCAGGTCGCCCACCTGGCGATGCATTTCCTTGATGGCGGCGCGATTGATTGCCGGATAATCGCGCACCTTGGAGTATTTGCGCGCGATCTCCGCATCGGCGTACTTGGCATCGGGCATGTAGATGTCCACGACGCCATCGAGTAGCGCGAGCGCCGCGAGCGAATCGTAACCGCCGGTGTTGTAGACGATGGGCACGCGCAAGCCAGCGCGCGCGGCAATCAGCGTTGCCGCGAGAATCGGCGCGACGACGTGGCTGGGACTGACGAAATTGATGTTGTGACAGCCGCGCGCTTGCAGACGCAACATCGTCGCCGCAAGGTCTTCTGGTTCGACTTCGTTGCCTTCCCCCAGTTGGCTGATTTCGTAATTCTGACAGTAGACGCAGCGCAGATTGCACCACGCAAAAAAGATCGTCCCCGAGCCGCCACGCCCAACGAGCGGCGGTTCTTCCCCAAAATGCGCGCCATAACTTGCAACAATGGCGCGCGCGCCGGTGCGGCACACCGCGCCTTGCGTTGTGACGTGCCGATTGACGCCGCAGTGATTGGCGCACAAATCGCACTGTTCCAGATGTTCGTACGCCATCCGCACGCGCGCGGCGAGTTCGCCGGTGCGGACAAGTTGGAGATACGCGGGTTCGAACATCGTTTCACTCAAATACCGATGGCGCAACCGTCCGCGCGCGGATCGCTTCCGCCCCACAGCACGCCGTCCGGCGCGCGCCAAATGATTTGCCCGCGCCCAAACGTCGCGCGCGCATAGCCACTCACCGGCACAACATCGTGACCCATCTGCGCGAGGGTCGTCATCGTTTCCGCCGGGACGCCCGCTTCGATTTCGACGCGGCTATCGGGTGTTGCGGTCGTCAAGCAAAAGCGCGGACGGTCGAGCGCGGCTTGCGGATCCAGTTCGTCGTCCATCAGCGCGACGAGAACCTGGACGTGACCTTGTGGCTGCATAAAGCCGCCCATCACGCCGAACGGCGCCACCAATTCGTGCATCGAAATACAACCGGGCTCTTTGGGGTCGCGCGTGATCATTCCGGGAATGATCGTGTGGTACGGACGCTTGCGCGGTGCGAGCGTGTTCGGATGCGCGGGATCGAGCGAGAAATTGTTGCCGCGATTCTGAAGCGTAAAGCCCCAGCCCCGCGGGACGATGCCGGTACCAAAGCCCATATAGTTCGAGTTGATGAACGAACACGCGTTCCCCTCGCCATCCACCACGCAAAAGTACACCGTGTCCGATGACGCGACCGGCGCGCCGTGTGTTGTGTTGCGTGTTGCGTATTGCGTATTGATCAGCGCGCGGCGTTCGGCGGCGTACTTTTTGGAGAGCAGACCGTCGAGCGGCGCGGGCGCGAATTTTGGATCGGCAACATACCAACTCGTATCGGCAAAGGCAACGCGCATTGCCTCGATGAGCAGATGCCAGCGTGCCGCGCTCAACGGCGCGTGTTGTTTCAAATCGAACCCCTCCAGCACGTTCAGCGCGAGGAGCGCGGCAAGCCCTTGTCCATTGGGCGGACATTCCCAGATGCGGTAGCCGCGATACGTCGTGTTGATTGGCTCGTCCCACGTGGATTCGTGCGCGGCGAGATCCTCCATCGTCATCACACCCCCCGCTTGTTGAACCACCTCGGCAATCGCGCGCGCGATCTCACCGCGATAGAACGCGCCCTTGCCACCTTCGGCAATCGCGCGGAAAGTGCGCGCGAGACCGTGATTGCGAAAGATTTCGCCCGCGCGCGGGGCGCGCCCGTGGAGCATCAGTTCGTATCCGTTGCGAGCGTGCTTCAATTGTCTTTCCGCGCCGCGTTCCCAAAAGTACGCGGTCGTCGGCGCAACGGGGAAACCGCGTTCGGCGAGTTCGATGGCGGGCGCGAGGATGCCGCGCATCGGCATCGTGCCGTGCCGCGTGATGAGATCGCACCAACCCGCGCACGCGCCGGGAACGGTGATGTTGTGCGCGTGGTAGGGGTTGGAGATTTGGTGATGGGGCGATTGGAGACCATCGCGCTGAATCACATCAATCGTGAGCGCGGCGGGGGCGCGTCCAGAACCGTTGAGCGCGGTAACTTGCTTTGTGCGCGCATCGAAAAAGAGCGCGAACATATCGCCGCCCAGGCCGGTCGAAGTGGGTTCGGTGACGTTGAGCGCGGCGGCGGTGGCAACAGCGGCATCTGCCGCGTTGCCGCCTTGCATCAAGATTTTGATTCCCGCCATCGTGGCAAGTGGTTGACTGGAGGCAACCATTCCGTTGCGCGCGAGGACGGGAGAGCGACGGGAGAGAAAGTCAAATGACATGCGTTTGCTCCTGCAAGTCCCCAAATTTCATTCGGAGACCGAATGAATTCGGCGTCTCACAAGGTAAAAATCGGCTCAAGCCGATTTCCAAAGGATGAAGGCGGAAGGATGAAGTATGAAAAATCTTCTGGCTCCGCAAGAAATCACCGCACCCCCAAGAACCTCTTCTGCCTTCTTCCGAAGGATGAAGGCGGAAGGCGGAAGGATGAACTTTTCTGCCTTCATCCTTCTGCCTTCTGCCTTTCCGTGCAATCCCCTTGCGAGGATTCTTCTCC
>Ga0209018_1001696_pt1 | contig 17167 bp, 15 predicted proteins | sample YNPBryBLVA2012_FD_185814 | JGI IMG/M metagenome (GOLD analysis project Ga0209018, IMG submission 185814) | Anoxygenic and chlorotrophic microbial mat microbial communities from Yellowstone National Park, USA - YNP Bryant BLVA 2012 (SPAdes)... ...
CGTGTTCGCCGTCGGTGGCCGCGGCGGCGGCGGCGGCGGGCCTGCGGATCGGCTTCACGATGGAGAGGGCGTTCAACCGCGACCTTTCCGAACCGCTCCTGCTGGCCCGCGCGGACACCAACGACGTGCCGGGCGGACGCCGCCCCCAGTTCGAGATCGGCGCCTCAGGGATTCGGATAACCGGCGATTTCGGAGCGGATCGACGCACGGTCCGGCTGGCCCATGTCCCGGTCTGATGATTCGCAGACGCTGGCCCTCATCCCGGCCCGCTCGGGGTCGAAGGGGATCGACCGCAAGAACGTGCGACTCCTAGCGGGCAGGCCGCTGATCGTATACGCCATCGACGCGGCTCGCGCCAGCCGGCGGGTGACACGGATCGTCGTCTCGACCGATTCGAGCGAGATCGCCGAGATCGCGCGGTCCGCCGGGGCCGAGACGCCGTTCCGCCGTCCCGAGGCGCTGGCCCGGGACACCACGCCGATGGTGGAGGTCGTCCGACACGCCCTGGACCAGCTCGCGAGGGTCGAAGGCTACCGGCCCGCCCGCGTGGTCCTTCTTCAGCCGACGGCCCCGCTTCGAGAGGCACGCCACATCGACGAGTGCGTGGACCTCCTGGATGCGTCCGGGGCCGACGCCGTCATCAGTGTGGTCCGCGTGCCCGACCGGTACAGCGCGTTCTGGCAGTTCGTCGTTCAGGAGGGCGCCTTGCGGGTGGCCACGGGCGGACCGCCCGCGGGCCTGGTTCCCCGGCGGCAGGACCTGCCGGCCACGTACGTGAGAAACGGGGCCGTGTACGCTTTTCGTCTGGATGCCTTCGAACGCAGCGGCTCCCTCTACGGCGAGCGATGCCTGCCGTACGTGATGTCGCCCGAGTGCTCCATCAACATCGATACGTGGGAAGACTGGGTCGCCGCCGAGCAGAGGCTCGGCGCGGCCGACGCGGGGTCCGCATGGCGATGAACCGGCCGGACATCGTGTTTGTCGTGGAACACGTCGCCCGAGAGCTGGACGTGATCTGTGCGATCGGCCATTACCTCCGCGCCCGCCACGGTCTGCGGATCGGGGTGGCGCTGCTCGCGGAGGATCCGGCCCGATGGGGGCGGACCCAGCCGCCGGCCGTGGTGGCTCTTCCCTACTGCTACTCGGGCGCCGACAGCGGGACCTCGCGCATCTGGCCGGTGTGGCGCAAGGCCGCGTACTTCAACATGGCCTGCGAGCAGGTTTACAACCGCGTGAATCGGGTTTTCAAGGCGCCGCGCGATGAGTTTGCCCGTAGCTTCGTGACACACCACGCGTGGAGCCGCGATTACGAGGCGTATCTCCGGGAGCACGGTGTCCCCGCCGCCCATATCTTCCGCAACGGCAACCCCGCTTATGCGCTGTATCGCGAGCCGTACCGCCGTCACTTCGAATGCCGCCGGCGCTTGGCCGACCGATTCGGTCTGGACGCCGGTCTGGCCTGGGTGTTCGTGCCGGAAAACTACTGGGGCGCGTTCGTCTCCGACCAGACGCTGGCGGACTACGTCCGGCGGGGCTACACGCCCGATCAGGCCCGCCAGTATCGACGGTACACGGAAGACTCGCTCCGCGAGGCGATCACATGGTGGTACGCCGCGGCCCGGACCGGCCGCGCGGAGGTGATCGTCCGGCCCCGGCCGGCTACGCCTCTCGAGCAGTTCCGCCGCGTGTGCGTGGAAACGGGCGGGCCGCCGCCGCCCCGGCTGCATCTGATCAAGGAGGGAACGGTTCGCGAGTGGGTGCTGGCGGCGCAGACCGTCGTCTCGTCCTAGAGTACGACGCTGGTAGAGGCGGCGATCGCCGGAAAGGCCGTGTACATGCTGACCCCTCGGCCGATTCCCGAGTTCCTGTATGCCCCCTGGTTCGAGATGGTCGACCCGATCACGTGCGAATCCCAGTTCGTTGAAGAGGCCGTTCTCTCGCCGCGTCCGGCCAACTCGCAGCGCCTCCGCGACTGGGCCGAGTCGGCCATGCTGGCCACGGGCGATCCGATCGTCGGCCTTGCGGACTTCCTGGCCGACGCGTGTTGCGGTCGGCGGCCGATGCCGCGCGTGCCGGACGGGCCCGAGTGGCTGATCCGCTCCTTGGCGGACGACCGGCCGCACCGTCGCGGTCCGCGCCAACGGGCGGCTGCGGTGGCGGGCAGCGCACCCCGACCGGTCTTTGATGCGTATGAGCGCGACCGCCTCGACCCGACCGAGATCGAGTCGCGCCTGGCTGGTTGGAGCCAGACCCTCGGGGCGTGCGCCCCTGCTGACCCGATGCCATCCTCGCCCGCCCGTATCTGAGGCCCGCGGGGACGCCTGCCAGATGCCCCGCTGGCAAGCCGCGAGCGATACAGGTGCAACGGCCCTGGAAGCAGCGGACATTCCACGGGGCTGAGCCGCCCGAGCAACGGTCGTCGCTCCCGACAGCCCGCTGGATACGCCGTTGGTCTGCGGCGCGATCCGGCAACCGACGATTCGACCACGCGAGGCGCAAATCCTCCAACCGGCCGGCGGCGAGGCCCCGCGGGGGATGTGGTGCCGGGATCACGGCGGACTCAGGAGGCCCTCAGGGGCAGGCCGGGGCTCGTCGGGTGCCGTTGAAACACAACTGGAACACCGCGAAATCGTTGAGGTCCACATCCGCGTCGGAGTCGAAGTCGGCATCTCCGCAGGCGGAAATGGCCGGCGGACGACTCGTTCCGTTGAAACAGAGCTGGAAGTGGGCGAAGTCGTTGAGATCGGCGTCGCCGTCGCAGTCGAAGTCCCCTTGTCGGCTGCACCCGCGGGTGACCCGGATGTTATCGACGCTCGTGTCGTCGGGCCCCGTTCTCCACTCCGTCAGGATGTAGAGGCCCTGAAGGTTCGCCAGCACGGACCGGAACTCTTCGGGCGTCGGCGGGAGAAACACGTTCGAGATCAGCCAGCCCTGCTCCGTCAACGGGATCGAGAATGTGTACCACTCTCCCAGGGGCGGCGGAGTGGCATTGAAGTAGAGCGACCGCGACCCGCCGTTGAGCACCACCGCCGGATAGGGCGCCTCATCCGTGTAGCGGATAAGGATCTCGTACTCCAGCCTGCCACCGTAAAGGGCGGAGGCATCCCCGAGCCACTCGGCCGGTGCGGCGATGCCCGTGGTCAGGTACAGATCGCCGATCCGAAGGCTGCCGGCGGGATTGCCCGTGGCCGGATCCCAGGGGACAGGGGTTGTGGCCGGCATCGGCACGTGCGAGCGGTCGGGGTAGTCCACGACCGCCCAACCTTCGGCATTCGAGTCGAACGTGCTGACATGCACCGTCTGGGCGACAGCCTCGCCGGCGACGTAGACGACGAACAGACCGACCCAGAGACTCCCCAAACGCAGGCCCTGTGACATGGCTTCCATCTCCTCGCAGGCACACCCCTCTGCCGCTATCATCCTAGGTCGGCGAGGCGAATTCAACAGGCCTGTAGCAACTTTATTCGGATTGCAGAGAACCGGTTCGGTGCACGCGGCGCGGGGGCTTCAGCGAATCACCGGCCCCCGGGAGGCGCGACCGATATCTGCCCGGCCCGAGGCTCAGGGCGACGGGTCAGAGTTCGGCCCCGGGCGGGTCCGAGTCGAACCGCGCCGCCCGCGCCTTCGCCTCGTCGAGGAGCCCCAACAGGATAAGCCCGGCCACGAAGAGCACGACGATGGAAACGATGGCCGCCCGGGATGACCCGGTGGCTTCGCGGACGAATCCGAACAGGATCGGTCCCCAGATCGATGAGAACTTGCTGAAGACCGTATAGAACCCGTAGAACTCGGCCGCCGATGTCCCGGGGATCATGGAACCGTAATAGGAGCGGCTCAGGGCCTGCGAGCCGCCGAGGACCATGCCGACCACCCCGCCGAGAACCATGAACTCCGCCGCTGTTCGCGTGAAGCATGCGTAGACCACGATCCCGGACCAGAGCACCAGGCTGAGCATGATGGTTCGCCGGGTGCCAAGCCAGCCGGCGGCACGACCGAAGGCCCACGCCCCCAAGCCGCCGACGGCCTGGATCATGAGCAGGGTCGCCAGCAGGATATCGCTGGAGAGGTTCAGCTCTTTTCTCCCGTAGATGGTCGCCATCGCGATCACGGTCTGGATCCCGTCGTCGTAAAGCATGAACGCGAGCAGAAACAGGGCCAAGTGCCGATAGCGGCCGACGCGGCGGGTCGTCGCCCATGTCCGGGCGAAGCCCAGGTGGGCCAGGGCCAGGGGCCGAGGCCAGCCGCGATAGCGGTTCGGCAGCGGAGGGGATGAGCCCGGCTCCCGCAGGTAGCGCGCGGTCAGCAGCGTGAAACCCGCCCACCAGACCGCGGCCATTCCGATGGCCGCCCGGGCCGCCTGGCTCCTGTCCAGGCCCAGGCGATCGCTGAATCTCACGAGCAGGAGGGCGATTAAGAACTGAAGCCCGCCCCCGACGTAGCCGTACGCGTAGCCGCGGCTGGAGACGCGGTCCATCTGCGCATCGGAGGCGATCTGCGGCAGGAATGCGTCATAGAAGACATTGGCCCCGACGAACCCGACCTGAGCTGCCACGAACAGCAGAAGGGTCGGCACCACGTCGCCGGGCCCGCAGCCGATGAGCATGAAGGCGGCCGCACAGCCCATATAGGCGAAGGCGAGCAGGAATCGCTTGCGGGCCGCCGAGAAGTCCGCGATCGACCCCAGCACGGGCGCGCCAACGAAAGCCAGGAACGCCGCCACCCCGACCGCAAAGCCCCAGAGGCTCTCCGTGGCGAACGCCCGGCCGGCGATCCGCACCTGGGTCGAGCCGACCACCGCATCGGCAAAGTAGATCGGGAGAATCGCGACGGCCACGGTCGTGACGTAGGCGGAGTTCGCCCAGTCGTACATGCACCAGCCGAAAACCGTCCGGGGATCATCCTTGGGCACGGCCCGCGTCAGCATGATCGGCGGAGGTTCGCCGCGGATGAAGGGATAGTCAAATCGGATCGACGCGGCCCGTGAGCACGCCCTCCGCCGAGTCGATCGCCACCGCCGTCCCCGGTTCATAGAACGCGGTCTTGAGGTATCCCAGACCCAGAACCCGGCGGGTCTCGGGGCAGGCGGCTGCGCTCGTCAGGCGGCCGGCGTCCGCCGCGCCCACGCGGAGCCGCGCGGGTACCGAGGGCGGCCGCGACCCGTCGATCGCCAGGCGGACGAGCCGGCGGGCCAGGGCCCCGCGCGAGCGCATCCGCTCGATCACCTCCTGACCGAGGTAGCAGCCCTTGTGATAGCTGATACCCCGTTCGACCTGCATCGTCTCCGGGGCGAGAACCTCCTCATCGATGTCCTGACCCAGCCACGGGATGCCCGCCTGGATCCGGAGGCTCTGCACAGCGGCCATCCCCACCGGTCGGATGTCGGCGGGGGCGCCGATCTCGAGCAGCCGCCGCCAGCAGGCCGCCGCATCGGCGATTTCCACGAAGAGCTCCGCACCGAAGAGGCCCGCGAAGTCATGCCGCATGAACGGCCGCGGGCGGCCCTGGAGGGGCAAGGCGCCGTGCTGGAACTGGGCCATGTTCCGGGCGTGCCCGGCGCCCAGGGCGTCCAGCACGTCGATCGCCCGAGGGCCGAGCAGGGCCAGGCGGGCGTACCGGTCGCTCCGGTCCGTGATGGTCACGTCCTCCGCGATGTGGTATCGATCCAGGTGCGCGATCGCGGTCGTGACGTGGCTTCGCTCGGTGTCCAGCCAGATCGCGTCCTCCCGAATCAGGATGACCGCATCGAAAACGACGCGGCCCTTCACGTTGACGGCGAATGCGTAATTGCCCTCGCCGACACGGAGCGTGCGGACGGTGTTCGTCACGAGATTATGCAGCCAGTCGGCCCGGTCGGCCCCGGCGACTTCAATCAGGCCGCGATAGCCGCGGTCGTGCAGACCCACGCCGTATCGAGCCGCCCGGTACTCCGAGGCCACATCGCAGACGACGTCGGACACGCTCAGGCCGCCACGATCGAGCAAGCGTGCTCCCGCAGCCCGATGAAGGCTCTCGAGGGGATTGGCAGGCATGCATGTTCGCCGGCCGGGTCAGTCATCCAGCCTCGCCCCGCAACGCGGGCAGAAACGGGCGCCGTCCCGGTTCGACACCTCGTACCCGCATCGTGTGCACTCGCGCCCCAGCGGGTTCCAGCCGCACCCGCGCCGGCCCGCGCCAGCCCGGAACGCCCACCAGCCCACGGCACCGAAAGGCAGGACGACCATCATGCATGGAAAGGCCTCGACGTGCCCACGGGACAGCGCCGCCAGTACCATGAGCAGCACCATACCGGCGAACAACACCACGAAGATCCTGCCCAACACGTCCATGCCTGAACGTCCGCATCCGCGGGGCCGGCGGGCCGCCGACGGACGTACACTATTATAACGCCTGAGAGTGAGAGCTTCCCCAGCACCGCGGAACCCGCGCTTCCCGGGCAGGCGGGACCCGGCGACGCCCACCGGCAGCTCGCAGCAAAGGCCTGTGACGGCTCAGCTCAGCCCGGCCAGTCGCGTGGCCAGCGACTCGAGCACGAGCTGGAGGTTCACGTTGGCATCGACGGCCCTCTCAGCCGCGACGATCTCGCGGACGGCCCGCTGCAAGCCCCGGGTCGAATGACGCCGCACGAGGGCATCGACCACGGCGGGCTGGTCCACGTTGATCGGCAGCGTGGCCGCGCCTACCTTCCGGCGCTGCGCGTCCATATAGAACGCCGCCGCCGCAGCCAGCAGTGCGCGTATGCCGATCCTTCCCGCCTCGGTCTCCGGGAGGTCTTCATCGCGCTGTCGGATCCGTTTGGCGTACTGGGCGGCGAGGTCGCCCAGGACACGGGCCGTCTCATCAATGGTCTGCGGAGCCAGGCCGGCGAGCTGCTCCCCGAGCGTGCGCTTCATCTGCGGAACCTGCTCCTCGGCAAAATCCAGGGCCACTCCGAGCCGGCCCTCCGAGAGGCGCGCCAGGTACGTGGCCACGTCCGAAGGCAGGTCCGGTCGGACCTCGCGGAGCCGAGCTTCCACGAACTCGATCGGCAGGGCCCGGAACGGCACCGGATGGCAGCGGGAGCGGATCGTCGGCAGCAGGCGGTCGATGGACGTGATCACCAGCACGATGAACGTGGCGGGCGGGGGCTCCTCGAGCGTCTTGAGCATCGCATTCTGGGACTCCTCGTTGAGCCGCTCGGCCTCGTCGAGGATAAAGACTTTCGCCCGTCCCCGCATGGGCTGTCGTCCCGCCGCCTCGATGACGAAGTGGCGGATCACGTCGATGCCCAGTTCGATGCCCTTTCGCCGGCGGACCTCGGGGTCGGGGTGAAACGCGTGCAGTCCGCGGTGGATCACGTGCAGGTCCGGGTGCGAACCGGCCGGCACGGCCCGGCAATCGTCGCAGTCCCCGCAGGCGTCCAGGACCGGCACGTCCGCCGGCAGACCGCGCCACTCCTCGGGTGGCGCGACCTCGACCGGCCGCGGACACAAGAGACGCATTGCGAACCGCTCGGCGAGCATCCGCTTGCCGACGCCGCGCGGTCCGTGGAAGACGTACGCGTGCGGTACCCGTCCGCCGGCCAGCGCCCGCAGGAGAATCCGCTGGGCCCGCTGCTGGTGCCGGACATCAAAGATCGGCACGCTCGATCGCCTCCAGCACCCGTCGATGGACGGCGTCCGGATCTCCGGCGCCGTCCACCACGACCACCGGCCGCGGGTAAATGCCGGGCAGGGCCAGGAATTTCTCGCGGACGCGCCGATGGTACTCGATCGGCCGGGCTTCCATCGCGTTCACGTCGCTGTCGTCGAAGAAACTCTGCTGTCCGCCGGCGTGGCGCCTGCGGTTCCTTCCTGCATGATGCGGCTTGCGGCCGGTACGCCGGAAGCCCTCCTCGACGGGCAGGTCGAGTACGACCGTCAGGTGCGGCCACGTCTCGCCGACGGCCAGCCGGCCCGCCTCGATCACCTTGCGCACGTCGTAGCCCGCCGCCCCCTGATAGGCGCAGGTGGCCGAGATGAACCGGTCGCAGAGGACCGTCTTTCCGGCAGCGAGGGCGGGTTCGATGACCTCGCCGACCAGTTGCGCCCGGCTGGCCATGAACAGAAACGTCTCGCAGCGGACGTCCATGTCGGTCAGGTCGTAGTCAAGCAGGACATGGCGGATGCGCTGTCCGATCTGCGTGCCGCCCGGGTCCTTGCCCAGCACGACGGGCAGGCCGGCCTGCGCCAACAGTGCCCGGAGCCGGTCGAGCTGCGTGGTCTTGCCGCACCCGTCCGGACCGTCGAAGACGATGAACTTGCCTCTCAGCCGCTCGACCAGGTTCACGGTTGATCCCCCGGGCGGACGCCCACACCGGTAGCGCGTCCGGATCGGCGGCGCATGTTCGCCGGGTCTGTCAGGCGGGTCAAGGCGAGCGCCGCCCAAGCCGCGCTTCCCTCGAGGGCGATTCGGAAGCGGCGAGCGTCCGTGCCGGTCGCCGGCAAGGCGAGCGACTCCGACCTCGGGGCCCGGGTAGGCTCCGCCGCCATGCCCGGCATGGCCTCGTGGCTGCGCCACCCGGCAAGACGGCTGCCACAGCAGGAAGCAGAGCCCTCGGAGACGCCCTGCGATTGGTTTCGCGGAAGCGCACCGCTTATAGTATGTGCAGACTTGGCATCCGCTTCGTACACAGGAAACGACATGAGGACTCTGCGAACGCTCGCCTGCCTGCTGGCCGTCGGCGCGTCGGGCCTGGTCGGCTGCGGTCGCTCGGCGGGGTCCGCCGCGGACCGACGGGAGGGCCGGCTGCGCGTCGTCTGCACGACCACGATGATCACCGACCTGGCGCGGGTCATCGGCGGCGAAGCGGCCGAGGTCCACGGGATCATGAAGCCCGGCGAGGACCCGCACGTATACGACGTGCGGCCGCGGGACGCCCAGCTCGTGGCCGGGGCGGACCTGGTGCTGATGAACGGCCTGCATCTGGAAGCCACGCTGCGACACGTGATCGAGAACAACGCGAAGTCGGCCCGCGTGGTGGCCCTGGCCGAGACGCCGGGGATCACCCCGCTGGCCAGCCAGACCCTCCAGGGCGCCCCCGACCCCCATTGCTGGTTCAATCTGGAGTACTATCGCCTCTACGCGGAGCGGGCCCGCGATGCCCTGGCCGAGGCCGACCCGGCCCGGGCCGACGTCTTCCGGCGGAACGCCGAGTCGTACATCCGCCAGATCGACGAGTTGCACGCGTGGGTGAAGGCCCGCGTGGCGACGGTACCCCGCGAGCGCCGGGTGATGGTTACGAGTCACGACGCGTTCCAGTACTTCGGCCGGGCCTATGACATCGACGTATACGCGGTCGTCGGCATCAGCACCGAGCAGCAACCCCGTCCCCAGGACGTGGCCCGGCTGGAGGAGCTGGTCCGCCAGAAGGGCGTGCGGGCCCTGTTCATCGAGACATCCGTGAACAACACGCTCAACGATCTGGTCCGTAAGATCGCTCAGGCCACGGGCGCACGGATCGGAGGCACACTCTACAGCGACTCGCTCGGCGGCCCGGAGACCCCGGCGGCCACATACCTCGGGATGATCCGGCACAACGTGGAGACGATCGTGGCGGCCCTGCGGTAACGATGCGAAAGGACAAGGGATGAAACCGGACGCCATGGCGACCGTGGCGGCGGAGGCCGGCGGCCCCCATGCCGGCGCGCCGCCCGTCTCGGTCCGGGGTCTGACCGTCTCGTACGGGGATCGGCCGGTCCTGCGATCCGTGAGTCTGGACGTGCCCGCCCGTCAGGTCGTGGGGGTGGTCGGACCGAACGGGGCCGGCAAGAGCACCCTGTTCCGGGCGATCCTGGGACTGATCCCGGCGGATTCGGGGACGGTTCGCCTTTTCGGCGCGCCCGTCGAGGAAGGCCGAGCCCGGGTGGCGTACGTCCCGCAGACGGAGGCGGTCGACTGGGATTTCCCCGTCACCGTCTTCGACGTCGTGCTCATGGGGCGTTACCCGCGACTGGGCCTGTGGGGCCGGCCCCGCGCAGCCGATCGCCGCGCCGCGGCGGAGGCACTCGAGCGGGTCGGGATCCTGGAATACAAGAACCGCCATATCCGCCAGCTCTCGGGCGGGCAGCAGCAACGGGTCTTTCTGGCCCGGGCCCTGTGTCAGGAGGCCGATCTGCTCCTGCTCGACGAGCCGTTCGGCGGAGTGGACGCGGCCACCGAGCGGGCCATCTTCGATCTGATCGACCGGCTCGCCTCGGACGGCAAGACCCTCATCGTCATCAATCACGACCTCTCGGTGCTCGATCGCTTCGACCTGCTCGTGCTGCTCAACCAGCAGGTCATCGCCTTCGGCCCTCCGGCCCAGGTGGCCACGGAAGAGAACATGCGACGGACTTACGGCGGGCGGCTGACGCTGCTCGATCGGGCCGAGGCCGCCCTCCGCGAGAGGACCACGCCATGATCGACGTAGCGGCCCAGGTCATGTGGGACTGGTCCCAGTGGGCGGCGCCCCTGAGCGAACGATGGTGGCAGGAGACGCTTTGCAGCGTGCTCGTCGGCGTGGCCTGCGGCGTGCTCGGATGCTTCGTGGTGCTGCGGAGAATGGCCCTGATCGGGGATGCCCTCTCTCACGCGGTCCTGCCGGGCGTCGTGATCGCCTTCATGCTGACCGGCAGCACGGGAATCGCCGGTCTGTTCCTCGGCGCCCTGATCGCCGGCATCACGACGGCGCTGCTGATCCGCTTCGTCAGCCAGCACAGCCGGACCAAGGAGGACTCCGCCATCGGCATCGTCTTTACCGCTTTCTTCGCCCTCGGGGTCATCCTGATCAGCAGCATGGGCCGGGGAACCCACTTCGACCTGAAGTGCTTCCTGTTCGGAGATCCCCTGGCCGTCGGTCGGCAGGATCTGATCATGATGTCCGTCGTCGCCCCCATCGTGATCCTCACGATCGTCGCGCTGTACCACCCGCTGCGGCTTGCCAGCTTCGACCCCACCGTGGCCGCCGCGATGGGCATGTCCGTCGCGAAGCTGCACTACCTCCTGATGGGGCTGCTCTCGGCCACGGTGGTGGCGGGCCTCAAGACGACCGGAGTCGTTCTGGTGGTGGCCATGGTGATCACGCCGGCCTCCGCCGCATATCAACTGGCCAACCGGCTGTGGAGCATGCTGCTCCTGTCGGCGGCGTTCGGAGCGGTGGCGGCGGCCGTCGGGATGTCCGTGGCGTTCGTTACGAACTCGCCGACCGGCCCGGCCATGGTGCTCGTGGCGACCCTGATCTTTGCTCTGACGATGATTTTCAGCCCGCGGCACGGCCTGGCGATGCAGGCGGTTCGGCGCTGGCGGGCCGCCCGGCATTTCCACAGCGAAGACGTGCTCAAGTCCGTCTACAACCTGTCCGAACAACCGGGGGCCCTGTGTGCCGTGGAAGACGTGGCCCGGCGCACGGGTTTGTCCGTCGGCCGCGTGGGCCGCCTGGCCGCCGAGCTGAAGGGACGTCAGTTGCTGGACGAGACGGAGGGACAGCTCCGGCTCACGGAGGCCGGCCGGCGTCAGGCCATCGAGATGGTCCGATCCCACCGCCTGTGGGAGACGTACCTCGCCGACCGGGCCAGGATCGAGGCCGACGAGATCCACGCCGCCGCCGAGCGCCTCGAACATGCCCACGAGCTGGCCGACGAGATCGCCCAGACGCTCGGGCACCCCTCGCACGACCCCCACGGGGAGGTGATTCCTCCGCCGGAGTCGCGCGGGCCGAACCCCTGAGAGTCCGTCACGGGCGCCGCCCCCGGCCGTTGCCGGTCGCAAGCCCATCACGGCGGCACCAACGGACGTCCGCCGCTCCAGGGCCCCGGGATCGCAGCTCGAATCTGCGAGGGCACCCCGGCTGCGTTTCAGGCGCCCTTCCCGTCGTGCCCCCCGTTCACGGCGATCCTTCGCGGCCTGGATTCTTCGCGTTTGTCGAGCGTGATGGTCAGGACGCCGTTGCTCAGCGACGCAGCCACCTTTTTCTCATCCACATCGCCCGGGACCGTGAAGGACCGCGAGAACCTTCCGAATCGCCGCTCGCGAACGTGCCACGCGGCGTCCCGGGCACTGAAGGCAGCCTTCTTCTCGCCGGAAATCGTGAGCACGCCGTTCTCGAGCGTGACCTCGATGTCGTCCTTGCTCACGCCGGGGACCTCCACATCAATGTAATAGTGGTCCTGGTCCTCGCGGGCATCCACCCGATACCGGTTATCGAACCCGGCCCATCCCGGCACGCAACCGAATTCCTGGTCCAGCCGGTCCAGGAGATCCAGGCCGAGCCTGCCGTTCAATCGCACCGGAAACATGACTTCACCTCCCGCAACGAGTGCTTGTAATGTCCGCCGGACACCCAATGAGCAACGAGCGTGCCAATCCGGCCCGAGCGACGTAAGCCGCTGCGTCCAAGAGCGTTGAAGCTTTCGGTTCGGAGCAAGGCCAGGACCGATGCGGCCAATCTGGCAGACGAGCCCCCCGGCCGACTACGACAAGCTTTGATGTCGCATGGGCTTGGGAGCTGCCGTGCCACCATCGGCCGCGCCCACCGTGGGCGTCCGGCCATCTGCGGCGGCGCGCAGGTGCCCCTGCGAAAGCACGACCAGGATGCTCCCGACCACGCTGACGGCGCCCCCGACCCATTGCACAGCCGTGATCCGCTCGTGGAAGAGGAACGTGGATGCCGTGGCCGTCATGAAGGGCGTGAGGACATTGACCGTTGCGGGGATCGTGGCGCCCAGCCTCTGGAGTGCCGTGTAGTAGAGCCCGTGGGCAGCCGCGATTCCCACCAGGGCCGAGACAACCAGCAGCGACAGGTTGAACGCGGAAAGCCGCAGGATACTGGACGGATCACCCAGCGGCGCCAGAGCCAAGCAGCCGATCGACGTATACGTGCTCACGATGGCGAACATCTGAAGGGGGCTGGACCGGCCGATCGTGGCGCGGACGCTCACCCCGTACATGCCCCAGAAAAAGCTGCACACCAGAGCGATGCCCACACCCATAAGCGTCTGACGCTCGAAGAGGTGCTCCTTGCCGGTGGTGATCGTGACGAACCCCGCCAGGCTCAAGAGCATTCCGGCCCAGAAGCGGGAACTGCGCAACAGCGGGCGTTCGTCGCGGAAGACGATCATGGCCATAATCATCGCCCACACGACGGAAAGACGGACGATGAAGGACATGATGCCCGGGTCGATAAAGTACGGTCCCCACGCCCAGCACGACTGGCCCAGGACGTTGGGAATCGACGGGATGACGGCCGCCGTCCACAGCCGGCGGGCCGATGGATCACGAGCGGCGGCGATCAGCCAGGGCAGATACAGCATGGCCGAGACGGGATACCGCACAGCGTTGGTCGTCCAGCCGTCGGGCACCGCCTGCGTGAGGGCCTTGAGCATCAAGGGCACGACGGACCAGCACACCAGGGCGCCGAGGATGCTCAGGGAAGCAGCGGCGTCGAAACTGCGTCGGGACATTCCGATCAGGATACCGAAAACGGGCGGGTTTGCCGAACCAGATCACTGCCTCGCCGGGCTCAGGTGGGCGGACCTCCCTCTGGTCCGGGCGGACGCACGGCGGCGCGGGCACCGGCTCCCAATGGAACCACGCGAAGGACCTGCGGCCACGCGGATAGCACCCTCAGGTCGCGTTCGGCCAGGGGGTACGCCCCGGCCCGCGTCGGCCGTCGTTGCGTCTCGCCGGGACCGGCCGAGCGATGATACCCTGACACCTGGCGCGCCCGAAAGGAGCCGACACCTCCCGGAAGGGGGACTTCATGCATTGTGCCCACGACGCAGGGCCATCAGAGGCAGCTCCCTTGACACGGCTTCGCCGCCCGGACTAGCGTGCGGACGTGACGTTCTTGGGTTTGCGCAGCAGGATTCTGCGGTACTCGCCTCTGCTGGCGGCGGTGCTTGCGGCCCCGCGCGCTGCGGCCGAGGACACTATCGTCCGCAGGGACGGCCAGCGCATCGGCGGCGTGATCGTCGCCGAAGATGAGAGAAAGGTGGGGGTCCAGACCCGCCGGGGCAGGATCACCGCCAAGTACGAGATCGGCCCGCCCCGGCGGGTCCGCAGGCCGATCCGCGCCAGGGTTCTCATCGACGTCGCGTCTCTTGTGTCCGCGGCACTCCGATCGTCGGATATCCGGGCACTCGGACTGGCCGGCCGCGTGCGCGAGGAGTGGGTCGGGCTGGCGCGGGAGTACCAGGCGGCATATAACACGGAAGCAGAAGGTCGAACGCTGAGGGATGAATGAACCGGGGTCCCCCGCCGGGTCTCTGCGTCATTCATGCTTCGGCATCCCGCATTCATCGTCGGAGTCGCCTGTGTCGTTCGAAGCCAACCTCTGGTGTTATCTCTGGGACCTGGCCGACGAGGGGATCGATCGGACCTTGGACGTTATCCAAGGGGAACTCGGCGCCACGGGCCTGAGCGTGGCCACAGCCTACCACAGCGTCGGTCAGCTCCGCCCGCATGAGGGCGTGTCTCCCCGCTGGTTCCGGTCGGCCGGCGGGCTTCAGTTCCAGCCGGACGCCGGCCGCTATCGGGGCACCCGCGCCAAGGCCGTCGTGGCGGAATGGCTCAAGAGTCGCAATCCGCTGGCCGTCCTGGCGGAGGGCTGCGCGAAACGCGGCCTGAATCTGCGCGGCTGGACCGTCTGCTGCCACAGCTCCGTCACGGTGGCCCGAAACCCCTCCCTGGCCACCAAGGATGTATTCGGCACGCCGAGCACGAGCTGGCTCTGTCCGGTCAACCCCGACGTGCAGGAGTACCTCCGCGCTCTCATCGAGGACCTGACCCACAACTATGGCCTGGCCGGGGTCGAGCTGGAGTCATGCTCATTCTCCCCCGGCGGCCATACGCACACCCACGAGAAGGTCGGCGTGGAGATCGGCCCCGTCGGACGCTTCCTGCTCTCGCTCTGCCTCTGCGAATCCTGCCGGCAACAGGCAGCCGCGGCGGGCTGCCAGGTGGCGGCCGTGGAGCGGTGCGTCACCGTGGACCTCGAACGGATCCTGCACACGGGGACCGACACGCTCGGGCGGTCTCCCGCGGAGTACGTCTCCGGTCGCGAGCCCGTGCAGGAGTTCGTGAAGTGGCGTTCCGATGCGCTGATGGGGATACTGCCCAGGCTCCGATCCGCCTGCAACGGTTCGCTGATCGTTTTGCGATCCGGCGATGCCTGGGCCACGGCCGCCGACCCGATACGGATCGCCGGTCACTGCGATGCCATGATCCAGACCGCTTATGGGGCAGACGAGGCACGGATCGAGCAGGTCGTCGACCAGGTGGCCGCCGAGACAGGCTCGCCGGGCCGCGTGATCGTGGGCCTCAACGCCTGCGCCGGCTATGTCCACGATTCCGCCTCGCTCGTCCGGTCGGTCGGCAGAGCGGCAGCACTGGGCGTGAGGGGCGTGAACATCTACAACTACGGTATGATCGCGCCGGCCCGCCTGCTGTGGATCAAGCAGGCCATCCGGTACGGCCGCCGCGAGGCGTAGCACGGATTATTCATCGCTCCCGCACGTCAATACTGCCGCCGGCTCCAGAAGCCCGGTAGAGAGGCCATAAACAACCCGCCAGCGCGGATGACAAGGCGCGAGGGGTGAGAAGCGGGGGCGCGCAGGTCACGGGAGCGACGCACCGGGAACCAGAGGACAACACGGCCAACAAGAGCAGCGCCGGGCCGCTGATTTCGGCGCGAGTTCCACGGAAAGCCGTCCCGATCCGCCCGCCGATGTCGCGGCCCCGCTCATTTCTGCGCGAATTCCACCGGAGTTCCGTCGGGACGTACGATCCGCACGCAGAACTCCCACCCCAGCGTATTCTGCCAGATCTTCATCAGGATGCGGTTGCGACCGGCCACAAGCCGCACCGGAACCCGGTCCTGGTCTACCGTCAGCCCCCGCGCCACGAACGTCTCGAAGACCTTCTGGCCGTTCACCCAGACGATCTCGCTGTCGTCCGCGCCGATCAACAGCACCGCGTCGATCGGCTCCCGCACTTCGATCTCCGTGTACGCATAGGCAACGCACCGGTCCTGGTTCGCCACCGTCTTTCGCAGGTCGATCCGACCGTTGGGGTCATCGGTGCGGACCGGCGTCCAGGCCACCCGCCGGTTGCCGCTCATGTAGCGGCCGACGAGATCGACATCCGGCTCGTTGACGTATCGGGTGCTCCAGCCCTCGTTCTCAGGGCCCAGCTCGAACGGCCCGACCACATGCCACTGCACGACGGTCCCCAGCAGACCCTGAAGATCCACCATGGCCCCGGCCGCACGCAGGCCCCGCGCCACCTCGCGCATCACCTCGATCGGCGGCCGCAGACTGCGGACCGCTTCGTACAGCCCGATCGCCTCTGGCCCGCGGTCAGCGGTCGTCAGCACCGCAGCCACGCCCAAGAGCGCCCGCATTGCCGGTTCGCGGAGCCTCTCATCGGCGGCCGCGGACCTGACCGCCTCGCCCGCCTCGGGGATCGGACAGGCGGCCAGACCCTCCAGGGCTGCCGATCGCGCCGGCACATCACCCGCTTCCGAAGCCACGAGGGCGGCCAGGTACGCCTTGCCTGCGATATGGTTCTGCCCCTGCTCACGGAGGTCCGAGGCCAGCGCGAACAACCCGTCGCATGCGGCGGCCTTCTCCGCCCGGTCGGCGCTCCTGGACGCGGCGGCGAGGATATCCACCCCCTCCGGGAACCCGGCCTCGGCCAAGGCCCGCAAGGCGGCAAGGCGAACGGCCTGTTCGCCGGAGCCGGCCGCCTCTCGCAGGATCGGCAGCGCCACCGGGTGCCGCTTGCCGCCCAGAACCGGGAGCAGTGCCAGCCGAACCTCCGGCGGCAGCGCCGGGTACGCCGCCACGAGTGATCGGGCCACGTCGGCGCCGCGCATCTGCCGAAGGGAATCGATCGCCGCGCGCGACATCCCCGGTTCGCCCCCGCGCAGGGTCGCCAGCACGGGCTCCACGCACGTCCCATCACCGACCCGGCCAAGGCCTGCCAGACCCGCATATCGCGCCACGCGCTCGGGTCGACTCAGCAACTCCAGATACGCGGCGCGAAGGACCTTGCGGTCGCCGCCGCGGAGTTCCATGGCGTGGATGAGCCGGATCATCGCATCGAGCACATCCGCCTTGGTCGCCCCGTCGGCCGTGGCCAGCACCTTCCGTGCCGCTTCGAGGCGCGAGGGATC